>PVMK01126589.1_pt1 | contig 100838 bp, 101 predicted proteins | sample 1853481 | NCBI WGS metagenome assembly PVMK01 (sample SAMN08533507, study PRJNA380276) | Marine sediment metagenome, whole genome shotgun sequencing project.
TGTCCGACTTCCGGGTAAACGTTCATCAGATTTGCTAAGAAAGGAGGTAATATGGCACTAACACGACGGGAGTTTCTCAAGTGGTCAGGCACCGCAGGTGCCGCCACAGCCGCCATGTGTCTGGGCTTCGATCTGAAGCCTGTACAATCGTACGCCGCCGGCTTGAAGATCCTCAAAGCCAAGGAGACCACCACCATTTGTCCTTACTGTGCGGTGGGATGTGGTCTCATTGTCCACACCAAGAAGAGCGGCAAGCTTCTCAACACTGAAGGAGACCCTGATCATCCCATCAATGAAGGGGCTTTATGCGCCAAGGGAGCGGGTCTCTATCAAATGACGGTCAATAAAAACCGTATGAAGAATCCTCTCTACCGTGCACCTGAAAGCGACGAGTGGGAGGAAATTGAATGGGATGAGGCCCTAGAAAAGATCGCGGAAAGAATCAAAGAAACCCGCGACGCAACGTTTACAGAGAAAAACGCCAAGGGCCAGGTGGTCAACCACACCACAGGCATCGCCCATGTAGGTTCGGCGGCTCTGGACAACGAGGAATGCTGGCTTCTTCAGGGCATCATGCGGGCAATGGGTCTGGTGTATATCGAACATCAGGCTCGTATCTGACACAGCGCCACTGTTGCGGCTCTGGCAGAGTCGTTCGGACGCGGCGCAATGACCAACCACTGGATCGATATCCGCAATTCCGACTGCATTTTGATCATGGGATCCAATGCAGCGGAAAACCATCCAATTTCCATGAAGTGGGTCACCCATGCCATGGATAACGGAGCCACCCTCATCAGCGTAGATCCTCGGTTTACCCGTACATCCTCAAAAGCCGATATTTACGCTCCCTTGCGGTCTGGCACGGATATCGCTTTTTTGGGCGGGATGATGAACTACATCCTCACCAACAACAAGTTTCATAAGGAATATGCGGCCCATTACACCAATGCCAGCTTTATCGTCGGTTCTAAATTTGACTTTAAAGACGGCCTATTCTCCGGATTTGATCCCAAGGCGAAGAAGTATGACAAATCTTTCTGGGCTTTTGAAAAGGATGAAAACGGTGTGCCCAAGCGGGATTTAACCCTAAAAGATCCGCGTTGCGTGTTCCAACTCATGAAAAAGCACTATTCTCGCTACACTCTTAAAAACGCTTCCTCCATCACCGGAACCCCGGAAGCGAGTCTAAAGAAGGTTTGGGAAACCTACGCAAAAAGCGGCGCAACGGACAAGACCGGGACAATTATGTATGCCATGGGTTGGACCCAGCATACTGTGGGTGTGCAGAATATTCGCATGATGGCCATGATCCAGCTCCTTTTGGGGAACATGGGCCGGCCCGGCGGCGGCGTAAATGCATTGCGCGGTGAATCCAATGTTCAGGGATCCACCGACCACTGTCTGCTGTTCCACATCTGGCCGGGTTATCTGGGAACCCCCAAAGCCTCTTTGCCGGCACTGGCCGATTACAACAAGAAAAACACGCCAAAAACCAACGACCCGTTATCGGCCAACTGGTGGCAGAACAAGCCCAAATATATGGCCAGCTTTCTGAAATCGATGTTCGGCGAGGCGGCCAACAAGGAGAACGACTTCGGCTACTCCTGGATGCCCAAGCTGGATGACGGCGTGGACTACTCGTGGCTCACCATTTTCGATGAGATGTACAAAGGGTCCATTAAAGGCTTCTTTGCCTGGGGCCAGAACCCGGCATGTTCCGGAGCCAATTCCAACAAGACCCGCCAGGCTTTGGCCAAGCTGGACTGGATGGTCAACGTCAACATCTTTGACAATGAAACCGCCTCATTCTGGAAAGGGCCCGGGATGGATCCTGACGAGATAAAAACCGAGGTTTTTTTCCTACCTTGCTATACCAGTGTGGAGAAAGAGGGTTCGATTACCAACTCCGGCCGCTGGATGCAGTGGCGTTACGCGGCCAGCAAGCCGCCCCGCGGCTGCAAGAGTGACGGCGAAATCATGATTGAGCTTTTTGAAAAAGTCCGTGCGTTGTACGAAAGCGACGGCAAATTCCCCGAGCCGATCAAAAATATGCGCTGGGACTTTGTCCAGAATGGGAAGTTTGATGCCCATGCCGTTGCCAAGCTGATCAACGGTTACTTTGAGAAAGACGTCACCGTAAAAGGCAAACCTTTCAAGAAAGGCACCCTGGTGCCATCGTTTGCCTATCTTCTGGACGACGGCTCCACCAGTTCGGGTAACTGGCTTTATTGCCAGTCCTATACGGAAAAAGGAAACATGGCCGCTCGCCGGGGAAAGAAAGACCCCACAGGTATGGGGCTTTATCCGGAATGGTCTTGGTGTTGGCCTGTCAATCGGCGCATTATCTATAATCGTGCATCGGTTGATCTCAACGGCAAACCCTGGTCGCCCGACAAAAATATTCTGGAATACAAAGACGGCAAATGGGTCGGAGATGTTCCGGACGGAGGTTGGCCGCCCATGACCAACGAGGAAAAGACCAAACGGCCGTTTATTATGAAGCCGGACGGCGTGGCGTCGGTCTTCGGCCCCGGCCGTGCCGACGGGCCTTTCCCCGAGCATTATGAACCGCTTGAATGTCCGGTTCCCAAGAATCTGATGTCAAGCCAGCGCATGAATCCTGTAGCACCGGTTTACGGTACTGAAGCGGATGTCCATTTATCCTGCGATCCACGATTCCCCTTTGTCGGCACAACCTACAGGGTCACCGAACACTGGCAGACCGGCATTCTGACCCGATGGCAGCCATGGCTCCTGGAAACACAGCCGCAACTCTTTGTGGAAATGAGCAATGAACTGGCCAAGCTCAAGGGAATCAACAACGGAGACATGTGCAAAGTTTCCTCGGCTCGCGGTAAGGTGGAAGCCGTAGCCATGGTGACCGGCCGGTTTAAGCCCATGACCGTTCATGGACTGACGGTTCATCAGGTTGGCCTGCCCTGGTGTTTCGGGTGGATATATCCAAAGGATGGCGGTGATTCGGCCAATCTATTAACATCATCCACCGGTGACCCCAACACAAGAATCCCGGAGACCAAGGCTTTTATGGTCAACGTGGAAAAACTCGGGAAAAGGAGGGCGTAAACCATGGCTGGTAAATTTTTCTTTATAGACACAACCCGTTGCACTGCCTGCCGCGGTTGTCAAATCGCCTGCAAGCAGTATAAAAAGCATTCTGTCACTAAAACAAAGCAATACGGCAGTTACCAGAACCCATTGGACCTGGACGGTAACACATTCCGCCTGGTACGCTTTTCAGAGCACCCCTCAAAGGTCAATTCTATGGTCTGGTACTTTTTCACTGAAGCCTGCCGTCATTGCCTGAAGCCTGCCTGTAAAAAGAAGGTGGACCAGATCACTAAGGATGCTATCATCGTTAACGACTTTGGAGCCGTCTTGTATACCGACAAGATGAAAGAACTGGAAAAAAGCTCCAAAGCGATTAAGCAGTCCTGTCCCTGGAGCATCCCCAACTGGAGCAAAGAAGAGAAGAAGATGGTCAAGTGCAATATGTGCTATGATCGGGTAGAGGCCGGACTTTTGCCGGCCTGTGCCAAAGCTTGTCCCACCGGGGCTCTCAACTTTGGCGAGGAGGCGGAGATTAAAAAACTTGCCAAAGAGCGATTGGCAGCCGCCAAGAAAAAATTCGGTGGTAGGGGCGAAATCTTAGACATCGAAGACGTTCGAGCACTATATCTAATAACAGATGTACAGGCTAAATATCGCCCGGTAGCATAATCGGATCTGGGGCTTGCCGGCGCGGAGCCCCAGTTTTCTCAGACGACCTGGAGATTATTGCGCTTAAGCCAAACCTTCAAGAGACGCCTTGATTTCGGGATGGCTGACCTGGCATTTTTTAATTGATTAAAATGTAAAGTGACACGAATGCGCTCCGCCTTGGCGGAACCAAGTAACGATACTTTTTATTCACCTTAATGTGGAATTTGCTCATGCCAATAAGCTTGGAAGATATAACTGCCAAGGTACAAACAATCAAAAATCGCAATCCGGTCTATGCTGATCTGGCTCAGTGGGTAGGAGAACTTTTATCCACGACCGTTAAGGCTTCGGAAAATTTTCGCCCCTCAGACATGAAGCTTGACTTTGATTCTTTACCAAAGGCTTGGTTCCAGGGGAAGTCGCTTTTAAATCCAGTGGAATTGTCCCTGGACTGGGAGCAGGCCAAAGATTTGTATAAACAACTGGTGGATCGGATAAAAACCATGGAAGACGGCCGAAGGCAGGTTGAAGGACTGCTTAAGGCCTTAGCTGAAGACCATGACGGTATTCCAATATTGATGACGGCGGTGTTGACCTCTGACTTCAAGGCTATTCAAACTACCGCCCAGAAATTTAAGGTCGATCCTCCAGTATTGACACTTCTCCTTCGATTGTCACTGAGGCCCGCGTTATTAGAAACAGCACAAGCCGTCCAAGGCCTGCTGGACTTAAATCAATGGACTTACGGCCACTGCCCGGTATGCGGCTCAGCGCCAAAACTGGCCGATCTTTCCGGAGAGGGTGGAAAAAGGAGTCTTCACTGCTCTTTGTGTGAAACCGTTTGGACCTACCCGCGCCTTCAATGCCCTTTTTGTGAAAATGCTAACAGAAAAGATTTAAGCTACCTCCGTGCAGAGAATGAAGAGGGGCTACGCGTGGATCTTTGCAGCCGATGCGGCCACTACCTCAAGACCATTGACCTGCGTGAACTGCCCGGACCTGTAATTGTTCCTTTAGATGATGTTGCGACCTGGCATCTGGATCTGGTAGCCCAAAAAAATATAGACGATTCGGATACTACCAAATCCCGGATCATTTAGCCGATTATTCTCTACAATGGAGCTGAGATAAAGAAGAATTCGTAGTAATACGTAAAATAACGATTCGATAATAGTCAAGGATAAGAATTATGGTGAAGGGAAAATCGTTACTAATAGGGACTGGAATCTCGATTGGGATTGTCATCTTATTAGTCTGCTTTATGGGTCCTTTGGATGTTAAAGCGTTGTCAAAAACTCCTGACAAAACTCAGCCAATCGAGTTTAGGCCGGATATCATCACTTTTGATAATATGGAGGCTTTTGGAACACTTGAAAAGACCAAAGCCGTATTTTTGCATGACAAACACACCGATGCCTTGGAAAAGAAAAATAAAGACTGTATGGCCTGCCATAAGACTGAAAATGGACGTATATCCCAAAAATTTATGCGGCTTAAAGATACCACTCGAGAAGAATTAACGAAAATTTATTGTGATAATTGTACAAAATGCCACTCTGAAATTCTTGTCGCCGGAGAAAAGGCAGGTCCTGTTAAATGCAACGAATGTCACAAGGAAAGACCCGAGATTCAATCTTCTCGGGTCGCGTTTGGTTTCGACAAATCCCTCCACTTTCGACATTACCGTGCCCAGAAGAATCATTGTGATCGCTGCCACCACGAATATGACCAAAAGATCCAGAAGCTCTTCTATGCCAAGGGAAAAGAGAGCACCTGCCGGTATTGTCACAAAAAAGAGCTAACAAGTGATGGTACGGAAAAGGTAATTTCCATGCGGCTTGCCTCCCATTTGGCATGTATCGATTGTCACCAAAAAACCGAGGCAAAGCAGATGGATGCCGGTCCTGTTCGGTGCGGCGGATGCCATGATGCCCAAGAGCAGCTGAAAATCGAAAAGGTTAAACGTGTCCCCCGGTTAAAGAGGGGGCAGCCGAATAATGTCTTAATAAAAACCGGCGACAAAAAGGGACGCATCCCCACAATGATGCGTGTCCCCTTCAGCCACAAAGCACACGAAGAATACAATGATACCTGCCGTGTGTGTCACCTTGCAAGCCTGGAATCGTGTGCGACCTGTCATCCCTTGGTGGGTTCGAGTAAAAATGTAGAAAACGGCAAGGAGATCTCGCTTGAAACAGCTTTTCATAAACGTGGACATCAAAGCAGCTGTACAGGATGCCATGAATCCAAACAGCAGGACAAGAACTGTGCAGGTTGTCATGAATTCATGACCAACACCCGTCAACAGGAATCCTCCACATGCCTGCGATGCCACATGGTTCCTCTGCCGGAGAGAACCGGCGAGTTGTCGACGTCAAAGGCAGCCAAAATGGCTCGCCTGATGCCCCGTTTGTGGAAGGAGACATTCGGACCGATCTATACGGTAGATGTCCCGAAAACGGTCATTATCAAAGACCTGGTAGACCAATACGAACCGGTGGAATACCCCCATGGAAAAGTATTCGATACCATGGTAAAACAATTGGATAGCAGTAAATTGGCCCGATATTTTCATTATGAGGATACTACGTTATGCCGCGGATGCCACCACAACACGCCTGCGGCCGGCAAGCCGCCCAGGTGTGCCAACTGCCATGGAAAACCATTCAATGCCGACTATCTTTTCCGCCCAGGAATCATGGGTTCTTTTCACCAGCAGTGCATCGGGTGCCACCAGAAAATGGGGGTTGAAAAATATTTAAGCTGTACAGCTTGTCATAAAGAACGGAAAAAAGAATCATAACATTAAACCTTAAACCCGATGAACTCTACGACGTCATGAGTTCATCTTATTTAATGCAGTAAATTTGTTGAGGTACTTCACGTGTCCATATCCAGAAGAAAGTTTTTAGGGTGGGTCGGTGCGGCAGGCTTGAGCACCACAATAGGCAAACCAGCCTCTGCTGCAACCAACCAGCACTTTGGCGGTTATCCCGACAGCTTTGCAATACTGCATGACACCACGCTGTGTGTGGGTTGCCGTAGCTGTGAAGCGGCGTGCAACAAAGTGAATGATTTGCCCCAGCCGGATAAGCCGTTTACGGATCTTTCCGTCCTGGAAACAACACGCAGAACCACCACAAAAACGTTTACGGTTGTGAACAAATATGACAATCCGAAAAAGTCTGGACGTCCCGAATTTTATAAAAAACAGTGCAATCACTGCCTGGAGCCGGCATGTGCGTCCGCTTGTTTCGTAAGGGCATTTACAAAGACCAAAACCGGCGCTGTCGTTTACGATGCCTCCGTCTGTGTGGGGTGCCGGTATTGTATGATCGCCTGCCCATTTGAAATACCCACATATGAATATGACCAAGCGCTGACGCCCCGGATTCGAAAATGCACCATGTGTCATCCGCGAGTGATCGAGGGGCAGCTGCCCGGATGCGTCGAGGCCTGCCCCATGGAAGCCCTGAGTTTTGGGAAACGAGAAGATATGATCAAAATCGCCCGGGAACGTATTCGAAAATACCCGGCTCGTTATGTAAATCATATTTACGGCGAACATGAGATGGGCGGAACCAGCTGGCTCTATGTTTCCGGAGCCCCATTTAAAGAGCTGGGGATGCGTGAAGATCTTGGCATTACACCCGCACCCGAATTGACCGCAGGTGCTCTCAGTTCAGTTCCAATAATTGTAGGTCTTTGGCCTGTTCTTCTCGCCGGTATCTACGCAGTCTCGAAACGCAAAGAAAAGATCGCACAAACAGAGCAAGAACAAGCTGTGGCTTCAGCATTGGATCGAGATAGATCTGAACCGTCTCAACCCGAGGAGGAATCCTGATGGCCCAAGTCACTACTGGAGAACGAAAATCAATTTTCAGCCTCTTTAATTTCATTGCCTTGATCGTCTTGGGCCTTGGTGTTTATCTTACCTATCTGCGATTTGCCGGGGGATTGGCTGCGGTTACCAATCTTTCCGACCACAATCCCTGGGGAATATGGATAAGCTTTGACCTGCTTTGCGGTGTTGCTCTGGCAGCAGGCGGGTATGTAACATCTTCGGCGGTTTATCTTTTTGGAATGAAAGAATACCATTCTGCGGTACGGCCAGCCATCCTCACCGGCTTTTTAGGATACGCGCTTGTGTTTCTTGCCATTAATTATGATGTGGGACGACCATGGCGCCTCCCCTATCCCCTGGTCGTCCAGCAAGGCACCACCTCTGTTCTGTTTGAAGTGGGTCTCTGCGTAGGCATCTACCTTACGGTTCTTTTTATCGAATTCTCCCCGGCGGCAATGGAATGGCTGGGATTAAAAAGAGCCCGAAATCTTGTAGTTAAACTGACCATCCTTTTGACCATATTCGGCGTTGTACTGTCCACCATGCATCAGTCTTCTCTGGGCGCCCTATTTTTGATCGCACCGTCAAAGCTGCATCCATTGTGGTATTCTTCATATATACCTATTTACTTCTTTGTCACCAGTATAGTCGCAGGGCTTTCCATGGTGATTTTTGAAAGCACCCTGTCCCACCGCTTTTTCGCTTACAAAATGGATGAAACTCACCTCAAAGAAGCAAATGGTATCACTTTAGGCTTTGGCAAAGCCGCATCATATGTTCTGGCAGGGTATTTCGCCATAAAGGTTTTGGGCATATCTTCTGAAAACCACTGGCATTATCTTAAAACCGGGTATGGAACCTGGTATCTCGTAGAGCTATTAGGCTTTGTGGCTCTGCCCAGCCTTCTGTATGCCATCGGTGTTCGGATAAAAAATCTACCCCTGATAAAATGGACCTCCGTTTTGGCTGTGCTGGGTGTTATCCTTAACAGATTTAATGTCTGCCTGGTTGCTTTTAACTGGCAGCTTCCCTCCAGTGAACGATACTTTCCGAACTGGATGGAATTCGGAATTTCAGCCTTTATCGTAATGATCGGTTTAGTTCTCTACAGATTTATCGTAACCAGAATGCCCATTTTATATGAACATTCGGATTACAAGGATGCGCATTAAGAAAGGCTTTGATTATGGACCCAATTTTTTATACGCTTCAAGATTTTATGACCTACACGGAATCTGTCACTTATTTGCTGGTCCTTGCGACGCTGATTGGAATGACGGTCTTCTGGTGGTTTCTGACGGGTAAAGATGAAGATTAATCTCTTATCCCATTATCGCGCATCATCTCGAGACTTTTGAAAAATGTTCGATTTTGTTCAAGGAGAACCCGGATCAGGTTGCGATTCTTTGCACTTGCCCAGTTTCTTGGGCCCAATGTTTTCCCAATCAATGCTCCGTGCCTGTTTATAAGAAAATGCTCGGGATGGGCTCGAACACCATATTTTTTTTCAATATCCCCGTGAACGTCCAGAAAAACAGGAAAGGTCATCTTTTGCTTTTTAATATATTTTTCTACAATTTCCTTTCCCTCTCGCACAGCGATGCCGATTACAACAAATCCCTCATCTTTGAATTCATTGTATAACTTTATCAAAGAAGGGACCTCCTTCCGACACCAGACTCACCAGGTCGTCCAAAAATAGATTAAAACGATTTTTCCCTGATAGTCGTCCAACCGGGTGGGGTTGTCTTTCGAATCTTTCAAATTAAAATCAGGGGCCTTCTTTTTTTCCTTATATTCGAGAAGGCCTGCATCAGATAAAAAATTATTGGAAACAGCGCCAGATGGAAGCGAAGAAAAGGCTGCTTAAACGACCGGAAAAAGGTATTTGAAATCTGAAACTCTCTTTTATTTCTATGCCTGATTTTTCCAAAACCTTTTGAAGACATACAAATTAGAAGCAACAGACAGGCATGAAACAGTATCAAAAAAATCCATAATATCGGTTTGTGTTTCCGAACAGAGGGAAACAGAAAAGTATCGTGCAGTGCCCAAAGCCATTTGGGCCGTTTTTCGGGATATATCTGCAGGGAGGTGGATTGCTTGGGTTTTCTGAAAATCTTTACAAGTCTTATTCCAGTTCCGACAAAAAACACGGCAAACGAAAAATATACCATATATATTAATACGAGATAATACAGGGTGTCCAACGAAACCTCCTAACAACTTATTTTGATGAAAAAAGGTACCCCTCTTCGAGAGGTACCGGGTTCAAGTTTATACGAGGCGTTTGATATAAAACTTTGTGACTTCTCCATTCTGATCCGTTTTCAAAATTTCTTGCCCCCTGGTTCTGGCCCAGGACGGGAAGTCGGACAATGATCCGGGGTCTGTCGACCAAACCTCAATTACCTGCCCGATCTCAACTTCTTTAATCCCTTTATTCACTTTTAAAATCGGCATGGGGCAGGGTAAACCCTTTAAGTCCATTACCTTAGCGATTTTGATTTCTTCACTCATAATAAACCTCCTAACCTCGTTTTTTATTTATATAAACAACTGAATTTTACTGTCATTGGCTTGTTCTAAAAATGTTGCGACACCGCAATAAGACATACCCGAATAATCGATCATTTCTTCTCGCTTAAATCCCATGAGATCCATAGACATTTCACAAACGAAAATCTGAACCCCGAATTCTTCGGCCATCTCCATCATCTGCTCCAATGATGCAACGTTCTTTTTTTTCATGAGTGATTTCATCATGGTTGTTCCCATGCCGCCCATATTCATTTTGGAAAGTTTTACCTCACTGGTGCCTTTGGGCAGCATGGCGCCAAACATCTTACCCATGGCATCCTTTCCACCGGCCTTCTTGGTCTTGTCTCTCATGATTGTCGTTCCCCAGAATGTGAAGAACATCACAACTTCCATACCCATTGCCACGGCACCGGTGGCAATGACAAAAGCCGCCAACACTTTGTCCATATCGCCGCTAAAGACAATCATTGAGATTTTGTTGGATGGAATTTTTTTCTCCATGGCTGCAATCTGAGATTGCAACGCTTCAATTTGTGCTTCTACATTTTGCATGACGACCTCCTGTTTCATATTGACAACGTTTTTTTTGCTTATATTACAATCTGTTAATCGTTTTTTTTCAAATTTTGGTGCATACCATGAACCTTAATGTCAAAAAAACTACTGATTTTACTACGATTTTAAGATCAAACCATCATTTCCTTAACAGATTCCATGGATGCTTTGAGAATATCCAGATTGGTGAGCATGGTTTTTCTTTGTTCGGGCTCCACCTGCAACAAAACCTGATGATTGACAAAATCATAAAATTCATTGATTTCGTTAAGTTTTTTCTGTCCATCAGCGGTTAGGCTGAGCAAGGTAATTCTAGAGTCTTCGGGATCCGGGATTCGTTGGATTAATTTTTTCTTAACCAGACCGTTAACGATTTTGGTGACCCGGCTTTTGACCACATTCATTTTATAGGCAATACCTTTGGATGTAAGATAACGCTCCTCTCCAAAAAGAAGCAAACATCTCAGTCCTGCATCGGGCAACTGGAACCGTTCGCATTGATACTGAGCCCGTTCTTGGCAACATTGAAATAATTTTGTCACAAGCGTTTGAAATTGCTGAATCTGATAGTCCGAAATTTCTGAGCGGCTCTCTTCTTTTAGATGATTCATACTATGAACTATAACAGCAGAAAATCATATGTCAAGAATTTTTTCCATGGAAATTGATTTTTTTAAGAAATACGGATTGGATTCCCCCCAAGCTTACATCCGTGCCCTTCTGTCAATTTGGGTTCGGTCTTGCCGGTCCGTCAATTAGACTATTAATGTCGGCGGGTCCCTGTTATTTTGTTGACAGATAAAATCAACAGAAGCATATACTAGTTGTTTTGCAGAACGCCGTCAACATTGACCCGATTCATCCAAGCAAAAAACCTAAACACTTTTTGGAGGTTTGGCATCCATGTCATCCCAAAATTCACCTGAGACTATGGGACATTTAATTCAAAAAAAACCGTATTATCTGAGTGCGGGAAATGAGATTAAACTGTTTGAGGCTGCTTTTGCCGCTAGAATTCCGGTTATGCTGAAAGGTCCCACCGGGTGCGGCAAGACCAGATTTGTAGAGTACATGTCGTATCAGCTAAAGCGGCCTCTGATTACCGTTGCCTGTCATGAAGATCTGTTTGCATCGGATCTTCTGGGACGTTACCTTTTAAAAAAGGATGAAACCGTATGGGTGGACGGCCCTCTAACCCGGGCGGTTCGCATGGGAGCCATCTGTTATCTGGACGAAATCGTTGAAGCCCGCAAAGACACTACTGTGGTCATCCATCCCCTCACCGATAACCGGAGAACCCTCTCCATCGACAAAAAAGGAGATGTTATTCAGGCACATCCGTACTTTATGGTGGTGATTTCCTTTAATCCTGGGTATCAATCCGTTCTGAAAGACCTCAAGCAAAGTACACGCCAGCGGTTTATTTCCCTTGAGTTCGATTATCCGGAAGCCCAAAAAGAGGCTGAAATTGTATCCCACGAAGGGGACATCGACATGGAAACCGCCCTGAAACTGGTAACGTTGGCCGGAAAAATAAGAAACATTAGAGAGCACGGTCTGACCGAAGGGGCAAGTACCAGGCTTTTGATATATGCGGCCCAGATAATCGGACGGGGCATACCCGTGCACGAAGCCTGTCGAAGTGCCATTTGCTTCCCGCTAACAGACGACGCCAGGCTCCAGGAAACCCTTAACGATCTCGTTGAGGATATATTTTAATTCGTGGTGGGGCACCCTCAACTTTTTCTCAATGGGTTTAATGATATAAGATGAGCTCTAAAAGCCATAAAACCGATTTGCTCGAACCGCTTGCTTTGGCAGATCCGAACATTGCGGATAGGGTTCGGGCTGTTTTGGAACAGAAGGAACACACGGTTTCTGATCCATTCATTAAGATGCTGGTGGAAGAGGCATTGTGGGGTCTGTCCATCGAGATTTCCTTCGGTCGGACGCTTGCCTTTAGTTTTGCGGATCTAATCGGCCGGGCAAGTCCACAAAAAATAAAATATTACCGAAATCTGGTGCGCAAATTCGGGAAACAGGGCCCGACTCTGGGACGGATCATGGCGGAACATCTCGTGCCGGTATTAAAACACGGCGACGCCCGGTTTTTAAAACGTTTTCTGCAAACCCTTGAGGTCATGCAAATCAAGGGAACCTATACCCTGCAAGACCCCCTAAAAGCACTGTCGGAACTCTTAAATAAAAAAGACATCGAATCTGCATCCGTTTTTATTGATCTTTTGGGCGACGCTTTTGCCGGAAAGATGTCGTATGTTCAGAATCAGCATTTTGCTCGTATCTTGCCGAAAGCTGTACTCGCCTTTTCTCCTTCAAAACGGGTCTGGCAAATAGAACAACTGCGACGAATTATAACAGCCGATTTTCACCTGGCCGACGCCTTTTTGGACGGCCTGGAAAAAGGACTGTATCTGCTCTCCCAAGATGCTTTAGACAGATTTGTATCCCTGGCCTTAGACAAATTAAGGCATAACCCCAGGCTTGCAGCAAAATTTTTATCGCTGGAGTCGAAACTGGGCATCGATACTTATTCGGATTTGCAGGTGACCGTCCCGCTGTCTGAAGTTCAAAACCAATTAAACAGCTATCTTTGTGCACGGACCGGTCTTTCCATTTCCGTACGGCCGCTGTCTTCTCTTTCCAGGTCATCCATAACAAATAACAGCGAAAAGATTTTTGTCTGTTCAGACGGAAAATTCATCTATCTGCCCGACGAAATCAGTGAATTTAATAAAAAATCAGAAAACATCAAACTGTATAAATGTCTTGTGAGGCTTGAAGCCGGACTTTATGAGTTTAATACCTTTGACTTTGACCTGGAAAAAGCCATGGAAAAATGCCAGGGGATTGGGGAATTAACGGCCCGTGATTTTGGATTAGAGCCCATGGGAAATCTAAAATCCGAAATCCAAACCCGGGGGGCTCTTTCCGATATGGAGCGCTTTTTTTCAGCATTCCCGGTTCCGTCCCTGGCAATCGACCTGTTTACCATTTTTGAGCATGGCCGCATACGGGTATTGCTCAGCAGACACTACCCGGGCCTTATCCGGCAGACAATGCCGATACTTCAGGATAACGCAGCCCAAATATTAAAAGAAAATCAACCGGTCGGATTCTTATTTTTAATGTATCTGTGGATTGGACTGGGTATTTCTATTAAAGAGAATTTCGAAGACACCGGAAGAATAAAATGTCAGGCCGAAAACATTGTGGATCTTTTCAACAGAAAAATAAAAAAAGATCATTCGGTTGAAATATGTGCCGAGCTGGTGAACGAGACCTATGCAGACGTTGAAAGACGATTAAAACCACACGAAAGGTTCAAAAATTTCGAGAAATTTTACGAATCCATGCCAATACCGTTTGGCCGAAGGTTACGACCGGATCTTTTCTTCTCCACCTACCGCAATTTTGAGCACATTGCAGCCAAGCTGAAAATTCAACTGGATAACCAAAGGCTCAAGGTTTATAAATCGGATATCCGTCGGCAATTGATCGCCAAAAACGGCGTTGTTTCCCATGAAGATATAAAATCGATAATACGCTGTAATCAAAACACCGGTCGATCCGGGTTGCGACAATCTGAAACACCCGTTGATCTGTCATGGCTGGACCTTGTCCAATTACTTGGCGGCACAGCCATCACACCACTGCTCAACGATGGCGTTGTCGGACCTGTTTTCTGGTACAAAGAGTGGGACTGTAACCTCCACGATTATCTTTCAGCCCACGTGAGGATCCTGGACCGATTTATTCCGGAATTCGAGGGTGACTTTTACATCCGCACCCTGAAGCGGCACCAGGGGCTGGTAAAAAGTATTCGCTATGCTTTTGAGCTGTTAAAGCCGGAAGGGCTGATACGGTTGAGGCAGTGGGTGGAAGGGGATGAATTCGATTACCGGGCGCTTTTAGACTTTGCCATGGATAAAAAAGCTGGGAAAACGCCCTCCGACAGACTCTATATCAAGCGTCTTAAACAGACAAGAGACGTGGCGGTTCTGTTGCTTGTCGATCTTTCTCGCTCCACATCACATGCGATCTATAACTCGAAAGAAACTATTCTCGACGTTGAAAAAGAGGCGATAGTGCTTTTTTGTGAAGCACTTCAGGTTGTAGGGGATGCATTTGCCATTGCCGGTTTTTCCAGTACCGGTCGTCTGGGGGTTGATTACATACGGATAAAGGACTTTGAAGAAAATATGAATGACAGGGTCAAATCCCGCATTAATGCTATGGCACCTCAGCGAAATACTAGAATGGGAGCAGCGATCCGCCACGCGTATCGTCAACTTGAAAAGACCACTTCAAAAGTTCGCTTGCTCATTATCTTGGGTGACGGGTTTCCAAACGATGTTGACTACAAACATCATTATGCCATTGAAGATACACGGAAAGCCATATTCGAAGGCCGCTCAAAAAATATATTTACGCATGCCATAACCGTCCATTTTGCCGGAGACCCCAAGCTGGATGATCTTTACGGAAATGTTCATCACAATGTTATATCTGATGTTCGAGAGCTTCCCGACAAACTTTTACGTATTTATGGCAGCCTGACAAGGCATTGACCTCTTGGGCAGTCAGGTGATTTTTATCATACCCTTTAAATAATCGTCCGAATGGATGATCTTGTAAAAAAACGGGTTGATCACCCAATATGATATTTGTTTCATTTCCGGATAGTTGCTTTATTGACATCGCCGTTATCAAGCATTACAGTGGAAAGTCATTCTTGATGGCGTCGTAAAAAGTCTTTTGCGGGTACATTGTTTCACCAAGGAATTCATATGAAGCGCATTCATAACCGTGAAAAGGAACAGTTCAAAAAGCTTTTTAAGAAAGAAGACATCGATGATTTTGAAGATCGATTCAAGATTCTCGAAGTTTTTCTTCAAAACGAGCACCACTTAACGGTCGGTGAACTGATCCATCTGCTCAATGAGAGCGGATATCAATTTTCATCCGATTTTGTCAGAGATACTCTGAAGTTCATGTGCCGGTTCGGTTTTGCCCGTAGAAACAGATTTGACAATGGAGAAGTTCGCTATGAACACCGGCATTTAGGCCATCATCATGATCATATGATCTGTACAAAATGTAGAAATATTTATGAGTTCGAAGACGAACAGCTCGAAAATCTTCAGGTTCAGATCGCTGCAACCCATAATTTCCACATGCTTCAACACAAGATGGATATCTACGGTATCTGTTCCAATTGTCTTAAAGATCACATACAACCCATGTCCCTTGTCAATGCCAAACAGGGCGAGCGGTTTGAAATCAAGGATTTCACCGGGGGTTCCACCGCACGGATGCGCTTATTGTCCATGGGCTTAAGAATCGGAGACAAAATAGATGTTATCAATAACCTCGATAAAGGACAATTGGTCATTGCTGTGGCCCGTCAACGGTTCGTCCTTGGGCGAGGTCTGGCAAAAAAGATTCTGATAGAACCTGTTAAAAGCTAACCTTGGAGAAGTGTTCATGTTATTGAGCGAAATGAAAGAAAAACAGACCGCAAGAGTCGTCCGGGTCGGCGGGAACGGAGCACTCCGCCGAAGGATACTTGAAATGGGCATTTTGAAAGGTTCAGAGATCTATGTTGAAAAATATGCACCGTTGAAGGATCCTGTTGAATTAATTGTAAAAGGATACCATATATCACTTCGGGTTGAGGAAGCTGCACAGATCATCGTTGAACACGTAAAGTAGAAAAACCATAATGCATCAAAAACACCTTTCCATCGCCCTTGCAGGCAACCCCAATTCAGGCAAGACCACGATATTCAACAACATGACCGGTACCCGGCAGAAAGTGGGAAACTGGCCGGGTGTCACTGTTGAAAAAAAAGAAGGCCATATAAAAAAATCCGGATATGATTTAAAGATCATAGATCTTCCAGGGACATACAGCTTAACCCCCTTTTCCATAGAAGAGATCGTCGCGCGGAATTTTGTCTTGGAAGAACGCCCGGACGTTGTTATCGACATCATCGATGCATCCAACCTGGAACGAAGTCTTTACCTGGCAACACAGTTGAGAGAGATTGACTGCAAAGTCTTGTTTGCCCTGAACATGGCGGATGTTGCCCGGACCCGGGGAATTAAAATCGACGAAAAAAAACTTTCTGAACTTCTCGATGTTCCGGTAGTATTTACGATCGGCAACAAAAACAAAGGCATCGATACGCTCCTGGAAAAGGCCGTTGAACTGGCTGAGTCCAATTATGTGATACCCACAAAGCGCAAAGTAAAATACAACAAGGACATCGAAGATTCCATTTCCAAACTGGAATATTTCATTGAAAGCCTATCGGAAGGGTCCATTCCTTATAATATTCGATGGACAGCCATTAAGCTTATAGAAGATGACAAGATCGTAAAAGAGCGCGTCCAACTGAAAACCGGAAAAAACGGCCGGAAGATTCTTAAAGAAGCAAAGGCCCAGCGGGACTTTCTCGTAGACCGATTCGATGACGAGCCGGAAATCGTAATGACCGACGAGCGCTACGGATTTATCGCCGGGATCATCAGGGAAATCCTCACAATATCTACAAAGCAGCGTGTGGATATATCTCGAAACGTAGATCTTGTGCTTACCAACCGGTTTGTCGGGTTCCCCATCTTCATTTTCTTTATCTGGGCCATGTTCCAACTCACGTTTTCATTGGGGGTCTATCCAATGGAGTGGATAGGCAGCGGTATAAATCTTTTTTCCACATCTCTGGCTCAGATCCTTCCGGATAATATTTTCAAGGATTTTCTCATCAACGGCGTCATTGCGGGTGTGGGGAGTGTTATTATCTTCCTGCCGAATATTTTAATTCTTTTCTTCTGTATCGCGCTCTTTGAAGATACGGGATACATGTCCAGAGCGGCATTTCTGATGGACAAAATCATGCACCTTATCGGGCTTCATGGCAAATCGTTTATCCCGATGCTGATGGGGTTCGGATGTAACGTTCCGGCCATTATGGCAAGCCGTACTTTGGAAAGTGAGAAAGATCGAACTCTTACGATTCTCATCACCCCTTTTATGTCATGTTCGGCCAGACTGCCGGTGTACATTATTCTAGCGGGCGCTTTCTTTGGGGCCCAGGCCGGATCCGTAATATTCGGCATATATCTATTGGGAATTATACTTTCAATTATCACCGGCCGTATTTTCCGATCAACCCTCTTGAGAGGTGTTGACGCGCCGTTCGTCATGGAACTTCCACCATACAGAATTCCGATGATAAAAAGCCTCCTGATTCATATGTGGGATCGGAGCAGAGTATTTTTAAAAAAGATGAGTGGCATTATCCTCGCCGGCTCGGTGGTGATATGGGCACTTTCCGCATTTCCGAGAAACATACCGTATTCTATAGATTATGCTTTAGCAATAGAACGGGTCAACATATCTTTTCAAACTGAAATAGCAACGGCCCATGAGCCGGAAAAAGCTTTATTAACACAGAAACGTGATCTTACTGTGGCACAACTTGCAAGAGCCAGGCAGGCTGAACATGCTGAAAAATCTTTTATGGGTCGTATCGGTAAAGCTGTAACGCCTATCTTTGAGCCCATCGGCATCGACTGGCGCGGAAGCGTGGCCCTTCTCGCCGGCTTTGTCGCAAAAGAAATCGTTGTAAGTACCATGGGAATACTTTATGCTGCTGACGGAAATAAGGATTCGGAAGCCCTTAAAAATGCACTTTTATCATCCGAGATGACCCCCCTTGGAGCCTTGTCAATGATGGTTTTTGTTCTATTGTACATGCCGTGTCTTGCAACATTGGCCGCCATCAGACGTGAAACCGCATCTTGGAAATGGATGATTTTCAGTCTTTCATACAGTACAATCCTTGCATGGACTGCCGCCTTTATCGTCTATCAGGGAGGAACAATAATATTGGCATAACATCCATATGAACCGTTCTTCACCCGAAAAAAGCGCTCTGGGTAACACGGGAGGCATGTAATATGCCGAATTTTGAACCTGTCTTTATTGAAACCTTCAATAAAGGGGCTCTGGCAGGAAAGACTGAAGCAGTAACTGAGATTTTAAAATCTTGTGTGCTCTGCCCTAGAAGATGTAAGGTTGATCGGCTGGCCGGGGAGACCGGTATATGTAAAACAGGCCCAAAAGCCTATGTCTCCAGTTTTAATCCTCACTTTGGGGAGGAGGAGCCCTTGGTGGGGAGCCATGGTTCCGGTACGATTTTTTTTACCCACTGTAACCTGTTGTGCAACTTCTGCCAGAATTATGATATCAGCCACCTGGGTCACGGTGAAGAGATATCCAATGAGCAGCTTGCAAGTATAATGCTTCATTTGCAAAATGCCGGGTGCCACAACATTAATTTCGTTTCCCCGTCCCATGTTGTGCCCCAGATCCTCTCCGCTGTGGAAATTGCCACAGGGAATGGTCTTTCGGTTCCGTTGGTTTACAATACCGGCGGGTATGATTCGGTTGAAACGCTAAAACTACTCGATGGTGTATTCGATATCTATATGCCGGATTTTAAATTTTGGGATTCCGAGGTGGCACAAACCACATGCAACGCCGAAGATTACCCGGAGGTGGCACAAAAAGCACTGATTGAAATGCACAGGCAAGTCGGGGACCTTATCATCGATGATGCCGGCATCGCCCGGCGCGGGCTATTGCTAAGACACCTGGTCTTGCCCCATAGACTTGCAGGAACCCGGGAAATAATGAGATTTATTGCACGGGAAATTTCATTCAACACATATGTCAACATAATGCCCCAGTACAGACCCTGCGGCCGGGCCGGTGAGGTACAGGGGCTGTCTGTTTATCTGTCCCAAAAGGATTATAAAAAGGCTTTACAGGAAGCAAAGGAAGAAGGTATTGGAAGGCTTGACAGCCGAGAGCGTTAATTTATTGCACGGCAATACCTTTTAAAATCAAATGAAAAATTATACATGGACAATATTTTTTTTGCTATTCGTTTTTACAGGCGCAGCGGCGGCGGAACGCCTGGCGGTAGCTGTATCAGTGGCCAACATACGTTCAGGTCCTGGAAAAAATCATGAGATCTTGTGGGAAGTGGAAAAATACTATCCTATAGATGTGTTTCAAAAGTCGGGACAATGGTATTATTTGCGTGATTTTGAAGGCGATAAAGGGTGGATCCACAAATCGCTTCTTGGGAAAATTCCGTCAGTGATTACTAAAAAAGAAAATTGTAATATTCGATCGGGTCCCGGCCAAAGTTTTGCAATTTTGTTTACGGTTGAAAAAGGCGTTCCGTTTAAGGTAATACAGCGCAAAAACAGCTGGATTCACATTCAGCACGCCGACGGGGACAAGGGGTGGATCTATCAATCTCTGGTATGGTAAGGTGACGGATTATTCGGGCAGTTTTATTGTGAATATCATGCTGAAGGGAATCGGCTTCCCGGAAAGATAATAAATCAAAATAATGATTTCAAATCCGAAGAATAAGCAAAACAGGTTGATTGTGGGTATCGGTTCGGCCCTGATCGATATTCTTGTACACGAAGACGACGAATTTTTAGCAAAAACCGGTGCAGTTAAAGGTGGAATGAAATATGTCGACAAAGAGTTCATTGAATTGGCCGTATCCCAAACCTCTAAAAAACCGATCATTATACCCGGTGGGTCGTCGTGCAACACGGTGATCGGCATCGGCAACCTCGGAGGATCGGCGCGTTTTGTCGGTAAAAGCGGTAATGGCGAAATGGCCGGTCTGTTTGAAACAGGTCTGAAAAACAGCAACGTCGATCCTGCCCTTTTTAAATCACCGTCTCCCACCGGCAGGGTGCTGTCCATTATCACACCGGATGCACAGCGGTCCATGTTAACTTTTCTCGGCGCCGCCTCAGAAATACAACCTGAAGAAATTACTGAAAAATGTTTTGAAAACGCTGCGATTGTTCATATTGAAGGATACCTTCTTTTTAACGAAGATCTGATCATGGCGGCCCTAAAGAGTGCAAAAGCCGCCGGCGCACTTGTCTCTTTAGATCTTGCCAGCTTTACGGTTGTTGAGACGTCGAAAACCCTTCTTAAAAAAATTGTAAAAGATTTTGTTGACATTTTGATTGCCAATGAGGATGAAGCAAAAACATTTACCGGCCACGGGGACGAAATAAAAGCGGTCAGATCCCTATCTGAAAACACGCAGATTGCAGCCCTGAAAGTTGGGGAGCGCGGCAGCTTTATTTCCCATGGCGAAAAAATCATAAAAATTGAAGCCATGGGAAGCGGGACTGCTGTGGATACCACCGGAGCCGGTGATCTCTGGGCATCTGGTTTTCTCTTTGGACTGGTTAACGGCTATGGCCTCGAAAAATGCGGTAAACTTGGATCTGCCTGTGGTTACGAAGTGTGCCAGGTCGTGGGAGCAAACGTCCCGGAAGCAGGCTGGCAGAGAATAAAAAAATTGCTGGAGGAATAATGGCAAAAAAAAGAATATCCCGAGCTCGTAAAAGAGACCTTGCCAACCCCGACGAGTTTATAACATTCTGGACAAAATTATCCAATTTTGCCGCAGAAAACAAAGTAAAAGTTTCATGTGCCATGGGGTTCGTCATGGTCCTTATTGTTGTTGCAGCAGGTTTTTTATATTTTTTAAAAAAATCCGAAAACACAGCACTTGCACTGCTTCAACAGAATATTACCAAATACCAGACGCTGCTAAAAGATACCGGACCGGAGAAAGCTTACCTGAGCGTTGGAAAAGATTTTCAATCGATTATTAAAAAATACCCGGGCAGGGCGGGTGGACAACATGCAAGACTCATATATGCCAATATTTCTTACACGGCTAAAGATTACGACAAAGCCATAGAACTTTACAAGAAATCCCTTGAAGACTTCAATGATGAGCCGTTTATAAAAAATCTCATTATTAACAGCCTGGGATATTCCTACACTGTGAAAAAAGATTACAAAACCGCGGCCAATTATTTTGAAATGATTTCTTCCGTGTCGGATTACGTCCTTAAAGATGAAGCCCTTTTTAATTTAGGGGAGATTTATGATGCCATGGGCGATAATGTAAAAAGCATGGATGCGTTTAAAGAAATTTTATCCGATCATGCCGGCTCAATATATACTGAAATTGCCAAAGAAAAATTGGCAGGTCGGATGCAGAGCTAAAATCCAAAAAAAATGGCCAACCGGATTTAAGCCGGTTGGCCATTTAGAAGGAAAATAGATGAAGAAATTATTAGGTTACAAATGGAACTTGCAAGTTCCTTGCCAAAACAACATATAAAGCCTGCCAAATTTCTACTATTTAAATTTATACATTAATTATAATAAGTTACAGCAAAAACCATTTGAGATGTTCCCCGCTGCTTTTTTCTTAACCACGCCCTTTAAATCCAAAATTGTTCAAAATTTTGAACCGCATCCAACAGCGAACAGTCTAACAGACTGATTTAACAAAATTTAATCCCAAATACGTCCGATTCAATTTTTTGAACCCATTAAAGCTCAAATCAAGATATCCATTTAAAATGATAAGAAAAAATGGTCGTCCTTTTTGATTCAAACTTTTGAACCGACGTCCAATTTTAACTTTTTTATTTTCCAGTTAAGCCCGCTTTTGCCAATGCCGAGCAATTCGGCTGCCTGGGATTGAACATTATTTGTCAGTTTCAAAGCCCTTACGATCATCTTTTTTTCGACCATCGTAAGGGTTTCATCCAATTTCGCAATAGAAGGTATTCCTTCAATATGCAGCGTGTTATAAACATTGCTTCTAAATTCCTTGGGAAGATCCGAGACCTGTATGGTATTGCTTCGACACAGCACCATGGCCCGTTCAATAACATTCTCCAACTCACGCACATTTCCGGGCCAGCTGTAATCGAAAAAAAAACGTTCAACTTCCGGATCAAGACCGGTTGCCGTGGTTTCGGATTTATATTCCTCTCCATATTTATGGATAAAATGATCCGCCAACAGGCGAATATCTTCCTGACGATTCCTTAAAAGAGGCAGAACAATATGAACAACATTCAACCGATAATAGAGATCTTCTCTGAATCGTCCTTGGATCATTTCATCTTTAAGTCTCTTATTGGTGGCAGTAATAATACGAATATCGACAGAAATCGACTTTACCCCTCCAACCCTTTCAAAAATTCTTTCTTGGAGGACCCGTAAAAGTTTTATCTGTAAATTTTGTGAAAGTTCGCCGATTTCATCGAGAAAGAGGGTGCCGCCGTCAGCCAATTCAAACCGGCCTTTCCGTCTTGCTGCGGCACCGGTAAATGCCCCTTTTTCATGGCCAAAAAGCTCACTTTCAAGAAGTGTCTCGGCAAGAGCGCTGCAATTCACCGCAATAAACGGTTTATCACGCCGGGGGCTGTTAAAGTGGATCGATTTTGCCACCAGTTCTTTTCCAGTGCCGCTTTCACCTTCTATCAAAATAGTGGTGGCGGTGGGTGCCACTTTTCGAATCGTTTCGAAAACATCCTCCATTACCTTACTTTTTCCAATAATATTTCCGAAACTGTACTTTGATTCCACAGCATTTCTGAGTTGCCGGTTTTCTTTGACCATACGGTACATGCCGATGGCCTTATTAACATATATAATCAGCCGATTATTATCAAAAGGCTTGAGAATATAACTGTAGGCCCCTTTCTGCATGGCCTCTACAGCTTTATCCACAGTACCGTAAGCGGTCATCATAATGACCGGAAGATCCTTATTTTTTTCCTTGATTTTCTCCAGGAGTTCAATGCCGTCCATTTTGGGCATTTTCATATCTGTAAGGAGCAGATCAACGTCGATATTTTTCAGTATTTCAAGGGCCTCATAACCGCTGTTTGCACAAAAGGTTTCAAACCCCTCTTCTTCGAGAACCGCACTTAATATCCGGGGATAATTCTTTTCATCATCAACGATCAGAATGGTCTCCATGCCTACACTCCCTGTTTCACAGGTAATTCTATTTTAACCCGGGCGCCGGCACCCGGTCTTGCGCTAATCTGGACACGTCCGCTGTGGGATTCAATGATATTTTTTACAATACCAAGCCCCAGACCGGTTCCTTTGGCTTTGGTTGTAAAAAATGGATCCCATATTTTTTCCATGAGGTTTTGGGGGATACCTTCCCCGTCGTCTTCAAAAAATATTTTTACGGTATTGTCCGTTGATTGTATTGCAACATTTATTTTACCGCCCTCGGGCATCGCCTGCATCGCATTAATTAAAACATTTAAAAATGCCTGATAAAGCATATCAGAATCGGCTGTTATCTCCGGGATATTATTGTCATAATGTTTTGCAACCGTATAGCCTTCCTCTTCAATGTGTGATGCCAAAAAACTAATGTTTTTCTCAAGAACGGCCTCGACATTGCAAGCCATGAGATTTGGAATTTTGGGTTTCGCAAAATTTAAAAAATCTGTAATAATATTATTTAATCGGATGGATTCTTCGATAATGATATCCGGAATAGAATTCGAAGGATCGTAGCCGGTCATTTTTTTCTTTAAGAGTTCGGATGAGCTTTTGATAATACCCAATGGATTCCGAATTTCATGGGAAATCCCAGCAACCATTTCGCCCAGTGTCGACAAATGTTCTGCCCGGCTTAGCTGCTCCTTGAGCTTGAGTCGTTCCTGGGCGCGCTTTTCAATGATGCTTTCGCCCCGTTTGACCACAAACAGAAGCGCTAAAAATAAAGCTCCCATCACAATCGAACTGGTGGTAATAACACGGATCTGAAAATCGAAAATTGCTTTATAGTCATCGGTTAAATCCTGAACAATTTCCACGACACCAAGTACCGGACCGGATATCCGGGAGAGTGGTTGCTCCGCGCGCAGGGGGGCAATTGTAACTAACCGGCTGTCCCGGGGAAATCCGAGCAAGATCCGGAACCAGTTGCCGCTTTGGATCAGGCTTGAAGTCGACTTGCCCAAAATTGCATCCTCATATCCTCTTCCCCCCGAATTTTCTTTTCCGATCACAGAGTGATCAAAACTGTATGATATTGTGTTTTCCATATCGTAAATGTTGACCAGATCAACCTTGAAGCTGTGAAGCGTACTTCTGACGACTTTGTCCATCCATTCAAATTGTTCTTGATCACTGAGCCGAATCTTGCCGAATTTCAATGCAACCGGAATGATGAACTGCAAAAACACCTGATGATTCAGATTTTCGATCAGAAGGCTGGCGTAGTCTTCACTTTTTTTCTGCTGCATGGTCTTTGCCCAGTGGGTATTGAGCAAAGAGAGGACAAGCGTTCCAATGAATATTACGATTAGGCTTGTAAACGTAAAGTATTTGACCAACCTGAACGGCTTGACTTTTTCTTCTGCGGTTTGGGAGTTCATAAACAAGGTTAATGGCTCGGCATGGGAATATCGGGTTTCGGCATAGGAATATCTTTATCTAAATTGAAAAGACGATTCCAATGCATTAAAAACAACCTAATCAAATTTCGTACCCTTAAAGATTCTTTGATTGCTCATAGATCACGTTAGCAGAGGGTGCAAAACTCGAGTGACAGTCTGATCCGTAAAAATATATACGGAAACGGACCGCGAAAGTCAAGGTAATGCTTTATTTTCATTGACACAATAACAATTAAGCTTTCCGTTTTAAGGGGCCTGAACCAACATTTTTTCAGAATTATTTTTTTGTACATATGTTATCGCTAAAATATAATACCATATATAGTGAATTAATTGGCAAAACTACCAAATAAGGTAATTAATTAAAATTTATCTATAATTATACATAAAAGTTCTTGAACTTGATAATAATTTAAGATAATATTGTAAAAAAACAGGCAATGCCCACCCGGAATTTTTGGACCCATATGTTAAGCGAATTTTGTAAATCTACTAAAAAGGCTGTTTAATGAAGAAAAACCATTTAAAAAAATTCAGAGAGTCGTTACTGATGAGCAAGACCGAACTGGCCAGAAAGGCGGCCGTGTCTCCCATTACGATTGCCCGTATCGAAAAAGGGATGCCGTGCCGACTTGAAACCCAGCGCAAGATTATTTTGGCCCTGGGTTTCGATCTTTCTGATAAAAATAAAATATTTGGCGACTAAAAATTTATTATGTTTTTTGGGAAAAAAAATCATCTTATCGGTCTGGACATCGGTTCCAGGACTATAAAAGTCGCTGAAGTCGTTGATACCAAAACCGGATCCGCCCTAAAAACCTTCAACACCATCGACATTGAACCCGAACTCATCGAAGAAGGTTCTGTTAAAGATCCTGAAACTGTCGCCGGGTATATTCGTGAACTCTTTAAAGGCGTCAAACTAAAAGACAAGAACGTAGCGATCTCCATCGGCGGCTATTCGGTGATTGTAAAAAAGATCAATGTTCAGACCATGACGGAAGATGAATTGCACGAAACCATTCATTTTGAAGCGGAACAGTATATTCCGTTCGATATCAACGATGTTAATTTAGATTTTCAAATCCTGGGAGAAAGCGAACACAACCCCAATCAGATGAGTGTCCTGCTGGTAGCCGCCAAAAAAGAGATGGTTAATGAGTATATCAACCTTGTCCAGATGGCCAATCTGAATACCTGCATAATAGATGTTGACGCCTTTGCCCTACAAAATATTTTTGAATTCAACTATATCCCCGAGGATGAACATGTGGCCCTGATTGATATCGGTGCCAGCAAGACATCCTTGAATATCCTAAAAGGGAATTCTTCTGCATTTATGCGTGATGTTTCCCTTGGATGCGCACAAATCAATGAGAAGATCGTTTCCCTTGTCGATTGTTCCTTAGATGAAGCAGAAAATATTAAATTTCGAGAACCATCAGACATAATTCCCCTTGAAGATTTAAAAGAAATTGTTTCATCGGTGGTGGCTGACTGGTGCACCGAAATAAAGCGTGCCCTGGATTTCTTCTATTCTACATATCCGGAAAATCAGATAACCAGCTTTGTCCTCAGTGGCGGCGGCGCCAACATTAAGGAGTTTCGACACATCCTGGCGGCTGAAACATCCGCTGAAGTCGAAGTCATCAATCCTTTTAAAAATTTATCCGCAGACAGCAGTCGTTTCGACATATCCTATCTTGAAAAAATGGCGCCACAGGCTGCCATCTGCATGGGACTCGCAATACGAAAAATTGGTGACAAATGATACGAATCAACCTGCTCCCTTATCGTGCAGCACAGAAAAAAGAGAACATCCGCAGGCAGATCAGTATATTTGTCCTGGCCGTTATCATGGTTGTCGGAACCCTTGTATATTATAATATAAACTTGAACAACGATATCGATGCCCTGAGCACCCAGATAAAAAACACAAAATCAATGTTGGCCCAGCTTGAAAAACAAGCCAAAAAGGTCGATGAAATAAAAAAGGCATTCAACACGTTAAAACAAAAGACCGATGTTATAAAAAACCTGGAAACAAATCGAAAGATTGCAGTCCAACTACTTGATAATATGACAACACTGGTGGCTGAGAAGGTCTCCACCTCTCAATCCGAAGCATCGGCAGACAGCGACATCAAGCCGGTTAAACGGTTATGGTTCACCAATTTCCAGGCAAATGGAGACGATATAAACATTCAGGGCATTGCTCTGGACAATAAAACCATCGCTGATTTTATGAGCCGTCTGGAAACGTCCGACCTTTTTATGAAAGTAAATTTAAAGACCATAAAACAACAAAAGATAAACGCATTAAATCTTAAAAGTTTTGAAATTATCTGCACCAGGATCTCCCGGAATAAATCGGTAAAGAAAAAATAAAACCGGTCAATGGCATAGCGATAACCATGAAAAAAATCGAACTCTCTAATTTATCAGAATGGTTTTTTAAAAATATCGACAAGATTGGAAAACTGTCTAAGCTGTACAGGATTCTGTTATGTTTGGGAATTTTCGCTGCGCTCATTGGCCCGTTTTTCTATTTCTCCTTTTTGCCCAAACTCAATTCAATCGGTGAATTGAAAAAGGAAACCGAAACCCTGGAAACCAGACTCGTCAGGGCAAGAGCAAAGGCAGGACAGCTGAAACATTTTCAGGCGAAGCTCAAAGAGGCGGAAATTGAATTTAAAATCGTAAGGAAAAAACTTCCTGAAAGAAAAGAAATACCGTCTCTGCTGTCAAGTATTTCAGGGTCTGGCCGGGATGCCGGTCTGGAATTTATGCTGTTTCAGCCCCAGCCTGAACGAAACAAAGATTTCTATGCTGAAATCCCGGTATCGATTATGGTAACAGGCAGCTATCATAATGTCGCCCTCTTCTTTGACAAGTTGGCAAGGCTATCCAGAATTGTAAATATCGAAAATATTAAAATGACCACCGCCAAGGGCGGCAACAATCTCACAACATCATGTACGGCGATCACGTACAGGTTCATCGAAACGGAGCAAAAAAAAGCTTCATGAGCCGGGGCATAAAAAATACACGATAACTCATGGATAAACATCTTGTTTTCATACGCAGCATTGTCTGTATCGCCTGTTTTTTTACCCTATTGTGGGGTTGTGAAAGACAAGAGGAACCGTCGTCGAAATCACGGGAAATCACGAAAAAGATCATTATCACTGAACCGGTGGCCAAAAAATCTCAGCAGCCGGAAAAGATCGAAGTTGCAAAATCCGCTGTCGCTCAAGAGACGGCAACGCCCATACCCGAATCCACCCCTCAAATGCAAAAACAACCTGTCGATACGACACACCGAAACGTCGTTGCACCTGCACCTCCCACCGCTCAAAAGATCAAAAAATCGGAAACGGCCACATCGGTTTCCATGAAAGCACCGGTGAATCCCACCCCGGAAATCGTACCCCAGGCCCCAAAACAAAGTGTGGATACGGCACACAAAACAATAGTCGCTTCGGTATCTCCCACAAGCCCTAAAATCAAAACCCCGGAAATATCCGATCTATACAATCCCGAAGCAAAGCTGAATCCATTTGAACCGCTCTTTAGAAAAAAACCTGTATCCATTTCTGTGAGCAAGAAAAAATCTAAACTGCGAACGCCCCTTACACCCCTTGAAAAGGTGGATTTAAGCCAGCTGAAGCTTTCGGGAATTATTCTCGCACCAAGTGGAAATAGAGCCTTGGTTCAGGAAACCTCCGGAAAGGGATATGTCGTAAAAAAAGGGACGTATATTGGAATCCACGCCGGCAAAATCGTTGAGATATTGGAGGATCAAATCATTGTTGAAGAAGAGGCTGAAGATATTTATGGCAAGGTTTCTATCGTAAAAAAATCACTTAAACTCCAGAAACCTCCCGGAGAATAGTATGAATTGTGAAATAAAAAAATGGTTTAAAATTGGAACATTCGGTTTCTTTTTGCTCGCTTTGCTGACCCTGTTTACAGGGTGTGCTTCCAACACCGGGGCCGTCAAAGGAACCCAAAAACCGGCCGCAGAATCTGCCAAACCCAAGCGGATCACCCAAATAAGCATTGCCGAAGATTCTGAATCAAGCATAGTAAGGATCGTGGGGAACCAGGTGCTGTCTTATACTTCAGTTAAACAACCGTTTCCCCTGGGTATTCTCCTTTATTTCCCCGAAACCGCCCTCGACAATATCCAAGCCAACTTTACACCAAAGAGCGATATTGTCGCCGGGATTAAATCTTCTGAATTAACAGCCAAAGGGTATGCATCCCGAATCGAAATCTCATTGAAAAAAGATATTTCATACGAAGTCGTCAGGGAAGATACAAGCCTTAAAATAGTGTTTAAAAAAACACCGTCGATGTCCGTTTCCGCCAAACCGGAATTAGAAAAAGAAGAGCCGTCGAAGGACACATCCATGGCCCATGCAAAACAACCTGCCGCCTCTGATCAAAAGATTTTGACGGCTCAAACTGAAACCCGTAAAATCCCTCAACCGGAAGTGGAAGAAAATTCCCCGGCATGGATTAATCGAATCGACTTTTCAAGTGAAGCGGCCGGCCGATCACTTATTATTATCGGAACCACAACACCGGTTAAATACAATGTGAAAAAGATCCACGATAAAAAACTTCTGCTCAATCTTTATCCTTCAAAACTTCCGGAATATCGTCAACGACCATTGATTACCACGCGTTTTCAAAGTGCTGTCGATCGGATAACACCATTCCAGACGCCGGCCATGAAAAATACATCGGGATTTGTAATTGAGCTGCGGGATTCCGTACCCTATTTTATCGAACAGACGGACAACCTGATTCTGGTTCATTTTGAAGCCTCTTCCGTGCCCCCCAGGCCCCTAGACACCGCCGAGCTTCCCCCCTGGAGAAACGTCATGACAGAGGCGGTTGATAAAATAGACGCTCCGGCACTTAAGTCGTCTGAACATAGAAGAAATAAAGCCCAAACCGGGAAATACACCGGCGAAAAGATCGCCATCAATTTTTTTGAAACCGACATTAAAAATGTTTTTCGCATCTTAATGGATGTCAGCGAAAAAAACTTTGCCATTGACAAAGATGTATCCGGACAAGTGACCCTGGCATTTAACAAGCCGGTGCCCTGGGATCAGATCCTTAACGTAATTCTGAAGATGAACCGGCTGGGGATGGTTCTCGAAGGAGACATCATCCGCATTGCAACCCTTAAAACCCTCAAAGTGGAAGAAGCGGAACGGCAGGCAAAAATCGAGGCCGCGCAAAAGCTTGAGGACCAAAAAAAAGCATTAGAGCCCCTGCTAACAGAATATATTCCGGTGAACTATGCAAATGCAAAAGCGGATGTGTTACCCCAGATTCTGCTAACCGAAGGACGCGGCACCATAAGCGTTGATGAACGCAACAACCAAATTATCATCACGGATGTGGCAGAAAAGATACAGAAAGCCAAAGAGACCGTTAAGCAAATCGACAAGGTAACGCCCCAGGTCATTATCGAGGCCCGGATTGTGGAAGTCTCCGACAGCTTTTCTCGAGAATTCGGGACAAGTTGGTCGATCAGCGGTGAAAAAACCAGTAGCAGTTCGCTTCTAGGTTACGATATGAGCGCAACAAACCCGCCAACAAACAATAGCGGAGAAATCGGAATTCAATTTTCCAGACTGATCGGAGACCAGTTCCGAGTACTGGATGCAAGGCTCATGGCTGCAGAATCTGAAGGCACGGTCAAAATAATTTCCGCTCCGAAAATTTTAACCCTTGACAACAAACCGGCAAAAATCAAGCAGGGATTGGCCTATCCTTATAACAAGCTGGATGCCGATGGGAATACCACAACCGAGTGGAAAGACATTGCCCTTGAACTGGAAGTGACCCCCCATGTAACCCCGGACAACCGAATTACAATGAAAATCACTATAAAAAACAATGAGATCGGAGAGATTATCAACAATGAGACATCATTTACTACCAAGGAGGCCTATACCGAATTGCTGGTGGACGACGGGGATACAGTCATTATCGGCGGCATCAGAAAAACGAGAAAAACCACGGGTGAAAGCGGAGTTCCGTTTCTAAATCAAATACCGGTGGTAGGCTGGCTCTTCAAAACAAAATCAAAAACCGATGAAAAACAAGAGTTGTTGATATTTATTTCCCCCAGAATCGTCCAGCTCGAACAGGTCGGCACCCAGAAGTGATACAGCGTTTTTTACTCTAAATGCTTTATTTGTTGAACCGCTTTTTTCGCTTGTCTGGCCAGCGTACTTTTTGGCGCAAGTTCGTCGACTTTTTCATACGCATTCAGCGCGCTTTCATAGTCATGCAACAACGTGTACGCCGTGGCAAGATCGAAATATAACAGGGCGATGCGCGGATACTCCTTTACGGCGCCTTCAAGAATTTCAACACCCTCCGGAACCTTTCCCATGGCCATGTAAGTAAGGCCGAGACCCCGTAGTGCATTGATAAAGTTCGGCGCTATTTCAAGGGCCTCAATGTAGTATTTTTCAGCGTTTACATACGCCTTTTTGTTATAGTACGCCCATCCTATATTCGAAAGAGGTAAATGGGGTGAACCATAGACCAGGCTTCCTTCTACCTCTTTGAAATACTCGATGGCCACATCCCATTCCCCTTTGTCGAGATATACGGTCCCCAGGTTATTTTTAGCAGACGCGTAATCCGGTTTGAGGGCCAGGGCTTTATTAAAGTGGGTGATTGCAAGATCCGGTTTTTTTTTGGCTTTGTAAGTGAGGCCCAGATCGTTTTGCAAAAAAGGATCGTCCGGATAGAGGGATTCGGCTTTTAAAAACTCCCTCAGTGCTTCTGTATAATTTCCCTGCCTAAAGTATACTTCACCAAGATTCCGTGACGCCTCTCCCTGTTTTTTCAGGATCTGGAGATTTGATGTACACGCACCCGTGCAAATTGCCATAACTGCAAGAAATATCCACCAAAGTCGAAAGGTCTTCATCTTTTTTACCTTGTAACACCCGACAGTTCGTAAATGTCCTTTTACGAATGCATCAAGATGGCGTCTTGTCAATCCAATTGTCATTCAACTTGACCATCATGATTTTTATGCCTTTATTTACCAAAAACTCAACCACCCCGGCATCCAGAGGAACCATTGCCAAAAGCGTCTCCTGGGTTTTGGCATGGTCGATTAAAAACCCGGGAATGATGAGGGTCGTATTGCGTCCGGCAGATCTTTCGGCGGCCAAAAAACTAGGATTCTCGGTAAAGGAAACACCCATTGCAGCGAGAAGACGCGCCGAGATCGCATCCAAAGTATCACTATCTTTTATCTGGATGATGTTCCGGCCCGATTTTTTTATGGCATGAACCGCATCGCCGTAAAACGCTCCAAAGTCGATAAAAAATGAAGTGCCACTGTTATGGCTGGCAAGATTTGAAGCCGCGTTAATGGTAATCCCTGCGTACTCAAATGAAATCAACTCGTTGGGTTGGTATCGATACCCCATGGCCCCCAGAAAATCCCTGACAAATATTTTATGATTCGAGGCATTGATAATCCGAATATCCCCGGGCGTCCGCTTGTATCGGGGCGCATCCGATTCTCGAGCAGCGGAAACTTTATCTTTGAGAACCTCTTTGATAACAATACCATTCTGGTCCAAATAGCGAATGATCGAAATCGGTGTCCTCGCTTTTGGACCATCGATAAGTGTTATGCAAAGGTAGCGCTTTTCTTCCTCTGGCGGCCCGGGTTGTTCGATGATCCACATTCCCCGGACTTCAATCTTAACGCCATGAACTGACATAGACAAATGGTTCTTTACAATCCTATTTTCAAAGCGCCCCAAAACAGCATCAAAGATTTGCTTCACCGAATCCCCGGGTCCTGTTGTTACAATATGCACATCTTTCCAAAAAGATTTGACCATTTTAATTTCTGAAGCCTGATTGTCAGCATTCATTGGAAAGAACACTCGCGTGCCGTCTCTGAGTTCCATGAAAGGAGACCGGGAAAGATCGACTTTTACATCTTCCCATCCCAGACGGGGAAAGTAGTAAATACCTTTATTAAAAAATTTAGCATCCAGCGCCCAGGCAACCTTGGATAACGGAGATTCTGTCTGTTTCTCCTTATCTTTTGCCATGAAGGGTATCGGTGTTTTCCGGCCCGGGGTGATTGAAGGGTCGATGTCGGCTGTTTTGCCATGCTTGGCTGTCTGCTCAAACAGAGACGGATACCACGGCTGACTTTGAATTGCCGGATCAGGGATGCGGATCAATTGACCGACATAAATGCGGTCCAAATTTTTAATTTTAGGATTCATCACCCTGAACAATTTCATACCATTTTCATATGCTTTGGTACCATACCCTTCAAACTTTTTGGAAATAAGGATGGATATGTAATCCCCTTTTTGGATCCGATATGGGGATGAATACTTTTCAAGGGCTTCAGAGATGCGGGAATGGGCTAAAAATGGAATGGTAAGAATTCCCGAGGATTGTCCCGGCAGGGCGTCCCGGCGAACTTTCTTTAGAGGAATAACGATATGCTGCCCCGGACGAATTCTGTCGATGTCATGAACGTGCGGATTCAATCGTTTGAATATCCGTAAAAATTCCGGGTAATCCTTGTGGGAAATCTCTCCTTTTTGTCTGAAAAGTTTAATGATCCAATCATTTTTTTTTACAACATACGGATCACAGAGTATGTCCCAGCCCCTGTCGTACCGAACAACGTAGTTTTTATATACAAAAGCGCAATACCCGGGACGGAGAACCATCAGACATGTTAAAATGAGTGTCAAGCAACAGACGGATGTTAAACACACCCTTTGGATCTTCATGCCTTCAGCACCTTTTTAAGACTCAAACGCGTTGCGACCTCCTCGGATATCCGTTCGACAAAACAATCGAGATCTGCGCCCTGCAATGGTTTCCCCGGAGCAGGGACCTTTAGGAGATCCTTTGGGTGAATGTAAACAGGCGCATTCATAAGTGCCGGGTCCGGAACGATTTCGAATTCTGCAGGAAAGCTTTTTTCAAAATACATCTCCTGAAAGCCTGAAAACTTGAGTGCATGTGCTGTCGAATCGACCACGGCGACGTCATTTTTTCCGACAATTTTCTGCTTGCGTGCTTCCACCAGGCCGGCCAGAGATTCTCCGCCGTGGGTGCAGGCAATGTGTCCATTCCGGTTGGCCAAAAGTTCCCAGTCCATGATGGATTGTTCAGGAACTTCCACAAAAAATACATTCTGTCTGTCTGAAATCCGGTTGTAAAGATCGACCAGATGAATCACCCTCGGCATTGAAACAGGATTTCCGATCATGGCTGCCTGGGCAACGCTGGACTTGACGGTCACCGGTCTAAACTTGCGTTTCCCGGCATCCGGTTCGAGGTAATATCGGTAAACAGGGTTGGCATGTTGAGACTGAACGCCCAATATTTTCGGCAAAGACGTTATGATACCGGTCTCATAAAATCTCAAAAACCCGCTGATCACGGCGGTAATGTTGCCGGCGTTACCAATGGGTACAACCACAACCTTATTTTCCATGTCATATTCAAAAGATTGTGCAATTTCATATGAATACGACTCCTGCCCAAGTATCCGCCAGGCATTTTTCGAGTTGAGAAGTGCCACATTATAATTTTCTGACAGTGCTTCAACAACCTTCATACAATCGTCAAAAACACCCGGAATCTCGAACACCCGAGCACCGCTTCCCAGGGGCTGAGAAAGTTGTTGGGGGGTGACCTTCTTGTGGGGAAGAAGCACGGCAGATTTTACATCTGGTTGAAGAAAGGACGCATATAACGCTGCAGCGGCGGAGGTGTCCCCGGTAGACGCACATATGGCCAGTACGTCGGAAATATCACCTTTTTGAACCAAAAAATGGATATAGCTCAAGGCACTGGCCATCCCCCGGTCCTTAAAGGAGGCGCTGGGATTTTGACCGTCATTCTTAAAGTAGAATCTGACATTGGCTTTCTGTTGCAAAAAATCATTTGCCTCGATAATCGGCGTGTGTCCTTCGCCCAGATAAATCACCGAATCAAGGGGTATCACCGGCCCGATAAATTCATGATAAAGATAGATCCCCTTTAACGCTGGAATGGTAAGCATCTTGCGATAGTCAAAAATTTTTCGCCAGGTCTCTCCCGGAATTTTTTTTAGATGCTCAAAATTGAGGTCGTCAATGAGAAGCACCTGTGCGCAATCCGGGCATGTATAGAGCAATTTATCAATCCCGTACCTTTGGCCACAGCCCAGGCATCGATAAACCAGCTTTCCCTCATGCTGAGGAATTATAAAGGGTTGAATTTCTTTTGGAAAATTTTCCGGTTTCATGGCACAAGTTTTTCCATTTCCCCCATATAGGGTCTTAGGGCTTCGGGGATAATCACGGATCCGTCAGCCTGTTGAAAATTTTCAAGTATTGCGGCAAAGGTCCGTCCCACTGCAAGACCGGATCCGTTGAGAGTATGGACAAGTTCTGTCCCTTTTTTCCCTTTTCTTTTGAATCTAATATTGGCGCGCCGGGCCTGAAAGCTTTCAAAATTGCTGCATGACGAAATTTCTCTGTAAACTCCTTGGGCGGGCATCCAGACTTCAATATCGTAGGTTTTTGCTGCAGAAAAACCAAGGTCGCCAGTACACAGATTGACAACCTGATAGGGAAGCCCGAGGTATTTTAAAATCTTTTCGGCATTATTTAAAAGCATTTCGAGCTCATCATAAGACGTCTCTGGTCGGGTGAACTTCACCAGCTCGACCTTGTTGAACTGATGCTGTCGGATCAAGCCCCGGGTATCCTTGCCATAGGAACCTGCTTCTGAACGAAAACACGGGGTATGCGCCGTATAGAGAATCGGCAACATGTCTTCATCCAGGACTTCGCCTTTATGAATATTGGTTACAGGGACTTCCGCCGTCGGGACCATAAAATAATCCCACCCTTCCAGCTTGAAAAGATCCTCCTCGAATTTCGGCAACTGGCCGGTGTTGGTCATACTATCCCGGTTTACAATAAAGGGAGGGAGTACCTCTTTATAAGCGTGCTCGGTGGTATGGATATCCAGCATAAAATTAATCAGCGCCCTTTCCAGCTTTGCACCGGCCCCCAGATAGAGAGGAAAACGTGCACCGGTAATTTTGGATGCTGTTTCAAAGTCCAATATCTTAAGGTTTTCACCCAGAGTCCAGTGAGGAAGCGGCTCGAAATCGAAATCCGGCGGGGTGCCCGTCTTTTTAAGAACCGGATTTTCAGAACTGTCCTTGCCTATGGGAACTGACGTGTGGGGCAAATTCGGTAACCCCAAAAGAATTTGGTTTATCTTTTTTTCATTTTCGGTCAAATGAAGCTCCAGGGTTTTGATTCTCCCACCGACTTCGCGCATCTCGGCCACAAGATCATCTGCATCTTCACCGTTTTTCTTCATAGCCGCAATTTTTTCCGAAACAACATTCCGGCGATGTCTTAAATTTTCAATCTCCAGCAGGAGAGACTTGCGCTGGATATCAGAATCTTTAAAGGTTTCCAGATCCGCTGTTTCTCCTCTGTTTGCCAGGGATTTTTCAATCTCCTCTAAATTTTGTCTTACAAACTTGATTTCCAGCATATCAATATCTATATTCCTTTAAATCTTAATTCAGTTCGTTCAAACGATATTTCATAACCCGGTTTTTTACACTTTCTTTACACCTGAATCGGATTGTCAACGCCTGTATAAGCGACAGTCCGATTTTGAAAAATTCTTTTGCCTTGTATCACGGGCAAGCCATATCGTCAATGATTATTATAAGTTGACATGTTCATAAAATTTGTATACAATAAAAACTATTCAAAATGTTTGCGGGGGGGGAAAGTATTCATGGAAGAAATTCGAGAAACAAAAGATGGAATACGCAGCAATATTCCAAAAGCACTTGCCGCACTTTCAGCCAAGGAAGTTGAAGTAAAAACAACAAGAATAGAAAATCGGCTTTTTGAATTCGCCAATTTTCTGGAAGCGACCGTTGCCTTACTCTATATCAGCAGCAGTTGTGAAGTTAACAGTCTGAAAATCATTGAAAGATGCTTTGATTACAACAAAATCGTTATTCTTCCCGCCTTTGACACAACAAAACATAAAATGAAATTGATGAAAATCGACAATGTCGACACGGATTTGACCATAGGTCCCAGGGGCATCTTGGAACCGGACCCTTCCCGGTGCAACGTTGTGCCCATCGAATGTATAGACATTGCAATTATCCCAGGCATCGCTTTTGATGAAAAGGGCGGAAGAATCGGATCCGGCGATGGATATTACGACCGTCTTATTCCAAGCCTCTCCATTACCACAAGAAAGGTCGCCTTGTCGTTTGAAGATCAGATCGTTCCACAAATACAAATGGAAGCCCACGACAAGTATGTTGACATAATTATTACAGATAAACGGATTATCTATAAAATATAAGCGAATAAAAAAGCTCCCCGGCGGCTTAACTTGTTGCGTTCAATATTTCTTCCAGCTTTTGAAGATTTTTTTCCTGGCCCACGGCGATGACGGTGTCGCCGGCCTCGATAACCGCCTCAAATGAGGGGTTGAACAACATGCTTTCGTCCTGTTTTTTTATGGCGATGATGATCAGATTAAATCGCTGCCTGATACCGGAATCCTTCAGCATCACATTTACAAGGCTGGACGAAGGATCCACCGGTATTTCTTCCATCTGAATATCTTTACGCTTGTGAGCAAAAGCCAGAGCCAGAAAATTTGTCACCGTGGGACGGATGATCCGCTGGGCCATACTGGCTGCCCCCATATCGTAGGGTGACTCCACCCTGTTGGCACCTGCAGCCAGCAATTTAGATTTCGCTCCATCCTGAGAGGCCCGTGCCATGATATAAATGTCTGGATTAAGTTGTCTCGCAGTGAGCACCAGAAATACATTGTCCGTATCGGTAGCCAGAACCGCAATTAGACCTTTTGCGCGTTTTATTCCCTGCCTTGAGCAGCGTGGTCTCATCTCCGGCATCACCGGACACATAGACCATTTTGTCACTATCCATGACCGGAACAAGTTCAATGTTCTTTTCGATAACCACAAGGTCCACCGGCTTTCTTGCCAACATCCTGCATAGAATTTTTCCGATACGTCCATATCCGCAAACAATATAATGATTATCCATTCGATCTATCTTTTTGTCCAAGTTTCTTCTCCCCAATATGTTTCTGATTTGGCCCTCGACCATAAACTGGACAACGGCACCCGCAATATACAAAAAGTAAACCACACTGACGACAATAAAAAAAATCGTGAACATCCGCCCCAAAGCGCTCATTTCGTGGACTTCATCGTATCCCACAGTGGTGAGCGTGGTAACCGTCATATACAACGCATCTAACAAATCCCAATCTTCGATGGTCATATATCCGGCAGCGCCGAACATGATAATGAGTATCAAAAGTAAAACACATAATTTCAAATGTCTCATGCTCTTCATGGCGTTGTTTTATCCGATTCAATCCAGGGATTTACTCAGAATTCGGGAATACCGCGCATAACTTCCTTTTTTAGCGCCGGGATGTTTTTCATGCACGGATATCAGATTATGTGACATTGTGATGAAAAATCAAGCGCTTTATTTACCCTATCGTTGTAAAAGTCGAAGATGCTGATAATTACAGTCATTAAACTCATTTTGTCATGTTATTTATACAACTATCGGGTTTAAAATGGTTTCGGAACATTTTGATTATAAGACCATATCAATGGGCAGGTACAAACCCCGGACAAAAATGCGCATCGGACAAGAAATAACCGGTGTTTTGGAAAACCTTTGACAAATAGGTTCTAAATTCTTGACCTAACCCCTCAAAGTTGATAGAAAATCCAAAATATCGCCATGTAGATGTTTACGGGCTTACGCTCTGGGCATTTACAAAACCAATTAAACGGGTTTTGAAGCCTTACAGCGAGATCATTTTGAAAAACGTTCTTTGAAATGGCCTCCGGCAAAGTGACGCGGAAAAATTGTAACTCGTTCAGATTAATTATAGGTTTATTATTTTGGATGAAAATCATTTAAAATATGAACGCCAGCGTGAACAGATGGTCAGAAAACAGATTGAAACACGCGGCGTCACCGATCCAAACGTTCTGGCCGCCATGCGCAAGGCTCCCCGGCACCTTTTTGTGAGTGAAGCGTTAAGAGATCAGGCCTATGGTGACTTCCCCCTCCCCATCGGAGAACAGCAGACCATTTCACAGCCATACATCGTAGCGGAGATGACCCAGGCACTGCAACCCGGAAAAGACGACAGAATACTTGAAATCGGAACAGGATCAGGATACCAGGCTGCTATTTTAGCGGAAATTGTTTTCCGTGTTTATACCATCGAGAAAATACACGCCCTCCATATAAAAACGCGCAAGCTTTTTGATAAGCTCCATTACCACAATATTGTAACCAAATATTCTGACGGCACTTCCGGCTGGGCCGACGAAAGCCCTTTTGACGGCATTATTGTTACCGCAGGTTCTCCAAGCATTCCAACACCTTTGGTGAGCCAGCTCGCTGTGGGGGGACGCATGGTAATACCCGTTGGAGACCAGTATTCCCAAGAACTCATAAAACTTTACAAAGATGAAAACGGCATTCATAAGACAAATCTTGGGGGATGCAGATTTGTCAAACTTATGGGTGAATATGGATGGGGATCGTAATTCATGCTTCGTCGCCTTTACAACTGGGTGCTCCACTGGGCGGAAACGCCCTATGGATCATGGGCGTTATTTTTACTGGCCTTCAGTGAATCCTCTTTTTTCCCGATTCCCCCGGATATACTGCTTATCGCGCTGGCTGTATCCATACCCAAAAAATCTTTGAAATATGCATTGATATGTTCTGCGGGGTCCGTCCTCGGAGGATGCTTCGGCTATCTGATCGGGTGGCAGTTTATGGCTTCGGTCGGCAACCGGATCGTAGACTTTTACGGCCTGACCCCAAAGGTTGAATATATCGAGATTCTTTTCAATAAATATGATGCATGGGCAGTGGCAATTGCGGGTTTTACACCGATACCGTATAAAGTATTTACCATTGCGGCCGGTGCATTTAAAATCAATTTCTCCGTATTTGTCATCGCATCTTTGGTGTCTCGGTCTGCCCGCTTTTTCCTTGTGGGGGGTCTCATTTATATGTTCGGCCCAAGTATCAAGTCTTTTATCGATAAATACTTTAACATTCTTGCCGCAGCATTTACCGTTCTTCTGATTACAGGGTTTGTAATCATTAAATATCTATTGTAAAATTCAGGATGCTTTTGACCGCGTATCATTGAAATCGCCCTGCCTGATCCAGCGTACAACATCCGAAGCCAAATGATTTTTAAGAGCCCCGCACAGCGGGAAGGTTTTTTTTAACATTGACAAAAATACCACACGGTGGCAATTATTAAATGCGTAAAAAGTCTCTTCCAAGGGACACTGCGTATGTATCGATATAATAATTTTGGAGATATTCAAATGAAAGAGGATGTGAATACCCCGGTAGACTCCTGCAGGATCAATGCTGAATCTTTAAACAGATTCAAAGAGCAGCTTCCCGAAATTGCCGAAAACATCATTAAAAGCTGCTATGATAAAGCGTGTTACACCCATATCGACTATGAACCGATTCCCTCTGAAGGTTATGTGGTTGACATTATAAATAAATTAAAGGAAATCCTTTTCCCTGGCTACTTTACTCGGGAAAAAATCGATCCGGTCAATTTGAAATACTACATGGGCCAGTCGGTCTCGGTTCTGTTTGATATGCTTTCGGTTCAGATTGCCCACAGTATCCGGCATGACTGCTTCAGATATGATCTGCCATGCACGGAATGCGAGGAGCAGGGACAAAAGATCGCCCTTAACCTCCTTGAATCGATACCGTTGCTTCGGAAAATACTGGCAACGGATGTCCGGGGGGTCTATGAAGGGGACCCTGCAGCAAAAAGTCATGACGAGATTATTTTCTGCTATCCCGGTATCTTTGCCATCACCGTTTATCGGGTGGCCCATAAGCTTTTTGAGCTTCAGGTGCCACTTTTACCCCGCATCATGACGGAACATGCCCACAGTTTGACCGGTATCGACATCCATCCCGGGGCTGATATCGGAGAAAGTTTTGTCATCGACCATGGAACCGGCGTGGTGATCGGCGAGACCACCGTTATCGGAAAAAATGTTCGAATCTATCAAGGGGTGACACTCGGCGCCCTCTCACTTCCCAAAGATGCGGGGGAACGGCTGAGAGGCAAAAAACGCCATCCAACCATCGAAGATGATGTCATTGTGTACTCGGGCGCCACGATCTTGGGTGGAAAGACCGTTATCGGTGCGCGCTCCGTAATCGGGGGAAATGTCTGGATTACCAAATCTGTTCCACCGGATACCAAAGTAATTATGGAAACCCCCAAACTGGTTTATAAGTAGCAGTCCGTGAATCAGGGATAATTAAAGGTTACCGACGAATCGAATTTGATCAGGATCTATTTCAGGCAAAAGAGCTTCGATATCTACTTTTAGCGTCACGGGTCAAACCACCTCTGATTTGTGTTTTTGGCGCATTCATAATGCAACCTCTTAAATACATTGTATTTTAAGAGGTTACCGCCATTTAAAGCGCTTAATATACAAGGTGTAAAAACCCCGGGTTACCCTTTCAGCGCAGCCAGTCCTCTGGTCATTTCCAGCAAAACGCCCAGGCCGTCCTTGACTTCTTGGTTGCCGCCGGCCCACAGCATGCCGAAAGGTCCCACACTTTGTACCCGGGAAAGATCTACTCTGGACGGAATTTCGGCAGCATTGTCCAAAAAGTCTAATGCCTCGGGGGTGGTCAGCTTTTTGACAACCCCAAGTAGTTTAACCAGCCCGTCTCCGATCTGCTTCATATCTTCGGCCGTGTATGTCTCAGCTATCTTAGTTATTATATCCAGGAAGCTGGCAAACAGGTTAAATACGCCTTTTTTTTCCAGTTCATCCAGAGAGTAGATAATCTGTGGTACGGTGGATTTAAACAACGGCTCGGCGATCAGGGCAAAATCGATAAAGTTTTTTAGCTGGTCAAGGGTAAACGTCAGGTTCCTGACATTTCTCATCCCATTCTTTATCAGAAAAAGCAGATCTTCGAGCTGAAAGTCTGCCTCAATATCGGCAAGTTCGACAATCAGGGCCTTTACCGCCTCATTGACCCTTGGAGCCAGATCTTCCTTCAATTCCCTGATGGATCTTGCAGAATCGGCAACCGGAGCAATCTTTTGCTCCAGGCGATTGAGTCGATCCAGGATTATTTCTTCATTGTTCATAGCCGTCACCTCCCTTTATACAGCTTTACGTAGTTTTCCGGCGATGTTCATTTGCGGTTCCAGCGGCAGGTCGAGGCCTTTCATCATCAGGTTCCAATACACCCACCGGAACATCATTTTCCCCCAGTAATTATTCAAGCTCTCCTGGAGCAATGAAAACGGTCCCATGCCTGGAAAAGGAAACTTGCCGGGGAGGGGCTCAACATCATAATTAAAATCGAGGAGAATCGCCTTTTCAAAACCGGAGGCCAGAAAACAGGTTGCATGGCCGTCAAAGGTAGGCTTGGCTTCGTGACCGTCGATCTCCCGAACCAGGTTTTCCACCACGGTATACCCCTGGTAATGGGCCACGGAGCCGGCTTTTGACGTGGGTACATTGGTGGTATCGCCGACTACAAACACCCGATCCAGATTTTCCGCCTTTAGGGTATGGTTATCCGTAGGCACAAATCCCACGGCATCTGAAACCCCTGAATCGATGAGGGCTTTATCGCCGACGTTCGGCGGAATGGCCACCAGAAGATCGTATCCCACCTTATCCCCTTTGCCGGATTCGATGGTCTTCTCATTGGCGTTTACCTGGACCAGGTCAAAATGAGGGGTCACCTTAATGTTTTTCCTGGCAGTGAATTCGGCCAGAATCCCGGCAGCCACCGGTTTGGTAAATACGTTGTCCAGCGGCGTAACAAGCTCGATGTCCACCTTGTCCCGCACTCCGTTGACCGTGAAAAACCAATCCGCCATGAACACAAACTCCAGGGGCGCAATGGGACATTTGTACGGAATTTCGGCGATGTTTAGCACGACCTTGCCGGAATCGAAATATTTCAATTTCTTATACAGTTCCAGCGCCCCGCCCAGGGTGTAAAAATCAAAAATATCCTTTCGCCACCCGTCCATCATACCGTCGATTTCCCCAGGGGCAATATCACATCCCGTGGCGATGACCAGCCAGTCGTAATCATATTGACCTCCTGTTTCAGTCTCCACGCGACGTTCATCCGTATTGATCTTGAGTACGTTATCCACCACGAAATTAACGCCTTTGGGGATAAATTCCTTCTTGGGTTTGATGACGTCATTTTCCGAGTAAACACCGAACGGTATGAACAGATAACCGGCCTGGTAGTGGTGCTGCTCTATGCGGTCGATAATGGTGATCTCCCATTCGGACTCCACCAACTCATTTCTGAGCATGTTGGCCACGATGGTGCCCCCTGCGCCGGATCCTAAAATTAATATTTTTCTCATAACAGTCACCTCCTTTGTTTATTGTAATGTAAAGATGATGCCTTGCTGTTATCGGAACATAGAAAAGTAGAAAAAAATCCCCGCTGCCTTCGGTGAAGGGGCGGGGATTTATTGTAAGGAGAAGCGTCAGTTGCGGGTGTTCCCTGAAAACAAGGGAACACCCGCTAAAAGGATTAATACGGCGCGGAACTCATAACCGAGCTTAATTCCTCAACTTTACCGGTCTTTAGCCGCACATTATAGATGTTTTCCATATCCTGATACACCTGGAAAACCTGGAAAAAGCCGTGCCAGTGGGCATAGTCCGGAGCGCCCATGGCGGCCCCCTGCCGCGCCCGCCGGCCGACATGATGCCACAGATAGTACATCAGTTCCTGGAATCCGTCACGCCAGGGATCCTTGCCCAGCAGTTTTTTGTCCGCCAGTTCTTTCTTCATTTTCACTGCGCCGTCCCAGTATATGTTGTACAGGCCTACGGCATTGTCCAGCACATCGCGCTGTGATTTAACATGGGAAGGTCCGTGGCAATTGGCACAAACTTTGAGCATCAGTTGTTCACCTTTGGCACCGTCACCGCGGTTACCGGAGCGAACCACGGATTTTTTGTGCATCAGGTCCCACTTCAAGCGCTCCTGCACGTTGTGGGTGGTGGCCAAATCCCCGATCCCGCTCATGTGGCAGACAGCACAGGTCGGTGCTAAATAATCCCCCGGTTCCCATGCATCCGGAGGGCTGTCCCACGCCCACTCGTCGCCGCTGACCTGAAACTTTTGGCCGTGTTTGCTCTCCATATAAATCTCGACGTTGGGGTGATCCGGTCCCAAATGGCAGGCCCCGCAAGCTTCGGGTTTTCTGGCATCGGCCTTGGAGAATGTGTGTCGTTCATGGCATACCGTACAAGTTCCTATGGAACCATCCGGATAAATCGTACCCACGCCGCCGGGCCAGGTCTCGTTAATAGGCTTGTTGTCCGGTCCCAACTCTACCTTGGTGCCGTGACAGGGCTGACAACCGGAAGCACGCGCGGCCCGTTCAATGTTGGTCGCTTCTTTTGGAGTGCCCCAGGTCCAGGTAAATTTCTTTTGGGTCATAAAACCGCCGCCCTCGTAATAGAATTGAAGTTTGCTTAGGCCGGCTCTTTCGGGACTCGTCACCGCGCCGCTGGCCAATTCGGCGTGGCCGCTTTTAAGAAACTGTTCCACTTCCTGGGGATGGCAACGGGAGCAGGTTTTGGAAGAGACCATGGGCGAAATAAAAATTTTGGTTCCTTTGAGGCCTTCGCATTGGCTGGCCATGGGCGAGGCTTTCTCCACCACATGACAGTCGTAGCATGAAATCCCGGCACTGGCCATACGGCTGGCCCGCCAGCCTTCAAGGATGCCGGGCATTTTTTTACCGTGGCATTCAATACAGCTCAAGGCCTCTTTGGTGAATCCTCTCTTAATTACGAGTTCCTTTGGTGCTAAATTGGGGTATTGTGTTTGCGCGGAAGCAACAGCAACAGTTCCTGCAACAAGCAGGGCCAAACACATGATCCCAATTCTGCTCAGTGAATACTTCATGGACCCCTCCTTACAATTTTTAGTTTATAAAAAATTAGAGGCTTTTTGCGCCTATTTTGAAATATTTATTCACTTCGGCTATCATATCTTTATGACCGACATGCGGATGGCACTCAGCGCACCTCTTGGTCGTTTCTCCTCGCAAATACGTGCGGTGGGCCAGAAATCCGCCGCGCGCGATACCGGGCGGAGTTAACACATGATGGCAGCGGCGACAGGCACTGTCAAAGGTGAATTTCAAGCGATTTCTTTCCGTAGCACCGGCCCAGTCGTATGTAACGGGGTCAATATAGAGATTGTGGATGAGGTCACTGGTGCCGGTCGTGGCCTTGACCATGAAAAACTGGAAGAAATTACCGTGGGGCAGGTGACAATCGACACACTGAGCTGCAAAACCCTGGGGATTCTGGCCGCCGTGGACCGCCTGTTGCCAGGCCGTTCTAAATGGGGTCATGACATGGCAGCTGACGCAGAAAGTATCGGTATTGGTGGTCTCAATCATAAAACCTGAGGCCAGCACCGTTACTACTGTTAAAACAACACCAATAATAACTCCGAACCACCAACCCTTTTTACCGCCGGCCTTCTTTGGCGCGTCCGCTGATGTCATATAATCACCTCATTACCTACCCTTACACGGTAAGGTTGTTTTTAGATTTTGCTTACATGACACGATCTGACCGAAGATACTGCACACTCTTCGTTAAGAAACAATTCGCTGTAGATATATAACTATTGGCTTGGGTAAACCGTCAAGCAACAAAATTGTAAAAGTTGTAACAGTAAAAAGCGCTGCCGGTAGGAGGGTTACCGGATGGAGCAAGCAAAATTGAAATGTTTGATCAAAAAATCGGCAACCTGTTCAACGGCTCCTGAAGAAAAAACAGGCACATTAAAATCAACATCCGAGTCGGTGATGAGGGCGAGGAGAGATTTGTCGTTTTTGCACAACGGTTCATTTATGATCTCTGTTCTAAATATCTCCATTTTGGGATGATCTCCCCGTTTGTAGCCTTCAGTCAATATGATGTCCATTCCATTAAAATAGAATAACAACTCATCCGGCTTGTGATCATGCTCCACGTCCATCACCATCCCGATTTGATAGGGTGATGAAATAACGGTGACAGATGCACCGGCATGTTTATGTCGCCAGCTGTCTTTTCCGGGTTTATCCATTTCAAAACCATGGACATCGTGTTTAACGGTGCCAACCTTTAGACCTCGACCGATCAGTTCAGGAATCAATTTTTCCAAAAAAGTCGTCTTTCCCGAGCCTGAATTGCCGACAAAGGAAACAAGGGGGGGGGATATTTTTTTCTTTGATATTTTCATGACGTCAACTTAGTAAAATAGTATTATTTTAGCATTATAGATATTTAGCTTCAGCGAACATTTATTTGACCTAAATTGAGCGATTAAATGAAACCTATTAGCGACTTCAGCAAGGTGTATTTGTTTATAATTATACCTTTTTTATAGCCCTGCCGTTATTTGAGATACTCTGTTCAGGTTTGAAAATGTTGATAAATATTCTATCATCTGTCATCATACATTCTTTTTTCAAAAGCCGGTATTTTTCCAAAAGCGCTTTCCCTTCTCTGGTCAAACGGCTTCCCGTTTTCTTGTCCGAATGAACGATTTTGGCATTCAAATGTTTTTCCGTATACTTAATTTTGCTCCAAACCGCCTTATAAGACATTTTCATCATTTTGGCGGCCTGGTTAATAGACCCTGTATTTTCAACGTGTTCCAAAATTTCCATTCTCCCTTCGCCGATGATGATATTGTCATTCTCATCTACAATCCAATGGCTTGATTTTAGCTTTATTTCCACCATGTTTCTTTACCGAATGAACAGGAAATTCCAATTAAGCAAAATATCAGATTCTATTTAATTATTTTGCCGTAAAAAGCAAATATTTTCTTCCCAGGTGCCTAACCGGTCTGGAACTTATATCCCACACCGGCCACTGTAACAATAAATTTCGGTGTTTCAATTTCAGATTCAATTTTTTTCCTAAGGCGCTGGACGTGAACATCAACTGCACGACTGGTCTGATACAGCTGAGAATCACGCCATATCTGCTGCTGGATGAATTCACGGGAAAGGACTTCATTGGGATAAGAAACAAAGAGTTCCAGCAATTCATATTCTGTTTTGGTCAGTTTAACACTTTTTTCACAGATGGTAACACTTCTCGATTTAAAATTTATGGCAAGGTCATTGAATTCACAAAAATTCTTTATCAGATTTCTTTCCACTCTCTTGAAAATCGATTTTATTCTTGCTGAAAGCTCTAAAAAATTAAAGGGCTTGACCATATAGTCATCTGCCCCGCATTCAAGCCCCAGTACCTTGTCCGCAACTCCGTCACGAGCGGTGAGCATGATAATCGGAAAATCGAACTCTCTTCGCATGATCTCACAGGCCTTGATGCCGTCAATATCCGGAAGATTTAAATCGAGAATCACCAGGTCCGGCCTGCTGGTCTTTGCAATATGAAGGCCGATTCTTCCGTTAGATGCGGTCAACACTTCATAGCCGTCCAGTTCCAAATTTCCTTTAACGGTCTGAACAATATCCTTATCATCATCAACAATCAGAATACGGTATCCGGTCTTTTGGGTTCCATCTGCCATGGAAGTTTACCTGTCCTTATTCTTCGGCGGAAAACAACGCTCAACGTCAGCCCCAGGAAATCTATCTATTACAAAGGCACCATATAATTGGCATCAGTTTTTTTTTGATGCAAGATTTTTTTTATAGGCATACAAAATCCCGACACCTTTAATACCCTACCTACATCATTTTGCATTATCTGTAAAACAACTCTAAACAAGGCGGTGCCTTATCTTTGCTTAAATCCGATGAATTTGACTCTCCGGGCCAAATAAAGTAAGATTGTTTCACGATTTGGATGTTTTCTTTCTCCATTTTTTGCCTCCACAAAAACACAAATGGCCAACAACGATAAAACTCCGACGTAAGAGGTCTTTATTGTGAAAAAATTGCGCCTTTCCCTTCAAATGAAATTTCTTTTGAGCATTATTCTCATTATCGTGCCGGTTCTGGGGATCATTTTTACCTGGACAGGCATCCAGAATGAGAAACAGGCCAAAGAACAAGTGCTAACCCAAGCAAGAGTATTATCCAAACAAGTTATCTTAACCAGACAGTGGATCACTGACTGTGGCGGTGTTATGGTGCTCATGGATAGCAAGGGCGCCAAGAATACAACCTGTTTTATTGACGACCGGCTTCAAACTTCCAAAGGATGGTACCAGCGATTTACCCCTGCAATGGTGACAAGAACGCTGTCTCAGTATTCTCTGAAGCAGGACCTGTACCGATTTCGCCTTGCAAGCTTGACGCCGTTGAATCCGGAAAATGCGCCGGATGACTTTGAAAAAAAGGCTTTGAGCAGCTTTAAACAACAAAAGTTGGACGAATTGTTCAGATTCGAAAAACGCGACGGGAAACACTATTTTCAATATATGGTGCCCCTTTATTTAGAAAAAGGATGTCTTGAGTGTCATAAAATGCTGAAAGAATCTTCAAATACCGTCAGGGGGGGATTGAGCATTTTCTTGCCTATAGACCAGATGAGCCTTTCCATTAAAAACAATCACCTTAAGCTGGCTGTTTATGGAACCTGTCTTATTCTGCTGACAATCTCCACCCTTTTTATTCTCATGCGCCGTATGGTTATAAAACCACTCCAGGAAATGGAAAAAATGACCAGTGAAATTGGTCGGGGCAATTTAAATGCAAGGGTAAACATTAACACCGGAGATGAATTCCAAAAACTGGGATTAGCCTTTAACCATATGACTTTAAGACTTTCAACCGGTCGTGACTTTCTGGAAGAAAAAATTGCCCAGGCAACGTTTGAACTTTCCGAAGCCAACCAGGAGCTGAAAACACTGGATCAACTCAAGTCTGATTTTCTGGCCAACATGTCCCATGAGCTCCGATCACCATTAACAGTGATACGCGGAGGTGTCGACTACCTCAATCGCACCATAAAACTGGAAGACAACCGGAATTATCTTGAAATTATCGACAAGAATCTTGCTCGACTTATCCGGCTGGTATCGGATCTTTTTGATTTCACAAAAATCGAGGCAAAGAAAATTGATTGGTCGTTTGAAGAGGAAAACTTGACGGTACTGATCGAAGAAGTCATCGAAATATTAAGTCCCCTGGCTCTGGACAAAAAAATCCCTATTATTTATGAACCTTCCGGCCATATTATTATGAAGTTCGACTTGGAACGGATAGAGCAGGTCCTGGTGAATCTCATCGAAAATGCCATTAAATTTTCTGATCAAAAAACAGAAATACGAATAAACGTTCAACAAGATCCGGAGTCGGTAACCGTTTCAATCAAAGACCATGGAATCGGTATCCCGGAAAAAAATATTGAAACCATATTTGATAAATTCTCAACGGTTCCGTCCGGAAGAGACGGTAAGACCGAAGGAACAGGTCTGGGTCTGGCCATCTGCAAGGCCATTGTCGAAGCCCACGGCGGCAAGATCTGGGTGGAAAGTATAAGAGGCATATCGAGCACTTTTTTCTTCACCCTCCCTAAAGACCATAGTTCAACTTTCCTAACGTATTCAATGAAAAATCATTAGCGGAGGATGATAGATGATTCAAAAACAAGATTGGAAGAAGCCGTTTGTACTGATTCTATTGATTGTGCTGCTGGGCGGTTATTATGAAAAACTGGGCGCTGAAGCCCGAACAATGGCATTGCCGTTGTTAATTTTTATTGCCGCAGGAATTGTCATTGCGCGGTTAAAAAAACTCGAATCTGAAATAAGTTCAGCGAAAGTGAATGCAAAAGAAATGATCGTTCAAAATTTCCGTGTTATCGACAGCAATGGGAAAACACGCGTTTCTATTTCAACAACTGCCGGTACCGCATTAATGAGTTTTTTTGATGAAAAAGATATTTCTCGTGTGACCTTGGATCTATTGAACACCGAACCGATTCTGAAACTGGCGGGTAACAAAGGAAGTGTATCCATTGAATTTGATGAAGAAGGTCTTCCGAATTTAATGTTAAAAGATAATATGGACAAAAACATCTGGTCAGCCAGGTAAAAATCGAAAGGAGGAGTCATGTATTTACCCAAGACATACGAAGACTTTTCAAAAAAGTTCCCAAAACTTTTGGAAGACTATCGGCAGTTGGGAAAATCATGCAGAAAAGAAGGCCCCTTATCGGAGAAATACCAGGACCTTGTTAAGCTCGGCATCGCCATCGGTGCCAATTCAAGGGGTGGAGTTATGTCTTCCACCCGAAAGGCTTTGGCAGCAGGCGCCATGCCTGAGGAGATTATCCATGCGGTGCTTCTGTCTTTGACCACTACGGGTTTTCCAAACATGATTGCCGCCATGGGATGGGCCAACGAAGTGCTCGAAAAACAAGCCCAGGCGTAACATCTTGATTTTACACCGATTATCTCGCAATGTCTGCGGGTTATAAAGCCGGTTACTGCAGTTTCCCGTGTTCCGCCAGTTCTTCCAGTCCGCTAAGGTCTGTCAATATTATATCCCGGCCGCCGGTATCAATCAAGTGCTGCTGATTCATTTTCGTTAGAATCCGTGACAGGGTTTCAGGGATGGTACCCAGAAGGCTTGCCAGTTGGCCTTTAGAAATATTTAAAGTGACAACATCGGTTCGACCTTGTTCTTGACTCAAATATATAAGGTATGAAGCAAGCCGTCCCGGAACTTCCTTTAAGGAAAGATTTTCGATCTGCACGGTAAACTGGCGAAGCCGCATGGAAAGTATGCCAAGCATATTCAGAGCTAAAGAAGGATTTTTGGATATCAGGTCAATAAACGCTGTCCTCGGAAAAAAAAGGAGGTGGCTCTTAAGAAGGGTTTGGGCATTGGCCGGGAATTTCCTTCCGGCGAAAACCGGAACTTCGCCAAAGGGATTCCCGGAACCGTAAATATGAAGAATATGTTCTTTGCCTTCAAAGGAAACTTTATAAATTTTCACTTTGCCGTCAGCGACAATATAAAAACCATTACAGTCGTCGCCTTCTAAAAAAATCGTCTTCCCCTTGTCGCAAAACTTGTCTATTGAAATCTGTCTAACGTCGTTCAGCTGCTCTTCGGATAAACCGTTGAAAAGGGATGCATCTGAAATAATCTGTAGAATTTTTTTCATGATTTTTTCTTTTTTCAAAAATTATCACGCTTTTTTGACTTAAGTCAAGGCACTGGTTGTGTTTATCCTTCATAATATGACTCAAACGCTGGGGAAAAATTAATATATCCATTATTGACGACGTTGAAAAAATCTATTTTTGATAAATTGAAACCTTGAATCTTAAAAAATCACTTAACCGAAGAAAAAAAGGAGGCCCATTATGTTTTGTTTTCAATGCGAACAGACGGCAAAAGGTGAAGGATGCACAAAAATCGGCGTATGCGGAAAAAAACCGGAGGTTGCAGCGCTGCAGGATCTTTTGATTTATGTGGTTAAAGGATTGTCTCTGGTGGCCGTTGCAGGTCGTAAAGCAGGGATACGCGACCAAGAAATCGACCATTTTGCTTGCGAAGCGATCTTTTCTACATTGACAAATGTCGATTTTGACCCCGGTCGATTTGTCGAACTGATCCGTAAAACCGTAAATTTAAGAGATGAACTCAAGGCAAAGGTAGTGGCAGCCGGTGGAAAAGCAGATTTCTCGGAAGGACCGGCCAACTTCACACCGGAGTCAACCTTAGAGGGGCTTGTTACCCAAGGGGAAAAGGTCGGGGTTAAATCGGATCCTGATATTGATCCTGACATTCTTTCTTTAAGAGAACTTTTGGTTTATGGCCTCAAAGGTGTCGCTGCATATGCGGATCATGCAAAGATTCTTGGAAAAACCGACGAAAGAGTTTTTGATTTTATCCATGAAGCCATGGCCGCTACGTTGAACAAAGATCTCGGTGCTGACGATTATGTTGGACTTGTTTTCAAATGCGGCGAAATCAATCTGATCGCCATGGAGATTCTGGATGCGGCAAATACCGGGACATACGGGCATCCGGTACCGACATCCGTTCCTCTGGGCGCTAAAAAAGGCAAGGCGATCCTTGTTTCAGGGCATGATTTAAAAGATCTGGAAGACATCCTGAAACAAACCCAAGGAAAAGGAATTTATGTTTATACTCACGGTGAGATGCTCCCCTGTCATGGATATCCTGAGTTGAAAAAATATGATCACTTTTATGGTCATTACGGCACCGCCTGGCAAAACCAGGCCAAAGAATTTGATGTGTTCCCGGGGGCAATTTTGATGACCACGAATTGCATTCAGAAACCAAGGGATTCATATAAAGACAATATTTTCACAACCGGTCTGGTGGGCTGGCCCGGAGTCACCCATATTGCTGATAAAAACTTCGCTCCTGTAATCGAAAAGGCATTAGAATTGCCTGGATTTACAGAAGATACCCAAGGAAAATCGGTGATGGTCGGATTTGCCAGAAATGCGGTCCTGGGGGTTGCGGATAAGATTATCGAAGCGGTCAAGAACAAAGCGATCCGCCATTTTTTCCTGGTGGGCGGGTGCGACGGCGCCAAGGCGGGACGCAATTATTTTACGGAGTTTGTGGAAAAAGTGCCTGAAGATTGCGTGGTCCTGACCCTTGCCTGCGGCAAATTCCGCTTTTTCGACAAGGATCTGGGAGATATCGGCGGTATTCCGAGGCTCCTTGATGTCGGCCAGTGCAACGACGCCTATTCCGCTGTTCAAATTGCATCGGCCCTGGCAGATGCTTTTGAATGCGGAGTGAACGACCTTCCTTTGTCCATGATTATATCATGGTATGAACAAAAAGCATGTGCGATTCTGCTGAGCTTGCTCTCCTTAGGGATCAAGGACATTCGACTGGGTCCGAGTCTGCCGGCTTTTATTTCGCCGAATATTCTCAATGTTCTGGTGGAAAAGTTCAATATTATGCCGATACAGACACCGGACGAGGATCTGAAAGCGATTCTAGGATAATTCTTTATCGACAGGATTCACAAGATGATTACAATATATCTTGTGAATCCTGTTAATCCTGTCAAAAAAAGTTGCTCATAGGAGAAAAAAATGAAATGCCCGGGACAAGACAGCCGGTACTGGAAACCAGGCGCTATTTTCGAGGCAAAATGTCCGGAATGTGACCATTTGGTTGAGTTTTTCAAGGACGATACCACGCGGAAATGCCCCAAATGCGAGCATAAGTTCGCCAATCCCAAAATGGATTTCGGGTGTGCATCATACTGTCAGTATGCAAAAGAGTGCATTGGAGATCTGCCGCCGGAGCTTCTGGCCCAGAAAGAGGACCTTTTAAAAGACCGCATCGCCATAGAGATGAAGCGATATTTTAAAAGTGATTTCAAACGGATCGGTCATGCAACCCGGGTGGCTCGTCATGCTGAACGGATCGGTAGAAATGAAAGGGGAACCTGGCGGTGATACTGGCATCAGCGTATCTGCATGATATCGGTATCCATGAAGCGGAAAAAAAGCATAATAGTACTGCCGCAAAATACCAGGAACAGGAAGGGCCGCCCATTGCAAGATCGATCATGATCAAGCTGGGCGCAAAAGAAGAGTTGATCGAAGAGGTTTGTGATATCATCGGACATCACCATCATCCTCGATCTGAAGAAACGATTAATTTCAAGGTGCTCTATGATGCGGATCTCATTACCAACCTTGAAGAAAAACAGAAAAAAAATCCTACGGATAAAAGCAAAATGTCCAGTATTATCGACAAGTCCTTTTTAACCGATAGCGGACGCAAAGAAGGAAGGAAGGCGTTGTTGAATTAATGAGTTTGTCTTATTGGCAAAATCAGTCCGAATAGACGGATTTATTTTATAAATAAAAGGGTTAATTATGAAAACATTACGAAAAATAATCGAGATCGATGATGAACTGTGTGACGGATGCGGGGAGTGTATCCCCTCCTGTGCGGAAGGCGCCCTTGAGATTGTGGACGGTAAAGCCCGAATTATCGCCGACAAACTGTGTGACGGGCTCGGGGCCTGTCTGGGAGAATGTCCCACCGGTGCCCTCCGGGTCGTCGAGCGGGAATCCGATGAGTTCGATGAAGAAGCTGTTGAAGAACATCTGGAAAAACAAAAAAAAGCAGCTCACAAAGCGCAACAGAATATGCCCTGCGGATGTTCATCCACCCAAATCCAGACCTTTGTCCCCATCGAATCTCATCCGGAAACCCAAATTCCAGTCGCAGCCGGAGCCGGGGGCGAATCGGCCCTCTCTCACTGGCCCGTTCAAATACGGCTCATACCGCCCAAAGCACCTTTCCTTAAAGGAGCCGATCTGCTGGTACTGGCGGACTGTGTCGCTGTTGCTTATGCAAATTTGCACAAAGATCTTATGAACGGAAAAGTCGTGATGATGGGATGTCCCAAATTTGATGGTGCTGAAGAATATATCGAAAAATTTACAGAAATTTTCAAAACCTCCGGAATCAAAAGTATTTCCACAGTCTATATGGAGGTGCCGTGTTGTTCGGGTTTGCCGATGATCGTTAAAAAGGGACTTGAAGCATCCGGGCAGAAGATACCCGTTAATGACGTCGTCATCAGCACCCGTGGCAAAATCCTGGAACAAAATTAATGTCATTCCGGCTAAATATTATCCTTAATCCAAGTTCTTACTTCCAAAAAGGGATAATTTTCAAGAATACCGAAATGCGGCAGTTTCTTGATTTTCAATTTCGAGAAGACAGGCGTATAAATACCACAAAGAAACTTCGTTAAATTTACCCCGGTAAACGGGTTGCCTGCAGCTTGTATAAATTCACCGGTAATCGTTTTAAAATCAAAATGGGCGAGGGGCTTTAGTTCGGTCGTATGTTGCAAAACCGCTTTCCCGCTTTTACAAAAAGAACAATGCCCGCAACGTTCTTTTTCAAGATGTTCTCCAAAATATTCAGCAAGCTGTTTGCTGATACATGCATCGCTTTCAAAAAAGCTTACCATGTTGTGGATTCTTTGAATCTCAAGTTCCTCCTTCTTTTTAAACAAGGCATACATTTTTTCAGCCATGACCTCGATATCAAACGCCTGGGTCAAAATATCGTACACTTCCATTGCCTGCCTGGATTGAAGCTCGATCCAGCCCTTCCCATCAAAGTATTCCAGTGCAACGAGAATCCGCTGCCGATCCGTACTATAACTGTCAAGGATTGCCTGAATATCGACATATGTCCATATCTTACGGGTACGGCAATGATTCATGACCACTGTAACAAACTGCTTTCTTTCCCCTTCAAAATTGTGAATGATGTTTTCCGGCTCTGTGTGGTATTTAAATGAATATTCCTCAAAATAGGTCAACTTTGGCCGAATAATTTTTTGCATTCCAAGATAAACCAGTAATGTTTTTAGTGGGAAGAACTCTGATATTCAGGTCATTTGAAAGTTTGATTGCTTTGATTTCCCAGCTAAGGCCCTTATTTTCCTTTATGGTCCGGAGCAATTGAAAAATTGAATGTTTCCCCGGAGTATCGCCATAGACAAAATTCTCTAAAATATGAATGTTGTCCCTGTTGGCTAAAACTTCGCATAAAGCGGGCCTTCCATCTCTCCCGGAACGCCCGATTTCCTGGCTGTAGCTTTCAATCGATTTTGGGCAAATCATAATGAATGATTCTGCGGATGTCCTTTTTATCGATTCCCATTCCGAATGCAATCGTTGCGACGATACAGGCCAGGGTCCCATCCATGAATTTGTTTTGAATCTGTTCCCGCTTTTCGTTTTCCATCCCGGCATGATACGGATGCGCATTTATGTCATTTGCGCAAAGAAATTTCGAGACGTCTTCTGCCGTTTTCTGCCGGGTAACATATACAATAGTAGAAGTGGCGGATTTTTCACGGATTCTTTGAAGCACCCGGCGCTTTTTTTCAGGTGTGGCTATCGGCGTTATTTGCAGAAAGAGATTCTCGCGATAAAAGCCGGTAACAAATACATGGTCTTTAAGAATATTGAATTTAGCGCACATGTCGTCAACTACCCGCTCAGTAGCGGTAGCGGTCAGCAGCAGCGTTTGCTCTATTTTGAATTCCTTTTGATAATCAGGCAGTTTAAGATATTCCGGGCGAAAATTATGCCCCCATTCAGAGATGCAATGCGCTTCGTCAACAACCAACAGGGTAATGTTCATCTTTTCCAGATGGAGGCGAAATCGTTCATTTTTAAACCGTTCGACCGAAATCATCAGAATTTTTAATTCGTTATTTTTGGCTCTTTCGAGAATCGCATTATATTCGTTTTTTTGAAGGGTTGAATCCAAACGCGCGGCAGGGAATATTGTTTTTCCAGTAAAAAATCCAGTTGATCTTTCATTAGAGACAAGAGGGGAGATACCACCAGCGTCATGCCGGGGCAATAATATTGCCGGCAGTTGATAACAAAGGGATTTCCCGGCACCGGTCGGAAAAATGGCTGCCGCGGATTGCCCATCCAGGATATTTTGGATGACATCTTTTTGACCTTTCAAAAATGAATCGAAACCAAAATGTGAGTGCAATTGTTGTTTTAACATGTTTCAAAATCCCCCAAAGTTCTCCATTCGCTTTAAAGTATGGAATACAGCCACATTATTATCTTAGGGTATAATCTGTTCGCCGACCACCCATCTGATTTTATCGGCAATCTTTTTGCCAATGCCTTCTACCATCTGCAATTCCTCACTGCTTGCGGAAATGACCCCCTCCACACAGCCGAACGTGTCCAGAAGCCGAACGGCCCTTTCATATCCGATCCCTGGTAACCCCTGCAAGATAAATACCTGCCGTTTCCGTTTATTTTTCGGTCGATAACCATGCCGCTGAATGCCGTCATTCGCCAGATGATTGATCTGGCGCGCCATGAAGACCAAGAGTTTTGCGGTCTCAGCAGCATCGATTGCCCGAAGAACCGGTATCCCCAGTATCATTGAAACGGTGATCAGCGCCCCCTGCATGGCCTCTCTGGTTATACCAAGGTGGGCGGTATCCCTGTTGGTGCCTTCTATAATCAACACCCCCATTAGATTGGAATTGGTCAGGCGAATCGTTTGCTTAAACAAACGCCCATCGATAATCGATATGGCAAAATCTCTTAACGTCTTTCGCTCAACAATAAGTCGATTATCGATTCGATAATCACCGATGGAAAGTCGCCGGATACTGACATTTATGTGTTCGATTACCGATAAGAATTGGATTAACATCGCTTTTCTGCTCACGGTCATCGGCAATGATATCGACAGTATGGTCGTTTTTCAACATCCTATTCCTTATCTTTTGTTAATAGCGGCTCCAATCTTAAATTGTTTATACGATAGCAGGTCCCTATCACCCTTCAGGATGGTCTTCTCTCTTTTAATCTTGTTCGATATAGAATTCAATTTTCATGCCAAAATCGGACAACTTTTAAATTTGCACGGAAATAAGCCGACAAGTTCAAATTAGCTTTATTGTAACATCTTAAATTTTTAAGCAAAATACCATTCTGCTATGTTTGATTAAGGAATTAAATGAATGGCCCTGGGAGGGCTATTTCACAACCACAAAAGGGGTTTGCACAGAATTCTGTGCAAACCCCTTTCATTTTTGTGGCAACGGAATCTTGCCGGTGTTCAGCGTGCGGACATTATCAACCACCCTGCTTTTAAAAACCTCTTTTAGATTGCAGTAGTGAAACCGGTTGTTCCAGGCTTAATTCACCCCTTTTCCCTGAAAGAAGCTCCTGATCTTGTAATATCTTTTTTACATTTGAGGCTTGGCCAAGGTTGACACCACTTTCATCAGCCAGCTCTTTAACCTTATTAAAGGACACTCGGCAATCATTAACCGCTTGACAATAATTGTGTTTTCCTTCAATATGCACTTATCTGCATTTTGAAGGAAAACTTTTTCTTGAGTTTCAAATAAAATTTGAATCAATCTTTTTTCGGTTTTCCTTCAAAAATGAATCAACACCTTCTTGAAGGAAAACATCATGTTTTACAGGGAGATGAGTGACAATCAGCGTCGTGTTTTCATTGATACTGTTCAGCTATACGATGCCTTTGCAACCACGCTTCACAAAAATCGATCCTACAAGGGCGGCATGCATTGGAAGAAGGCAAAAGGCCGGGAATATCTCTTCAGGTCACATGACCGCTATGGTTATGGAAAAAGCCTGGGGCCACGCTCGCCGAAAACGGAGAAAATTCTGACTGATTTTCGACTGGCCAAGCAGCAGGCCAAAAACCGTTTGTCTGCCTTGCAAGATCGTCTTAAAGAACAATCCCGGTTCTGTAAGGCCGCCCTGATCCAAAGGGTTCCCAGAACTGTAACCGGCATTTTAAGGGTGCTGGATCAGCACAATATCTTAGGTAACAATGTTATCGTAATCGGTACTAACGCAATGTATGCCTATGAAGCTGCGGCAGGTGTATTTTTCGACAGTCCCATGATGTCGACCAAAGATGTGGATATTTTATGGGATATACGGCGTAAACTTACGCTGGTCACAGATTCTGACAGTAAACCTGACGGGCTGCTCGGTATCATTCGCAAAGCGGACCGCTCTTTTGAGGCTGTCCGTTCAGGAGACTTTCGGGCGGTGAATCGGGACGGATATATGGTCGATTTTATTAAGCCTTTGCCGAAAAAGATCATGCAAAAGGAGCCCATGCGTATCGGCGGCCCCGGAGATCTCGAAGCTATTGAAATCCGGAATCTGCATTGGTTAATCTCTTCACCAAAACTTGCGCAAATCGTCATTGGGGATGACGGCATGCCCGCACCGATGATCGTACCTGACCCTCGTGCCTTTGCGTTACACAAATTCTGGTTAAGCAGCCAAGACGATCGTGAACCGGTTAAAAAACAACGTGACCGGGGACAAGCGATAGCCGTGGGGAAGCTAATCGTTGAACATTTACCACAGCATCGATTTGATGCATCTGAACTGCGCATGTTTCCGCTGGAAGTTGTCTAGGAGGCAATTGAACTTTTTAAACTGCCCAGCGGGCGAATCAAAAAATGACAAAATATCTTACAGTATAAAACTTCCTGCGACATCGTATTTAAGGATAAAGGTAAAAACAATATGAGCAGCGATTCAACGCAAAATCCGTGTGACGCTTGCGGAACTGAGATTTCCACTTATGACGGCATCTATTTTTCTGAAGGAAATACACGGCGCTTTCTCTGCACCCGATGTTATAATGAAGCCATTTCCGAGGCATTTGGCCTGGATTTTGAACACTTGTCCTTTGATCCGATCATTTTGGCGGATAAGGATGGTGAGAATCACACCTTCCACTTTCAGACCCGTCTTTTCGGAGATAAAGTGCACATTCAGGCTCTGGAACGCAGGGATAATGCTACCAAAGGTTATGAATTTTCCACACACGGCAATGCCGAAGATGATCTGTTCGATTTATTCACAAAACTTGTGGAACGTATACGCCGCCAATTGAAACAAAAGCACATTGAATCCGGCGATCTATCACGGTACAGAATTACGGATAAAGATATCGTGCGCGGCCATATAACCTGGGATGATGACACGGACGGTGAAGTCCCTTGCCTTGTCATCGATGGCAAGGAGCTTTCATGGCATGAATTTGGCAGGATGTTAATGTCGTATGAGGGTTTCCATTTTAAGCTGGAAATCTTCGAAGGCGATGAAGAAAGGTAGGTATACGTTTTTTATCATACTATTTTTCTATTTTCCGCAAATTTGTGTAGAGCTTTTCCAGATTGCCCTTTACAATTTCAAAGGTTGAATCATTTCCGAAACCTTTGCAACCGGTTGTTAGAGCATGTTTTTTTGATTTTGGGAAATTGCGGCAATGCGGGGGCTTCGTTTCGTAAATCCTGCATGTATAGATATTTTTTTTCGGTAGTTTCCGGAGCCACGGGCATCTGGTAGTTTCCTCACCGGTCGTGGGGCTGAACCAAATGTCCGCAAACAGCTCCTTCCCGTCCACCATCATAATCTCGACCCGCTCGAGAATATCCCAACGATATTCCTTTCGCCAGCGTTGCACTTGCTCAATATCAACCGAGGTGCAGTATGCGTCGTGTAGTTTCAGGCAACAGTGTCCGCACCGAGTACACCGGAATTTTTCCATTTCCGTTTCAACCCATAAGCCTTCCTCCCCGTCAGGACCTTTGCCTGGGGAAGTGTTTACCCACATTGTCCATTCATAGACTTGGGCGACCTCATCCACCCTGGATTTTACTTTGGGAATCAGATCCATTGCGAGTTTTTTAAAATCAGACGCCGGGATAAATATTTCCTTTTTTGCTCCTTTAGCTGCGTACCATATACCATTTTTCGCTCTATCCCCAGAGTTGGAATCGGCTGCGCCCGGCCTGGCTTTTCCCCTTGTCAAAAAACCGTATACTTTTGCAAACAAGGCAAATTCGTACCATTTATCAGGATGCATTGCCAGATCGACAAAGACTTCATTTATCGCATCTTCCGATGAAAGGAATTTAAGGGCTTTCTTAACCATTCCATTCTCCTTTAAAATCAAATCATTTAACGGGTTAGGGAAGCAGGTTAACTAAACAAAAACAGCCCGGGGTTGACGACGGGCTGTTTTTTTGATCGGCTTCTTTCGGTAAACCTATAACAGAGTTTGGTTGTTATTGAATAGTAACGATTTTTAAAAAGGCAGCCGGGTCTATGATTTTAATGCCCTGGAAAATCTTTAGGCTGGAGAGATAATTAAATTTAGTTTGCCCTCCAAGACGAGTTTAAGGATTTTGGCAGGGTTTCCCTCGGGGGTGAGGATAGAGCTTACTAAGATATTGGTGTCAATTACAATGCTGGTCATACGGCTCTGGCCGCCTTAACGGCCTCATTAATTATTTTGGCAACGGCTTTAGGGTCTTCGTCTTTTATTTTAGCCCAGATCTGATCAAGGTCTGACCGGGCCGCATCCTGGTCTTTTTGGATGGCCTGGAACTTTTCCATGGAGACTACGGCTACCATGGGCTTGCCGGCTCGCTCGATAATGTAATCGTCACCTCTTAAAGAGACTTCGTTCATTATCTGGCCCAGGTTTTGCCGGGCTTTCATGGCTGAGATTTTTTTAAGCATTTTCATATTCCTTTGATTAATTAGTTTTTGATTTGCTATAATAGTTATATCAACCATTATAGTTGATATGGCGAATTTGTCAACCATTCGTTCACCTTTGAAATTAAAGATTTTTTTGAAGTCAGCAATTTCCGGTTAGGAAATTGCTGATAAATATTATTTCTTTAAATGAACAATTTCATCCTAATCATATTGCTTGCAGCGTTTCCCCCGTTGTCCACGGACATGTATCTCCCCGCCATCCCCACGCTATGCACCATCTGGGGTATCACCCTGGCCCAGGCCAATCTTTCGCTGGTGGCTTTCTTCGTAAGCTTCAGCGCATTTCTCCTGCTGCACGGCCCGCTGGCCGACCGGTTCGGCAGGCGTCCCGTGCTCATGGGCGGTATATCGCTGTATATCGCGGGCTCTTTGTTGTGTGCCGGAGCCGCCTCCATCACCATCCTGGTGCTTGCACGCATCATACAGGCTTGCGGCGCGGCCGCCGGTTCCGCCATGGCCCTTGCGCTGACCAAGGATCTTTATAGAGGCAACGAGCAGAAAAAGATTCTTGCCTACATCGGCGTGCTGATTCCCCTGGGGCCCCATGGTGGCCCCCTCCATCGGCGCCTTGATGCTGCAATACGTCTCGTGGCGGGGCATCTTCCTGGCCCAGGCCATCCTTACACTTCCGGCCCTGTACGGTTCTTTCCGCCTAAAGGAGCCCATCACCACGGAGCATGCCGGCACCGGAATTGTCTTGCCCGCCATCAGACGATACGAAAGACTGGTGCGCAACGGGGCGTACATGGTGTATACGCTGGCCCTTTCCGTTATGGGTTTTTCCTTTTTCGCGTTCCTGGGGGGCTCCTCATACATTTACATCCGCAGCTTCAACATGACGGAACAGGTCGGGATTGGTTAACTTGAATATGTCTTTTTTAAGTATGAATCTCAATGCAATTTGGCAAAATCAAAGTGAAACTACACTCTTTATTTTCATCATTAGCCTTTTGCCGAATCCACATTATTCAAGCTCACCCAGCGCGAACCTCCCCATCAAACCTTACAAAATCTTGATTTTTAAAGGTAACGATGTATATACTAAAAAAGTATTAACTTCATATGATTTTTTAATAACGATACATCTCTAGATTGCTTAAGGATGCCTCAAACTGTTTTCATGCTCCGGAAAGAAATGATGTGGCAGCCGGCTACAAACACGAACAACAATCCCTCGATAATATTCGATTCAACACTTACGCAAAATAACACCAAAATTGTGGAGAAGTCCTATGAAAACCATTTGTATTCATTTTTATGTATTGTTATTTTTTGCCGTATCTTTTGCCTTTCCCATATTTTCGAGCGCTGCCGCCGATCAAAACATCCCGCCGTCAGAGCCCTTGACCATGGCGGAAGCGATTCAGATCGCCGTCAATCAGAACCCCCGGGTCAAGGCCGCCAACTTTCAGGTAATGGCGATGGAATCAAATTCCATCCAGGCCCGGGCAGGTTTTTTCCCTAAGATCGATTTTTCCGAAACGTTCAATCGTACCACCAATCCCATGTGGACTTTTGGCACAAAACTGAATCAGGGAACCATCACCCAAGAAGATTTTGATCCTGCCAGACTCAACGATCCGGGTCTTAAAGACCCGCCGTCGATTGGGCGACAATTCTTGCGTTGACGGACCATTGAGAAAAATGACCCTTTGATCTTGACTTCTCAAGGAATGTATGATCGTAAAAAGGATTGTACTTATATAATAATTAATTTTCTAATAATTAAGGAGAAGTCCATTGTACGGCTTTCACGTAATAACGACCCATAACGGTTGGGCCATGGCTTTTGCAGGCATTTTGATCGTTTTTGCCGGTCTGGTGATACTGTCTTCTGTAATTTCCCAGCTTCACAAGGTCCTGTTATTTTGGGAAAAAAAACATCCTGTTTTTAAAAACAACCATAAAATACCAAAAAACGATGAACCTGAAGAGACGTCCGGCTTAAACGTACCAAGAACATTTCCCACAGACCTTTATGAAACAGCGGGTCTTTATCAACCGCTGATCGAATCAATCGGCGACACCTTTTATCTTTCCGACTTATATGAAATTGCGAAAAAAAACGATTTTCCGCATCCACACATAACCCTTTCAGCCTTTCGTGAGGCTGAAATTCTGGTCCCTTATGGCGACGGTGTTTTTGGCTGGAATCCACACACAGAAAACAAAGATCATGAAAAGGATTAAAGGTTAACCCATGGATCTGCTTTTTCAATTTTTATCAAATACCGGGTACTATTTAGCTGACTATCGCAACATTATCATGATTGTTATCGGTTTTGTCTTTTTATATCTGGGAACTGCAAAAAAATACGAGCCACTGCTTCTGGTTCCCATCGGTTTTGGAATTTTGGTGGGAAACATTCCTTTTTTCAAGGGATTCGGGCTAGGGATATACGAAAATAACAGTGTGCTCCACTATCTGTATTTCGGAGTTACCACAGGCCTTTATCCTTCAATCGTTTTTTTGGGTCTCGGTGCAATGACCGATTTTTCCTCTTTGCTGGCAAGGCCCAGCCTTATGCTATTGGGCGCCGCAGCTCAGATGGGAATATTTTTTACACTGTTGGGTGCGCTTGCCCTCGGTTTTTTACCCAAGGAAGCCGCTTCCATCGCCATAATCGGCGGCGCCGACGGCCCCACGTCCATATTTCTTACCGCCAAACTGGCACCCCACCTCATCGGCCCCGTCGCCATCGCCGCGTATTCCTATATGGCACTGATACCGGTAATTCAGCCGCCCATTATGAGACTTCTGACCAGCCGCCAGGAACGCTTAATCCGGATGCCGGAACTCCGGGATGTGTCCAAAAAAGAACGGATCATTTTTCCTGCCGTCGCCGTTATACTGTGTTGTTTTCTCGCTCCGGCCTCAATACCGCTTCTGGGAATGTTCTTTTTCGGTAATTTTCTAAAGGAATGCGGTGTTACCGACCGCCTGGCCCAGACCGCCCGTACAGCAATTATCGATACCGCAACAATACTTTTGGGGCTTACGGTCGGCGCCAGTACCCAGGGAGATGTATTTTTAACCCCGAAATCTGTGGCTATTTTCCTCCTTGGTGCTGTCGCCTTCAGTATCGCAACAGCCTCCGGTGTCATTTTTGCTAAAATTATGAATCTCTTTCTTAAGGAAAAAATCAACCCTCTGCTGGGAGCAGCCGGGGTGTCAGCGGTTCCAGGGTCCGCCAGAGAAGTTCATCTGGTGGGTCAATCCGAAGATCCCGAAAATTTCCTTCTCATGCATGCAATGGCCTGCAACTCTTCGGGGGTTATCGGATCTGCAATTTGTGCGGGTATCTTGTGGAGTTTTATGGTTGGCCTTTAAGGACATAAATTTTCACTCAAATCCTTCTCGTTTCAACAGTTCACGGTACCAAACCGAGAAATCAAACATACCCAGGTATCTTTCATCATCATTAACAATTCCGAGGCAAATCTCAAACACGCCCTTTCCGTATGCGTTGCTGTATTCCTCTGGGCCCATCGCCTGAAAAAATTCCCTGACCAGAGTTTGGGTTGTCCGCTTTGTTTTATCTTTTCTGATATCTATGGGATCTTTCGGTTCCTGAAACGGATCCCATTCTTCATATCCCTTTTTTAGGATGTGTTTCTGGCGTCTCGGAGACATGCTGCTGAATATGGCTTTTTTCCTTTTCGCCTCGTCTTCGGAAGATATTTTCGTCATTTTTTTATCCCTGTTTTTTTGGGTCATCCTCTTTATCGATAATTCCAAGATGCTTCTCATCATACTCCGTAAGAATTGCCATGGATAACGGAACGATCATTTCTGCCATCTTCACATACTTGGTTTTAATCCGGCTTACAAATTCAGCAGAAATTTCGTAAAGCTTTTTTTGAATGATGTCCAGATTGACCGTGGGATATTGTTGGCCCTCAACAAAACCCGATTTCCCGCAGGTATGCCCGATGCCGCCTATGGATGTGGGTATTCCATAAAGCCGGCAGGTGATCGGCCGATATTCATAAAAATCGCACATGCCTTCATCGTTAAGAAGGGGACATCTGACACGCTCGGCGGCCATTTCCACTAAGATGTCCACCTCGTTTTTCCCGGATTCTTTATCTTGATATGCTTTTTTCTTTATCTGGTAAGTTTTTCGATCCGCACGGTTCGATTTTTCCAGCAGTTGTTCTTTTTCCTTGTCCTTGAATTTTTTATTTAACTGATGATTAATATAAATTGCTTCGATCAGTGTAAGATCAAACAGAGCATGGCAACAATCCTCGCATTTAATTTCACATTTTACACATTCCGGAAAATCTTTTTGTACCCGCAAAAACAATTCATCTGCCGTTGATGAAACCTCTTCGTATTTCTTAAAATACGGTGTAAAGTCTATCTTCATAATTTAACTCCTTTGGAACAATCGGGTTTTTTGGAATACGCCGGCTCAACAGCGCTTCAGGTACATCAATTATACTTGAAAGCCTTATCCTTCTGCTCTTAAACATTTCACTCGAATCCTTGACCCCTTGAATTCTTTCAAAATAATCAACTCTTTGGAAGATAATCCTAATTTCTAAAACATCTCATCCGGTTCAATTGTTTCACGTGAAACATTATTTTCCGATACAAAACCGGCTGAAAATCCGATCGATGATATCTTCCCTGGCAGAAACGCCGATAATTTCGCCGAGGCTGTCGATGGTTTCCTGAATATCGATGGCGATTAACTCTATCGGCGTCCCTTTGCGTATTTCTTTGGCCACAGAAATAGCAAGCTCCAGGCTCTTTTCAAGGGCAATTTTATGCCTTAAATTGGGAACAATTCTATTACGAACCTCGAAACGATATTCTCCTGTTGCAAGTTTTGCGATTAAATCTTTCAGTCTGCCTACCCCACTGCCATATAATGCTGAAATATTTGCGCTGGGTGTTTTTCCCCATATCTCGGGAATGGCGAGCTCAAATTCATCTTCCACCAGATCGATTTTATTGATCACCATTATCAGACGTTTGTGTTTGACGGTTTCGTATATCTTAATATCTTCACTGGTCAATGGGTCGTTTGCATCCATCATAAAAAGTATCAAATCTGAACCATTTATATATTCCTGGGTCTTCTCTATGCCGATAACTTCAACCGGATCATCCGTATCATGAAGGCCGGCGGTATCTGCAATGACCACAGGGATACCATGAATGTTCAGTGTTTCTTCGATCAAATCCCGGGTGGTACCGGGAATCGGCGTAACAATGACACGATCCTCTTGAATAAGCCGGTTCATCAGGCTCGATTTCCCCACATTGGGCCTACCGATAACCGCCATTTTTAGACCGTCTCGGAGAAATCGAGCATTTTCGTATTGATCGACCAGTTTTTTCAAATCTTGGATAACCTTTTTCTCTAAAACTTCGATGGCTTCCTCTGCATTAATGATTTCACCCACATCTTCCGGAAAATCGATAGCAGCTTCGGCTTCCGTTAAAATATCCAACAATGTGCTTCTTATGGATTCAATGGTGCTTTTCAACCCGCCTTTAATCTGTGAGGTTGCAATTTCTAGGGATTTTTCGGTTCTAGAGTTGATAATATCGATAACCGCCTCCGCCTGGGTCAGATCGATACGGCCGTTGAGAAAAGCTCTTTTCGTAAATTCACCCGGTTCTGCCAGCCTGGCTCCGTTTTTCAATACCAAATCGAGAATCGAACCCAGAACCACGTGGCCCGAATGGGTGTTTATTTCAACGACATCCTCCCGGGTGTATGTCCGCGGTGCATCCATCTTAGACACAAGAACTTCATCCAGCACCTTTCCGTTTTCCGTATTCACAATATGACCATAATAGAGACGATGGGAGGTAAAGGAAGAAAAAAAAAGGGGGGGGTGTGTCCTGAAGTTCATCAGGTGGGTCACAGGATCTCTGAAAAATTGATCCAGCTATTGAAAAAGCGTCTTTACCGGAGATTTTGATAATCCCGATACCGCCGCTGCCGCTGGGTGTAGCAATGGCGGCGATAGTATCACATTCCATTTTTTTAACAATGAGGGTGATTTTAAGCTCCCTGCAGCCCCGTTGCAACAGAATATTCACTTTTCGACAAGCTGCAGGGTTTAGCGTTTGTTGTTTCAGTCCAAAGCCTTAAACCGAGTGAACGATCTGTATTTAATGGCGTTTTTTTCGCTGCGAGTTTTTTCTGGGAAATATAACGAGCTTCCTTAAAGCGCCTTCTCCCATACTCTGAGTTCTAACCAGACTGTTATTCTTTAACGCAATATGTACGATCCTTCGATCATGAGAATTCATTTGACCGATTGTCGCGGGTTTTCCGGTCCGTTTTACCTTTTCCGCAAGCCGTGAAGCCAACCCTTCTAAGCTAATTCGTCTTTTTTCCAGATAGCCTTCAACATCCACCTGAATTCTAATACGCTCTTGTCTGCTCTTATTGACAATTTTTCCAATGATATATTGAATCGCCTCAAGGGTTTGTCCCCGTTTGCCGATTAGGATGCCAGAGTTTCCGCCTTTGACGTTGAAAAAAATTCGGCCTGACCGCTCTTCGATGGATATGGTTGCATCGGTCGTTATCAAATCGATAATGCGCTGAAGCGCATCCCTGCCGATATCCTTTGGATCATCATCTGAATGTAAAATTTCTTTCTTTTCAGGTGCGACATCTATTTGTGAATCTTTATCATCTATGAGGTGATCGGGGAAACCGCCTCTATTTTTTTCTGAATCCGAATCTTTGTGGACAGACGCCGGGGCAGGTTCCGGTACGGTAACCCGGATACGCGCCTTCTTGGTCCCAACCAACCCAAAAATCCCGGTTGATCCGTAAGAAATAACATCGTGTTTGAGTTTTTCCCGAGGAATGTTCAATTCTTTACAGGCTTTTTTAACAGCCATTTCGACATTTTTTTCTTCAAATTCCAAACTGGGTGGCATTATCAAACCTCCGTTATTAAGCGTTTTTCTTCGTGATATAATACTGTTGGGCCATTGACAGGACATTGTTTACAAGCCAGTATAAAACCAGCCCCGAAGAAAAATTGATAAAAATAAACGTAAAAACAATCGGCATCATCATCATCATCTTAGCCTGGGTGGGATCACCCATTGGAGGGGACATTTTTTGCTGAAAAAACATGGTCGCCCCCATGATTATGGTTAAAACAGGTATTCCGTGGGGCGCCTCCATGAATGGCACGGCAAAGTCGAATCGAAAAAGGCGATCTGGAGCTGAAAGATCGTTAATCCACCAAAAGAAAGGAGCGTGTCTTAATTCTATGGCTTCATATAACATTCGATACAGGGCAAAGAATACCGGAATCTGGACAACCATCGGAAGGCATCCGCCCATGGGGTTGACTTTATACGTTTTGTACAACCCCATCATCTCTTCATTCATTTTTTTCTTGTCACCTTTATATTTTTCCTTAATGTCAGCCATCAAAGGTTGAATTTTTTTCATGTCGGCCATCGATTTATAGCTCTTACTTCCTAGGGGCCATAGGATGAGTTTGGTAAAAATAGTTAAAATAATAATGGCTACCCCATAGTTGGGGATAAAATGATCATAAATAAAATCCATTATCCAGACACAGGGTTTGGCTAGTATATCAAACATCCCAAAATTCACGGCTTTGACCAGATCATAATCCACAGATTTTAAAATTTTCATGCTTTTGGGTCCAAAGAAAAGCCTGTACTTTAACGCATGCTGATCGCCGGAATGAATGACGAATTCAGGTTGTACAAATTCATTTTTGAGTATCTTGTCGTCATTAAAATAAAGGCGCATGCTGGTCTCCACGGCCTCATCAGGAACGATTGCAGACATGAAATAACGGTCCTGGACCGCTATCCATTTTATGTCTCCTTGAAAGATATTTTGTTTTTTTATTTTCTTAATCTTAACCTGTTTGAGCTTATTGTTTATCAGTGCGCTCGGACCTTCGAAACCATATCGGGTCTCTTTTCCTGACATAGAACGTAATAAAGATAGGAAGAGGCTGTCTTTAATGGTCTGGTTGGAATCATTTTTAACAGTAACATTAAGATCGATCATATATGTTTCAGGTGAAAATAAATATTTCTTTACAACAACAACCCCTTTGGGAGATGTCCATGAAAAAGAGATCTCTTGAGGTTCATTCTTAATATCTACGGTATCTCTCTCAAGATTTGCTGAAAAAACCGCACCATTGAACCCCTGAAGGCTGTTGTCGGCAAATCCAACCCGCACGGTTCCTCCGGCGAGATCTGGAGATATCATGTCCAATAACGGCGAATCGACATTAATCGTCTCTTTGTAATTTTTAAGGACAAAACTCTTGAATACAGCCCCTTTCTCCGAAATCTTAACCGTGTATAATGGGCCATTTACTGTGATTGTCCTTGATGGTTTAATCTGCTCCGAAGGCGTGTCTTTCAAAGAAGGCGCTGTCACCGTAGCCGGCTTTTCTTGAACTTCCGGCACTTTTTTCGCCTGTTGTTCCGTTTTCATAGTTTGCTGGGGGAGCGTGTCCTTTTTCTCGTCAACAAAGAAAAAATTCCACACAATAAAAACAAGCAACGAAAGTCCTATTGCTATAAATAGTCGAAGGTGTTCCATTATCTTCTCCAATATTAAATAAAATACACAAAAAAGTTGTGCTCGAGTTAATGCTTTGGTGTCTTATGGGTCAAAATCCAGAGGAGTAAAATCTTTGCGGTATTTTCAAAAGGCGGGAAAATATTTATTTCCACCAATGGTGTCTTATATATCGAATCTGCTCTATCAAGGCGATTTAAGGGACAGGATCAATTCCTCCCGGATGAAAGGGATGGCACCTTAAAATTCTCTTTAAAGAAAAGAAAGTTCCTTTAAGAAATCCATAACGCCGAATAGACTCATAGGCATATTCGGAACAGGTTGGATAGAAACGGCACGCAGGAGCCAGAACGGAAGACGAAATCAACTGATAGGCTCTTATAAAAAACAGAGCAATTATCACAAACATTCTGCTAATGGTATAAGCCCCTGGAAATACTGGTAAAAACATGTTGGAGGGATCGATTAGCTTGGCTGGTCGATATTTCGGCCGCCTTTTTTTTTACGATAATATTGATATCCCAACAACCTGTTATCATGTGCCTGTTTAGCCGAAAATATTCGCGAGTAAGTCGTTTAATCCTGTTGCGTATCGCGGCATTTCCAACCTTCCTCATGACAGTAATACCAAGGCGGGTCCTTTGAAACAGACCCGGAGAAAATATTGCGACAAAATGTTTGTTTTGAAATTTTTTTCCGAAATTAGACAATCTGAGAAACTCGGAGCGTTTCAATATTCTGTCCGCCTTGGTAAAAAAAAAGCGCAAAAAAAACTCCTCTGTTCAATTCGCTGTTTTTTCTATATCTATTTTATTTGACCAACCGGTTATACGGATAATCGGTTTCTGCCTTTTGATCTGCGCCGGTTAAGAATCTTTCTGCCCTGTTTTGTCGACATCCGCTTCAAAAACCCATGTGTTCTGGCGCGCTTAATTCTGCTTGGTTGATATGTTCTTTTCATAATGCAAACCCTTAATTAGACACTAAATTTTCTTCGCATACGCTTTGAAAATATTATATTTTGTTAAATTAACCGAATAAATTAATCATAAGATTTCTGGATTGTCAAGATGTAAACTCTGGTGTCGCGAAAAAAGTCCTTTTTATCTGGTTAACGCCGTATTATTCTTTATAAATTTCGAAAATATCAAACTCTTCCATATGCAGCTGGGACGCGGGATATATGACAATCTGTTTTCCGATAATACGCTCGAGTTCGACAATTACTTGGCTTTCCTCACCATGGAGAAGATCGGCAATTTCAGGATTAACCCTCAGGCTTATCTTGACCCCCATCATGTCGTGTGATTCACGAAGAATTTCCCTGAATATATTGTAACATATACTCTGCCTGGATATTAGATACCCCTCTCCATCACAATAAAAGCACGGCTCGCACAGAATTCTGGTGAGGGGTTGCCTGGTCCTTTTCCGCGTCATCTGAATTAACCCCAATTCAGATATGGGTAAAACATGTGTCTTGCTCCTGTCCTTTTTAAGCAACTTTGAGAGCGCATTAAACACCTTTTCCTGATTCAATTTTTTTTCCATATCGATAAAATCGATGATGATGATACCTCCAATATCCCTCAGGCGGATTTGATATGCGATTTCTTTAACAGCTTCCAGGTTGGTTTTTAAAATGGTTTCTTCCAAATTGTGTTTGCCGACATACCGACCGGTGTTTACATCGATTGCCACGAGTGCCTCCGTATGCTCTATCACGATATAACCACCGGATTTCAGCCATACTTTCCTTTTTAAAGCACGGGAAATATCCCCTTCCAAATTATAACCATCAAAAATCGGTTCCAAACCCTCATACAGTTCTACTGAATCCTTGAGGCTCGGCTTAAACGTATCGAGAAAATTTAAAATAGATTCATACCCCAGACGGGAATCTATGATCAGTTTCTCGGCCTCATCAACCAACAGATCCCGAACTGCACGAAGGCTGACCGCGACCTCTTTGTGCAACAGAGAGAGAGCCGGAGCTGTTGAATACTTTTTTTGTATGCTCTCCCACAAATTTTTTAGAAAACCCATTTCATATTCGAGTTTTTCTTTTTGGGCACCTTCGGCTGCAGTTCGAACAATGTAACCGAAATTGTCTTCCCGTATCGATCCTATGATCTCCTTTAACCGATGCCTTTCAGCCTCATCTTCTATACGTCTGGATATTCCTATATGTTCTGATGTGGGCATCAGAACAAGAAGCCGGCCGGGAAGGGATATGTGGGTTGTCAGACGAGCCCCCTTTGACCCCATTGGCGCTTTGGCAGCCTGGACCATTATTTCCTGACCCTCGGTGATAAGCTCCTCTATATGTCTTTCGCGACGTATCAACGGTGAAAACGAACCGTCGGCATCGATATCCAGAGCATCCTTTTCGTCACCGTTTCTTTTGATCAGGAAGTTTTCAATTTCACTATAGTTTCCGCCAATCACATCATTTACATAGAGAAAAGCTGCTTGTTGGAGTCCTATATCTACAAAAGCAGCCTGCATGCCCGGCAGAACCCGTTGCACCCTTCCCTTATAGATATTTCCGGCAATGTCGGAAGCATCTCCCCGCTCGATGAAAAGCTCAGCGATGTTCCCATCCTCAAGAAGCGCCACTCTTGTTTCATGTTCAACCGCATTTATTATAATTTTTCTATACATAGTTTTTCCTGTATTTACATATCGTTACTATTCAGCTTCGCCCCTTTGAAAAAGAAGTTTCCATGCCATACAGCCCCGCAACCCAATTTTGAAGGGTCAGATTTTTACGATGGCGGCCTGTTTTATCTCTTCTTTGCTCAATTCAAAAATATGTTCAAGAACCTCAAAAGGTCTCACGGTTTTGCCCGGTTCCGCTCTGAGCGTCATCTTTAGTCTGTTGGACGAAAGCATCGTTATCTTTATTACCATCTCTTTTAAGTCAAACTGTCTGGTTTTTCCTTTTCGGTGGGTTCGGGTAATGATAAATTCAGATTTTTTATCAAAAGATGCCATGTCTTCTTTATTAAAGGAACCTTTCTTTTTCGTTACCAAATATGTCGGCGGTGAAAAAGTGTTGCGCAAAGCCTTTATCGGTGCAAGCTGACAGTCTATAATCCGCAGACCTTTAGGAAAATGCTGGTTTAATCCCTCTATAATGGTCTGGGTTTGAATGTTTCCATTTACGAACACATAAAATTTTTCATTCAGGCTCTCCAAACCGATGGGAAGCGGGTCTTCAAAGGATATTACCGGTTTTGGATGAAAACCTTCGGAAAACTTGACCGGTATTCGAGCACGTCGAAAAGCACGGATTATGATTTTAACCAGTTCAAGATGTCCAAAATATTTTGCCTGATCCAGCTTGGAAAATGACACCTTGCATTTTTTGTAAAATGTATCCTTATTTCGGGCTACCGAAATGTTCTTTGGAACCCTGTTTTTATGGTCGGCAAAGACTTTGGGTTCAATAACCTCAAAATCACAAACCCCGCAATGGTTACAATCACCGTTGCGACAGTCCGCCGTGTGTTCACCTTTTGTGGCATTAACCCATTCGTTGATTAAAAAATCTTTTAAAACCATCGTATCGATATGGTCCCAGGGCAACGGCTCGGTAGCACGCCGAACACGGGTAATAAAAAAATCGATATCAAGCCCTTCATCGGAAAAAACTTCTTCCCACAATCGATATTTAAAATGGTCGCTCCATCCGTCAAATTTACATCCTTTTTTATATGCAGCAAGCAATAGACGGCTAAGACGCCGGTCGCCCCGTGCCCAAACCCCTTCGATCAAACTGACTTCGGGGTTCTGCCATTTAAATTGAACTCCCGGTATTTTTAGTTGTTTCTTCAAAATGTAAATTTTCTGTTTCGATTCAGCCAAACCAATCTGGGAAGACCACTGAAACGGCGTATGGGACTTTGGAATAAACGTTGCCACACTTACATTGATCTTGGCTTTGCGTCTGTTGGGTAAGCGGATATTTTTTATTTTTTTCACAAGATCAACGATGGCCTGCAGGTCGTCGTCAGTTTCGGTTGGAAGACCGATCATAAAATAGAGCTTAACCACCTGCCAGCCCAGATAAAATGCATCTTTAACGGTTTCTATAATATCTTTTTCAGTAATATTTTTATTGATAACATCGCGAAGCCGCTGGCTTCCGGCTTCCGGTGCTAACGTAAAGCCTGTTTTTCTGACTTTTTTTACAAGATTCATAAGTTCCGGCGGTAATGTATCGGCCCTCAGAGATGGAAAGGAAACCGCAATCCGTTGCGATGCATACCGTGACGTGAGATTTTCCATTAGCGGTATAAGACAACTATAATCCCCCGTACTTAAAGATAAAAGCGAGATATCCTCGTAGCCTGTTGAAGCCACCGAAAAATCTGACAGAGAGAGCAGGGTCTCTGGCGAGCGTTCACGAACCGGTCGATATATCATCCCGGCCTGGCAAAAGCGGCAACCCCTGGTGCAGCCCCTGGATATTTCTAGCCGAAGCCTATCATGAACCGGTTTTCCGTAAGGAACTACCGGTGCATGGGGAAACTGCGCCTTGTCAAGATCATCAACAATTGCTCGTTTAATCGTATGATAATCTTGAAATTTAGGAACAAGGGTCTGGAAACCATGACGGTCAAATTTAGGCGAAAAAAATCCAGGAATATACACCCCTTCTATCTTGGACCATCTTTTCAAAAGGGTGTCTTTATCACCCTTTCCTTCCGATTCCCATTCAAGCCAGGTTCGGGACATTTTCATAATTACATTTTCGCCGTCTCCCACAACCATGGCGTCAAAAAAATCCGCCATCGGTTCAGGGTTACACGTACAAGGACCGCCGGCGATAATCAACGGGTAAGAATTATTTCGTTGTCGAGAAAAAAACGGTATGTTGGCCAGTTCTAATACGGTAAGGATATTGGTAAAGTTCAGCTCGTAGAGAAGGCTGAAGCCGATAATATCAAATTGATCGAGCGGTTTTTTAGATTCCAGTGACGGAATGGGAGTTCCTGATGACCTGAGGTATGCTTCCATATCGAGTGCAGGAGCAAAAACCCTTTCAGCGGCGATCTCTGGGTGGCTGTTCAGAATATTGTAAAGTATCTGAATCCCAAAATGGGATGTCCCGATCTCGTAAAGATCTGGAAAAACAAGAGCAAAACTGAGTTTTACCCGGTTTTGATCCTTTTTGACGGTATTTATCTCCGAGCCTAAATATCGGCTGGGTTGCTCTATTAGTGGCAAGATATCTTGAATGGTTGTAATGCTCATGATATAGATCTTCTAGGGTTTCGTGCCCCTTCAAGTGACTCTGGGAAAAAGTGGAACAAACCCAGGTTAATTTTTTATCTTATTATACCGGAACATAAAATGCCAGAAATAAAACCCAAAAACAATAACAAACTCGTAATTTCAGTAGTTTCCATTGTTATCTTTTTTATCGCGCTTATTTTTAAAGCGCCGGACAACCTTGGCGCTGAAAACCTGCGTGAAAGCGCAATTGTAAAAGCGGTTCAAAAAGTCAGTCCTGTGGTGGTAAACATAAGCTCCGAATTCCAGGTTCGCAAGCGTATAAATCCATTTTATGGATTTGGCATGGATCCGTCTTTTGAATCTTTTTTCAGAGATTTTTTCGATCCGGGTTTTGAACAAAGACATAAACGAACCAGCCTGGGATCCGGAGTTATCATTGATGGTAAAAGGGGGTTTATCCTAACCAACAAACATGTCATCGTAAAGGGTTCGACCATTACCGTAGGTCTGAAAGATGGGCGTGAATTCACAGCACAGATTGTGGGTGCGGATCCCGATTCTGATCTGGCGGTTCTGCGTATTTCCGCCAAGAAAGTTCTGCCGGCGATTGAAATGGGAGACTCCGATGACCTGATGATCGGTGAAACGGTTATCGCTATCGGCAACCCTTTTGGTTTTTCCAATACGGTAACCACCGGTGTTATCAGTGCCAAAAACCGAAGTATACGGACTGACGACATGGTGTATCATGATTTTATCCAAACCGACGCCTCCATTAACCCGGGAAACAGCGGGGGCCCGCTCCTCAACATAAATGGAGCGCTCATCGGTATAAACACCGCCATATTTGCCAAAGCCCAAGGCATCGGCTTTGCCATACCCATCAACAAAGCCAAAAGGATTGTTGCCGACCTAATAAGATACGGAGAGGTTATACCGGCCTGGATCGGTATTACTGTACAGGATCTGGATACAGATCTGGCCAACTATTTGAAAGCACCAACCATCAAAGGCGTTCTGGTGAAAAAAGTTGAAAATACCGGGCCTGCCTTTAATTTCGGTGTTCGAGAGGGTGATATTATTGTATCCATAGGGTCACGAAACATCCACTCTAAAACGGATTTTGAGAGGTCCATGAGCAGTTTTCCAGCCGGAGAAACTGTCGACATAACCATACTAAGAAATGGTAAAATCGAATCTTTTTCTGTAAAATCATCGGTATTCCCGAAAGAATTGGCTTTGGAATTGGCCAATAGCCTTCTGGGAATTTCCGTAGACAATCTATCTGCTAAAAACCGGAAAATCTTTAAAACTTACGCGAAAGAGGGGGTTGTGATTTCAGATCTCAATCGTCAATCTTATCTGGCGCGTATCGGCGTCAGGCCTGGAGATGTGATTCGACAACTAGATGATATGTCCGTTAAAAATATCGACGATTTTAAAAAGGCAATCATAAAAAACCGTCAAAAAAAGTCGCTGGTGATGGTTTTGCAGCGCGAAGATCAGCTATATAATATAACGGTAAAACCCTAGCATTTTTAAATTATTAACGAGGTTTGACACTGGAGATTTATTATGAAACGGACAAAAATATTTGAATTATTAAAATCAGACCGCCCAATTGATGAAGTTCTTGTAAAGGGGTGGGTTAGAACCAAACGTGATTCAAAAGATTTTTCTTTTATCGAGGTTAACGATGGATCTTGCCTAAAAAACATACAGATCATCGTTGACAACACCATAGACCATTACAAAGACATCATCAGGATTTCCACCGGCTCGGCGGTTGCAGTCCGTGGAAAACTGGAAGAATCTAAAGGTCCTGGACAGAAATGGGAAGTGGGTGCGGAAAGTGTGGAAATTTTAAATATTGCTCCCGAAAATTATCCGTTACAGAAAAAACGTCACACAGATGAATTTTTAAGAAACATCGCGCATTTAAGACCACGGACCAACAAATATGGCGCTGCATTTCGGATAAGATCCGAGTTGTCATATGCCATTCATACATTCTTTAGAGACAAGGGGTTTAGATATATCCATTCACCGATCATAACCGGTTCTGATTGCGAAGGCGCGGGAGAGCTGTTTCGTATAACAACTATAGATCCGGATGATCCGCCCCGAAAAGAAGGGAAAATCGATTATTCCAAAGATTTTTTTGGTAAAGAAGCAAATTTAACGGTGTCCGGCCAGTTATCCGCCGAGATGTTCGCCCTTGCCTTGGGAGATGTTTATACCTTTGGTCCCACTTTTCGTGCCGAAAATTCACATACTCGTCGACATGTTGCCGAATTTTGGATGGTTGAACCGGAAATGGCGTTCTGTGATCTGGAGGGTAACATGGATCTTGCAGAAGAGATGATAAAACATTTAACATCTTTTATGCTCGAAGAATGCAAAGAGGATATAGAACTCTTTGCAAAATTTGTGGATAAAACGCTGATAAAAACGTTAAATAACGTGGCCACCTCGGATTTTAAACGCCTAACATATTCTTCAGCTGTAGAAATATTAAAAAATTCCGGGAAAAAATTTAAATACGATATCGATTTTGGAAAAGATCTGCAAACCGAACACGAACGTTATCTAACAGAAGATTACTTTAAGAAACCTTTAATTGTCTTTAATTACCCAAAAAAAATAAAACCTTTTTATATGCGGTTGAATGATGACCATCAGACGGTGTCGGCGATGGATGTTCTTGTGCCGCGAATTGGAGAAATCATCGGCGGAAGCCAGCGTGAAGAACGGTTGGAGGTTCTTGAAAACCGGATGGATGAAATGGGAATACTAAAAGAAAACTACTGGTGGTATTTAGATTCTCGGCGTTTCGGATCTGTTGAACACAGTGGCTTTGGTCTCGGGTTCGAACGGTTGATTATGTTAATGACAGGAATCAGAAACATCAGGGACGTTATTCCTTTCCCGAGAACGCCCAACACCATAGAATTCTGATTTAAGATTATGGCAGTGATTTTAACCCTTCAAACATCTTAATTTCGCCAACTGCTCAGCATAGCCGTACAGATGAAGCCCTTTGCTTTCAACGATCATCTCACCATCTTTTACACCAAGCTCTGCTGCCATGTAATCTTTAAGATTTTGGATCCCAGCCAGATTTGCCGGCATCCCACCCCAAAGATCCCATGAACGAAAATAGACAATAAAATGGAGGGTTTTATCCTGTATTCGCGTATCGATTGAACGCAAACACGGCGGGTCCAGCAGTGTAAGATCTGTTGGGTGGGCCACCTGAAGCACCATCTGGTTGTTGCGGCTGCCATGCTGCCGATAGGTCTGAATGATCCACTCGATTTGATTTAGGTAGATTTTTCCGTCTTCTTCAAAAAGCGCTTTGCCGTCGATCTGCCGTTTGTCGATAATTTCCGCGTTGCCCGCTTCCCACCATGTCAGTTTATCCCCGGTAAGCGGCGCTCGGGTTAATCGTTCACCATAAGTATATGATTCTCCCGTTTCTTTTTGGCCGGTCATCAGATACTCAATGTACGATCTCTCATAGCCTTCACCGCCATAAATATAGGCTTCTTCCACAGGATTTGGAATCCCGCAGGATGCAGGTATATCGGGTAAGAGCGGTTGGGTTCCGGGATGCTGAACGTGCCCGATAAAATAATCATATTCGAGTCTTGTCTGGCCGGCGTAACTTCCTCGATCTATTTTAAACCGCCGGCCGCGGTCAAGAATATCATGAACTGCCTGAAACCAGAGATCTGGCAAATCCCTTGCTTGAACCTTGTGAATATCCATATTTATTGCCTAATATCGGTTAATTGGATGTTTAATGGGAAATGTGTTCGCTGTTGCGGTTTGGTGGAAATTTTTCTATTAATTGCCTATATATCAAGCACGTTCACCTCAAGGGCATTGCTGGTGATAAATGCTCTTCTGGGTTCGACGGCCTCACCCATGAGAACGGTAAAAATTTCATCGGTTTCAACCACATCCTCTATCTTTACCTGCAAGAGGGTTCTCTTGTCCGGATTCATTGTGGTTTCCCAGAGCTGGTTTGGATTCATTTCGCCCAGACCTTTGTATCTCTGAATGCCGAGGCCCTTTTTACCTTCCTCCATAAAAAAAGAAAGAAGGTCTTTTTTATCATCGATGGGAATGGAATTGTTCTCATCGTTCTTGTTAAAAACATGAAACGGGGGATTATCGCATTTGAAGATATTTTTACTCAGGAGCAGGCTTTTCTGGAAATCCCCGGAATAAATAAGGCTTCTGCCGATTTTTATGGGTTTCACCTTCATGCTTAGCATTTTCTCCGACATTCGTCCCTTTTTGCCAAATAACGGCGTAACCGTCATTTCATAAACATCCCGTTCCGAATTCCATGTTAATTCACCGACATGATAATCTTTTTCCATAAGCGTCTTTTTTAACAGCGTCATTTTTTGTAGGTTTTGTAGAAATTTTTTACTTTCAACCCCCGCTTTAATTAACAATTCGACAAGATCGCCGTTAATTCCTTGTTTTTTTAATCTCGAAATTATCAAAAAAAGTTCAGAAAGATTCGCCATGAAAAGATAGAGATTGTGTTCGGATAGTATCTTTTCTTCTTCTCCAAACTTTATATTTTTTTTATTGCATGCTCTTTTTAAAATGTGATCGTTTAATAGATTTTCATTCTTTAAATAAATTTCACTCTTTCCTTTGCCGACTTTAAACAGGGGGGGTTGAGCAATATATAGATATCCTTTTTCGACCATCTCGGGCATATGTCTGTAAAAGAAGGTTAACAGAAGCGTTCGAATGTGAGATCCGTCAACATCAGCATCTGTCATGATAATTGTCTTGTGATACCTTATTTTTTCAATATCGTATTCTTCTTCTCCCACCCCGGTTCCCAATGCTGTAATGATATTTTTTATCTCTTCGCTTCGGAGAATTTTATCAAATCTAGCCTTCTCAACATTTAATATTTTCCCCTTTAATGGCAGTATTGCCTGAAATTTTCTATCTCTACCCTGTTTGGCACTGCCCCCGGCAGAGTCACCTTCCACAATAAAAATTTCTCTGTCGACAGGATCTGAAACCTGGCATTCGGCAAGCTTGCCCGGAAGTGTTGAATCCATAAGAGCACCCTGGTTTCTTGCGATATCCCGTGCTCTTTTTGCTGCATCCCTGGCCCTGGAAGCATCCACAGCTTTAGCAACTATCTTTTTGGCCACGGATGGATTCTCCTCGAGAAACATGCTTAATCTCTCGTTTACCAGAGACTCGACCAACCCTTTTACTTCACTGTTTCCAAGTTTTGTTTTTGTTTGACCCTCAAACTGGGGAGTCTTTATTCTAATACTTATAACCGCTGTTAAACCCTCTCTAATGTCTTCACCGCTAATCTTGGCTTGAAGGTTTTTTGGAAGGTTCCCGTTTGCTAAATATTGATTGACGGTTCTCGTTAAGCCCGCCTTGAAACCGATGAGATGAAAACCCCCTTCAGCCGTATTGATATTGTTGGCAAATGAAAATATTTTTTCCTTGAATGTATCGTTATATTGAAGGGCAATTTCAATTTGAACATTATTTTTTATACCTTCTATGAAAATAGGTTTATGAAGTGGGGAATTTATTCTATTAAGATACTCCACAAATGATATAAGGCCGCCTTTATAATAGAATTCATCTTTTTTATCCGATCTTTCATCTTCGATGGTTAATCGGACGCCTTTGTTTAAGAAAGCAAGCTCTCTTAATCTTCGAATCAGAACGTCATAACTAAAATTGCTTGTTTCTAAAATTTCCGTATCGGGAAAAAAATGTATTTTTGTGCCCTTTTTATTGGTTTTTCCGATGACACTGATATCACATGTTTTTTTTCCTTTTTCATATGTTTGATAATAAATTTTTCCATCTGTATAAATTTCGACTTCCATAAATTTTGAAAGCGCATTGACCACCGATACCCCTACACCGTGGAGACCACCGGAAACTTTATAAGAATCATTATCGAATTTTCCTCCTGAATGAAGTTTGGTCATGACAACTTCAACCGCAGTCACCTTCTCGGACTTTTGTATCCCCACAGGTATGCCCCTGCCGTTATCTTCGACACTTACGCTGTTGTCCGTATGTATGATAACTTTTATAAAGTCGCAGTAACCGGCCATTGCCTCATCAATGCTGTTATCCACAACTTCGTAAACCAGATGGTGAAGCCCCTCAATACCAATGTTCCCTATGTACATGGCCGGTCTTTTTCGGACCGCTTCAAGTCCTTCGAGAACTTTTATATTATCAGCGTTGTATGTGTTTTCTTCTTTTTTCATATTCTCATCGGCATGATTACACTTAAATAGGTGTCGTCATTCGCTCCTTCGAGTAAACAGGGTTTTTCACTATCTATTATATTAATAATAATTTTTTCAGAATCAATAACGCTCATGGTTTCCATAATGTATCTGGGATTAAAAGCAACTTCAATGGGATCGCCCTTATAATCGATAACCATGTCTTCTTTTGATTCACCCAAATCCGGATTTGTTGTGGTAACGGAAAGGTTGTCTTCGTTAAAATTAAAAATAACTCCCTTGTAATCTTCTGAAGACAAAATAGACATTCTTTTCAGCATGGATATAAACATTCTGCGATCCATATGAATCGCATGGGAAGATCCCCTTTTTATAATATCTTTATATTCTGGAAAATTTCCTTCGAGAAGCCTAATTATAATGGTTTCGAAGTCCTTTTTTATAATAAAATTATTGTTTTTGATACCAATTTGAACGGTTCCTGTGGAATCTAAAAACTTAACAACTTCACTCATTCCTTTTTTGGGAACAAGTATACCGCTTTTTTTGGGCAGTTTTGATTTTTTTTCATAAATACAATCCATTTTTGAAAGACGGTTACCGTCTGTTGAAACCATTCTGACGATATTTTCTTCCTTTTGTTGGCGTATTTCAAAATATATTCCGGTGATATGGGTTCTTTTTTCATCAGGAGCACCCGTAATAATGATCGTTTTTTCGATCATGTCTTTAAAAATTTCGGAATCGATGGTAAAAAAATCAACATCTTCTATCTCCGGAGTTTCAGGGAAATCATCGGGCTTCATTCCAACAATATTATACTCTACATTTTTATTGCCTATTTTGATCCAATGATTCTCAATTTCATTGACCTGTATTTCTTTGTTCGGAAATTCTTTAACGATTTCATAAAACTTTCTTGAATTTATCGTTATGGTGCCTTGAGATTCAATGTCCGCCGGATATATTCCTTCGAAACCGGTTTCAAGATCCGTGACCACCAGTTTTATACCATTATCTGTTGTTTTAATAAGAATATTAGATGTGATAGCCAGATTGCTTTTTCGTCCGGTTATCCCTTGAACCTTTGACAATACCTCAAGAATGTCTTCTTTTTTAATTTTAAACATCATAACCTGTTCCTTATAAATTTATTTATGTATGTATATAAAGAATAATGGTTGTTCATAACTATAAAAACGTTTTAACCTATTTGAATGATAGAAAAATAATAATTAAAATGATTTAAAAAAGAGTGTAAAAGAATGATGAAAAAAGATTATTTATTAACACACTAAAAAAACTTGTTAATAAGTCGTTATTTGTTAACAAAATATCAACACAAAAACCCGTGTTTTTCAGCGATTTAAATGAGCAAATCTGGAAGAAATTAAAAAAAACAATTAAAGATTCCCGGAGCCCCGCAAAGCGGGAGTTTAGTCCCGGTTAAATAAAAAAAAGATGGGTTTCACAAGGAAAAAATCAACTTCAACACACCTTTTGGGAATGCGCTCACTGCTGTGGTTCAAAAAACTCTATATATAGTGTTTTATTTTGTTTGATATAAATATATATACTGTTTATAAGAATGTTACAAGTATTTTTACCAGGTATTTAACAATAATTACAGGATTTAAGTTATTCTATTGATTTAAAATATCTCCCAAATAAAGCCCTATGAAATTTGTAGCCGATTTCCATGTTCATTCCCATTTCTCAAGAGCAACAGCGAAGAATCTTAACCTTGAAAACCTGTACATCTCTGCACAGTTAAAAGGTATAACGGTTATTGGAACCGGAGATTTTACACATCCAGGCTGGTTTGCCGAGATCAAAGAAAAACTGGTACCGGCAGAGCCGGGAATGTTCAAATTAAGAAAAGAAATATCCAATATCTGTGATAAAGAAGTTCCAATATCATGCCGACGAAAAGTCCGTTTTATACTGGTTTCTGAAATCAGTAATATTTATAAAAAAAACAACAAAACCCGAAAAAATCATAACCTTGTATTTTTATCCGATCTTAAAAAGGCCGAGGTGTTTAATTTAAGATTGGATAAAATTGGAAATATCAAGTCAGACGGACGACCGATACTCGGGCTTGATGCCAGAGACCTTCTTGAAATTCTTCTTGAGACTTCTGACCGGGCATTTCTCATCCCGGCTCATATCTGGACACCCTGGTTTTCATTGCTGGGTTCAAAATCCGGGTTTGATTCCCTTGAAGAATGTTTTGAAGATCTTACCGATTACATATTTGCGGCTGAAACCGGTCTTTCGTCGGACCCTTCGATGAACTGGCGGGTATCTGCCCTGGATGGACTGACACTTGTATCAAATTCTGATGCTCACTCCCCCATGAAACTGGGACGCGAGGCCAATATTTTTGATACTGAACTCTCTTACGCAGCCATAAGGTCTGCCATGGAGACCGGGGATCCCGAGAAATTTTTGGGCACCTTTGAGTTTTATCCCGAAGAAGGAAAATATCATCTTGATGGACATAGAAAATGTAACGTGCGCACTTGGCCTGAAGCGACGCGTAAAAAGGGCGGCATCTGTCCGGTTTGTGGAAAACCGTTGACCCTGGGAGTGTTATACCGGGTCGAGGAACTATCGGATCGAAAGGAAGGAGAGAAACCCGAAAGGCACCATCCGTTTTACAGCACAATTCCCCTTGTGGAGATATTGTCGGAGGTTTTGAAGGTGGGTCCGGCTTCTAAAAAGGTCGCGGGAAATTATAGATCTTTAATTGAAAAGCTGGGGCCTGAATTAAACATTCTAACAACCATAAAAAAGGAGATTATTGACACCGCCGGGATTCCTTTGCTGGGTGAAGCGATATCGAGGGTTCGGCGAAATGAAATCGATCTCCTTCCGGGATTTGATGGAGAATTTGGGAAGATAAAAATATTTGGTCAGGAAGAACGAAACCGCCTGTTGAGTTAAAAATCTCTCGTTATTACCGGCGCTGGTGAACATTAAACTTAAAATACTGATAGACTGGATCATTTACACCAAATAACGTATATTTCACCGGGGAATTACCCTCGACGTTTGCGGCATTCGGGTGAAAAGGTGCTGTTACAAATTGAATTTGAAACACAATTGTCTCATGAGACAATTGTGTGCCTCTTTTTAGATAAATAATCGATAGATGACTATTGCAAATATGCGGTGAATCTTTACTTTTACTTAAAAAAAAAGAAATTTACATCGGCGCTATTGCATTTTGCTGAGAATATGTTATAAACTTCTGTCTAAATCCATTCTCCCTTTAAACAATAAAGCATTCAACATAATTGGCATAGTAATTGCTCTGACAATTGTTGATTCCCATTTCTGCACAAACCAATAAAGCTTGATCGTTGATCAATAACATTCAAATAGGGCTGAATTTTTAATCGAATTTAACCATCCTAAAATCTTGGTAGTGTTTTTTCCAAAAGTTTAAAAATTTTTCAATGACCCAACAGCAATTAATAGAATTACGGTTGCGGTTCAATAAATTATGCGGTTCGTCCATGGGTGAAAGTTCAGGATTGTTGGGACCTTTGGTTCGATGTAACCGAAACCATTAAGAAACGCTTCGATGTAGAGGGTATTTCAATTCCCTTCCCACAGCGCGATGTGCATGTATATAGCCATAAGGAATAATACGCATTGACGGGTTGTTATTTCTTTTTTTTATAAAAGCTTTAACTTAAACAAAGGAAAATAAGGAGGCAAATTATGGCCAAGCGTTATTTGAGAGTATTGTTTGTTTTAATGATCAGCACCCTGCTGATCAGTTGTGGCGGTAAGAAAGTTATAAAAACCGCGCCGTCTTTCGAGCCTTACAAATTTAACGTAAATCAGTATGTACCCAAAGTTGATAATTTTGTGGTGATCCTAGACACGTCTTCTTCAATGGCGGAAAAATGTGCGAAAAAAGAAAAGGCTAAAATCGCCAAAAATTTCTTAAACGCCATGAATCAGACACTTCCGGAGTTGAAGTATAATGCAACACTCAGAACATTTGGAAATAGTTCCAGCGTTCCCGAGAAGTCGACCCTGCTTGTTTACGGACCGACTCAGTATTCGACTTCCGGATTTGGAGCGGCCTTAAATTCTGTAAAGGGGCCCAGCGGGACTAGCCCTCTTCCTTTGGCAAATGCCATCAATGCTGCCAGCGACGATATGAAGTCGTCCCAAGGTCCAATAGCGGTCATTATCGTTAGCGATGGAAAGCAAATGGACCAAAGACCACTGAAAGCTGCTGAGGCCATGAAAAGCCAGTTCGGTGATAGAGTTTGCATCGACACCATACAGGTGGGAGATGATCCTGCCGGCAAAATGACGCTGGAACAGATTGTCAAAGCGGGCGGGTGTGGCATTTCAACCACCGCCGACAGATTGGCTGCCTCGGCGAACATGGCCGGTTTTGTAGAAGGAATATTTTTAGCCAAGCCAGCGCCCAAACCAGCGCCTATGCCGGTTGCAAAACCTATGGACAGTGATGGGGACGGCGTGACGGACGATAAGGATCAATGCCCCAATACACCCAAGGGCGCCACCGTAGATGCACGGGGTTGCTGGACATACGCAGCGGTGGTACTGTTTGACTTTGACAGCGCTGAAATTAAGTCTGATGCCCACCCCATGCTTGATGAGGCGGTGGTAATATTGAAAAAGAATCCGTCCATTAAAGTTGAGGTCGATGGGCATACGGACAATGTTGGTCCTGCCGAGTATAACATGAAACTTTCTGAAAGACGGGCAAATTCGGTCATGAAATATTTCGTTGATAACGGCGTTAAGGCTGAACGTCTTACGGTGAAGGGTTTTGGGTTAACCAAGCCGGCCGTCGGCAACGACACCAAGGAAGATCGTGCTAAAAACCGCAGGGTTGAATTAACCCCGGTTAAATAAAAAAATCCGGTTATCCTGACCAAACGGGTTTGAAGATGGGGAAACGCAACGGTATCGCCGATCCCCATCTTCATTCCTCCTACACACGCACTAAATGTCAAGATCCTGTTTTTCGACAATCGAAATACCCATCAAAAAATGTCCTTTAAACGGATCCTGGTCTTTTTGGGTTATATGTACGATTTGTGTTTTTAAAGATTGAGAAAGGCCTGCAGATTCCGAGGGAAGATATTTCATGTCCAACTTATCGCCCACCTTGAGGTATTTTAATACCTCAGATCCCTTATGGACCAGAATACCCAGACCGTTTGATGATATGTCCCTGAGTTTAAACTGATAGGTGCTGGCGATATCCTTCAATCTAAATTCAACACTGTAGTATTGATCGAGAACCTTCCTGGTCTCGTATCTTTTTTCCCGGGAGTTGTTGTTGACCGAATTTTTCTTCATAATTTTTCGCAATACGGTAAGTTATACATAATCTTAATAAAACTTTATTACAAAGTCCATCTTTTTTATAAAGTAGTGGTTCGTCGTCGTGTATCCTTGACAATCCTGCTGTTCACGGGATAAGCGCATGTGGAAGATCAGCGACACCAAACTTTAATGGAAGCTAAAAATAAAGATCCATAAATAAATATTCAGGCGGGGAAAAGGGATTTCTGAATTATGAAAAACATATCCGGCACACAAAAAAGCGACAGAAGCAGAATCCTCACAGGCGATACATTTAAGTTTGATTGCCATTCCGGTGTGGCATGTTTTACCCGATGCTGCAAAGATGCAGACATGTATCTTTATCCGTATGACGTCATCCGCATGAAAAACCGGCTTGGCCTGTCTTCGGATAAATTTCTGGAACGGCATACGTTTCAAGCCATTCGAGACAACCCATACTTTCCAAACCTTATGCTGAAAATGTCGGATGATGATGAGAGATCATGCCCTTTTCTGTCAACGCGCGGATGCGCCATATACGAAGACCGGCCGTTTTCATGCCGGGCATATCCAATGGAACGCGCCGTGGCAAGAACCGATGACGGAAACGGACGAACAGTTTTATATTTTGTGGCCGAAGATTCTTATTGTCTGGGGCACAAAGAATCCCATGAATGGACTGTCGAATCGTGGATGGAAGACCAGCAAATACAGTTGTTTAATGATATGAATGATCTGTGGGTCGACGTAGACACCTTATTTAGAGGAAATCCGTGGGGCCCCGAAGGTCTCGACAGCCCGGGATTAAAAATGGCCCTTATGGCATGTTTTAACGGCGATGAGTTTAAAAAATTCATCTTTGAAAGCACTTTTTTGTCCCGGTTTAATATCCCGCGGGAAACCGCTGACAGATTAAAGGAATCGGATGTGGAATTGATGAAGTTCGGTTTTGATTGGGCAAGATTTTTCCTCACCGGTACCGGCCCGATCGGTGTGGCCCGCTCTAAAAATAACCCGCTTTAGCAGGGATGTTCTTCACGGGAAATGGAGGCTAATGATTTCAAAAATATTGCAATTTTTCTATGATGCCGACCATTTATGGATCCTGGAAACCGTTTGGCTGCGCCACGTATCGGATACCCGAAGTTTAATGAAGTGGGAAAAGAGATTGTTTACTAGCCCAATAACCTTTTCCAGAAGATAGGCCTTTTCGATGACAACGCCCTCAAGATCTTCCGGAGTCTCCACCGGCCCGGTTTCCGGCAGTTTCAGGCTGGAAATATTGAGACTTTCCCCCTTGAGGCTGAACAGCCAGTTTTGACCGACGGTTTTATAGGAAAGATGCATTTCGGTAACAACGGCCCCTTTTTTTAGCGCCACCAGACCTTCTTCCAGGTTGGCCTCATCCCCTTTGATGGTGACGGTTTCTTTGGCGTTGTTGCGCGTATTTTCAAGCACCAAGCGACTGCCTATGTTCAGGGATACAAGATCCGGATCGTATTGGCGCAACGAGTTCTGATCGGTTTCGATCATAAACCACAACCAGGTCAGAAATTCGTTGCCTAAGAATTGATAACGGCGATATGCTATGGCGACATCCAACATTGGTTATCCCTCAGATTGGCTCTGTTCCAGCTTTTCCAATAGATCGCGTTCATGGTCCGATAGTCCGGCGATCAGGTCAGCCGTGGTATACGGGAACAGACGGATCAGCTGCAAGCCGAAAGATTTGATAAAAAGCGTCTCCAACGCCTCGTTGGCCGATTTCAGATTGGAAAAGAACCACACGGAGGCTTCCTTGTAGTCCCAAACCAAATCATAGACGTTTGGGGTTGCCGGAATTCGGCGGCTGAGGGTGAGGACGACATTTTCTTTAATGGCTTTTTTCTCGTTGGCGGATAAATAGCTTCGGCCTGTGTCCGCCAGGTGTTTGGCAATCTCCAGGGCACAATGTTTCCGAATGAGTTTCGGCGGAATGGACTTTTTATCGACTCGGAGGGCAAAAACCATATGGGCACCGAAAACAAAAGAATAACCTTCAAAATCGGGAGTGTACGGATTTTCAAAAGATGTCCAGCCAACGATGGCTTCCGACTCGTCATCTTCGATATTGGGAATTGAACGTTGTTTAAGGCTCTGGTATACGGTTTCATGTACCGATCCATCCAGTCTGCCCTCGACTTTATAGCGTGTTACGGAAATACGTGATGATAATAAGCCCATGATCTTAGATTGGTCTTGTAAACGTTAAAGAATCGGCGCTATTAGATTGTTTATATAAAATCAGCGCAAGAGGGCTTATAGCGTCTTTGCGACCCGGTTACAAGCAATTTTGTTCCGTCAACCATTTTTTTAATCAGAATGGCTATTTGTAGATTATTTCTGTATCCGATCATCCAAACATCCTCAGCTTGCAATTCATTGGCCGACGAATGTATAATGTTCTTTAGAATAGCATATTTGTTCTAACGTTATTAAAAGTCGCTTCAAAACCTCCTATTCGTTGGTTGGAGCCTTTTGCAAAGCCATACGCTCGTGCACTTTATCCCGGTATAACCGGATGAATCCCCAGCACCGCTGAGCGCTAATGGAAAAAAAACAAATCAAAATTGTACCCACTTTTTCTTGTTGAAATAATTGGAGAAAGATCCCATGGAAACAAAACCGACTTATAAAAAATTGGAACAAAAGATCAAGGCGTTAAAGAATGAAGCCATTGAACGCAAGCGGGCAGAAGCGGGGTTGCGCAACGCACACTCAGAGCTTGGACCACACGCAGCGGATCAAAATGCCGAATTGGCTAAAACTGTCCGGCGTCTCAAGGGAGAAATAAAAGCGCGTGACCGGGCTGAGAGGAAGCTGAAAGAATCAGACAAAAAACACTTGAATCTTTTAAATATTTCCCTTGTGGGAATTTATCAGAGCAGTATTAAAGGCAATGTTCTTTATGTAAATGAAGCGTTGGCAACGATCTTTGGATTTGAGTCTCCGGAGGAGATGCTGTTGGAAAGCGTCATTGTTCGATATAAGCACGCCGAAGACAGAGAAGTTTTGATAAGATCTCTGAAGGCATCAGGCAGCCTTGAGAGTTTCGAATTTGAAGCCCTTACAAAATCCGGTGAAACAAAAAATATACTTTTAAGTGCGGTTCTTGAAAAAGATACCATATCCGGAATGATTATGGATATCACCCATCGCAAAAAAGCTGAAACGGCACTTAGAGAGAGTGAAGAACGGTATCGGAGCCTTTTCAAGAACAACCACTCCGTGATGCTCCTCATAGATCCGGGGAGTGCCGATATTGTCGATGCCAATCCGGCAGCTGTCTCCTTCTATGGCTGGAGCATTGAAGTGCTTACCGGCAAAAAGATTACAGATATCAACACGCTTTCAGACGAACAAGTGTTTCAGGAAATGGGAAAGGCCAAGACGGAACAGAGAAGAGTATTTTATTTTCGGCACCTTCTGGCCAACGGCGAAATCCGTGATGTCGAGGTGTTCAGCGGACCCATCAAGGTACATGGCAGGGAACTTCTATATTCAATTATTCATGACATTACCGAGCGTAAACAGGTGGAATTAGCCCTTTTAGAAAGGGGGAAAGAATTAGAGAATAAAACTCACGAGCTTCAGGAAGTCAATGCCGCCTTGAAAGTCCTCCTGAAGCACAGGGACGAAGATAAAAAAGAATTGGAAGAAAAAGTTATTGCAAATGTGAAGAAGCTCGTATTTCCTTATATTGAAAAACTGAATAACAGTCGATTGAATGACCGGCAGATGATATATTTAAATATTATTAAATCGAACCTCGAGGACATTATCGCACCATTTCTTCACCAGTTGTTCGCGAAGTTTTCTGATCTAACCCCGAGTGAAATTCAGGTTGCAGGGCTCGTTAGGGATGGCAAGACAACCAAAGAGATCGCTGAATTGTTGAATTCCTCCACAGGTGCCATTAATTTTCACCGGAATAATATTAGGGCCAAACTGGGTCTCCGAAATACAAAAACAAACCTTAGATCCTTCCTTTTGCCTCTGGCATAATACAAGTTTTTACCTTACATTCTGCTTATAAACTTTTGTTGTTTACATATGGATGGTTTGTTGCCAAAGTATCGGTAACATTCTGTGCTTTAATCAACCCATTAAATCTTCTTCCAATCAGAAAATCAAAGCTGTGTTATTCTGGCGTGTGAGTGGATGTTATTCTTCCGCTTTCTTTAATAAAGTCCGAACACGCAGAGCTCGAAGATAAAACGAGTTGCTTGCCATTTACCAGAAAGGTCATGGCGATAAGGGGAGATTCTCAGGAGCTTTCTGAAGAGGACTTAGAAAATATCTGTCAAGGAATACCAAATAAGCCAAACAAGTTAAAAGGTTAGGCAATGCGCAAAATCGGTTTAAAAAAATCAGAGAATCCCTTATGATCAGCAAAACGGAGCTGGCTAGATTGGCCAATATCTCACCCATGACCATTACAAGAATAGAACAAGGTCTCCCATGCCGAAAGAACACAAAGCGAAAAGTTACGTTGGCTTTGGAGGGGACAATATCGGGTATGAAAAATGTAATGTCGTTATTTGACATGGATAAAAACGAAAAGCGCTTGGGGTTAGACCGTCGTCAATTCTCATACGACTCGCATATTCCAGAGCGCAGATCTGAAAAGGACCGTAGAAACGGACTCGATGGAAAACTGAAACCACGAACAAAAGGATAAAAAAAGATTTATTTTAGCTGGACCGGATTAGAATAAGCCTCTCCTTTTTAGGCTTTTCTCATTTATGATTGTTGCTCGATATCGTTCCCATGCCTGTTTTTTGCATTGAAAAAATAAAGTTCAAAAAATTGAAAGTTCTGGATGCAATTTTTAATTATTCTGACCCGAGATAGGTATAACAGGGCACGCATCTATAGCCAGGATTTTGAAAACGGAGACAATGTCGAGAAAATTCAGATGTCAGGGACCACCAAATCCAAAATATATCATGAAGAATTATGTGTGAAAGGGATACCTGAAAATATTATTGAGGCAAAAAAGTTGTTCAGCTGAACATAGCAGAAACGGTTTTATAGAATTGCGGAGGCATGTGTGGAAAATAAAAAAAAGGCATTGGAAATTTTACTTCGAAAAAACATTGAACTTTACGAGCAATCCCGAATAAGAAAAGAGAAATTGAAAGCCAGATCCGGTAAAGGGAATGTCATTCGCCGTAGAAAAGGCGACCCAGACAAACGGATTGTTTTTAAATTGAATCGGTCATGATATGGTGACCTGCAAGAATCGGCTCCCGGAATTTCAACATCTGTGTGGCCCCGAAACCATTCGTCCGTTGACAACAACCTATAATTATACGATATTATAATAGAACACCAGCAGGAAATGCCCCCACAAAAACCCCTTTTTCCCTGAAAACACCCTAACCTGATTTTTTCACCAGCTCCATTAAATGGTCATATACCCCATCCGATTCTCGGAGTAGAGCGGCGATGCGAAGAAGTTGTTGATTTGACGGGCATTTGGGATGAAGCTGTTGTATGCCCCAGTCAAGCTCTGATAAGATTGATGTTTCACTTCTTCTTTGCCGTTGACATCATATTTCGGGTTTCCAGCCAACTCTGCATATCCAGGAGCGCGTTGGTCAGCGGGTAGCGGCCGTCTTCGAACACGCCGTAGTCACCGCCGCCGGCCATGGCCGACACAAACCGAACATTGTTGGCATGGAATAGCCAGACATCGCTCCAGCGCCGTTCAATGAACTCGTCAAACGGACTGCCTTGCTGGCCCGGCCCTTGGGCGTAGCCGCTTTCCCAAGCTCTGCTCACCAGACCGGTGGCCGTTAGGACCTTGGCGTTGGATGTCTGTATGGTGTTGTCCAGCCGTACAAAGTGGCTCTTGACCCAGGCGGTGCTGTGGCAGTTCAGACAGGTGTTCTGCATGGTCTGCCGGCGTATTTTTTGCGCTTCGGGGCCGATGAGGTAATCTTTGGCAAATCCACCGTCAAAGTCTGTGGGCAGCGACAGACCAGCACGGTTACGAATCTTGGTGGTGTCGGGTTCCTTGGGGTATGGATGGGCGTAAATAAGGCCGAAAATCCGCCATCCCAGACGATCGCTCATCTGGTGGGTACGCGGGTTGACCACCTCTCCGTTGGGATTGACCAGCAGACTGATATGACACGCGGCACAGGTCGGCGCAGAAAAGTCTGTACCGATGGTCCAGGGCACCGCCGTAAAGTTCCAGGTGCTGTTCATGGCAGAAAAGATGTTGCCGTGTTTACTGGAAGAGTATACCTTGAAAGCCGGCACATCGGGCCCTGCGTGGCACTCCTTGCAGGTATAAGGTTTACGGGCCATCTCCATGGAGAAATGATGCCGGGAATGGCAGGCGGAGCAGGCTCCTCGGCTGCCGTCGAGGTTCACGCGGCCCACACCCTGATTCGGCCAGCCGTTGATGATCGGAAATTCGAGTTCTCCGGCATCGGTATCCCGGGTTTCATATCCGGTCACCTCCAGCCGGGTGCCGTGACAGTAAAAGCAAGCCTCTGCACGGGTAAGGCCATTGGCCGGGCTGAAACGAATTTTGCCATCTTCGACGGTGCTTTCGCCCAAAATGGTCCGCTGCAGGTCTTGGTAGAGGGGGTTCTCCGCTAGGTTTTTATAAGCATGCGCCATGAGGTTTTTGGCGAACTGGGTTTTTTCCGTCACATGACATGTAGCGCAATCATCCGGGCTGACCACCATGTGGATTTCATACCCGTTATGCTCGAATGTATCTGAATGAGCGCCGGCTCTAAGGGTATGGCATTCAGCGCATCCGACAGCTTGGTTTTGAAGGGCTTCGGGTACAGATTTGCTGGACATTCTCCGTTTCAGTTTATCAGCTTTCAAGGCGTTTTGGGGTGTCATTGTCGAATGTCGGCTGTTGCGCCAGTCCTGAACGATACCCGGATGAAACTCGCTGTGGCAATCCAGACATTCCTGGGTGGCATCGCTGATGGGTGCTTCGCCATCGGCCGCCAAAACCACAGGTACCAAAACCCACAGGACGACAATTACCGTGAGGCAAAATCGCTTCATCATACCCACCTCCTTTTGTAGTATTCTTTTTATTAAAGTTTGATACAAAACTTTACAACATAAATTTCAGAAAAATGGACGAAAGCGGGATGGTACAGAAAACCTGGTATAAGATCAGCCCCAGGAACACCGCTCCTGAACCGATGAAAGAACTTAAGTAACCAAGTTTCGCACCGCTATTTCTTAGGAAATACAGGCGGTGCCCAAGCCCAAACGCTTCGTGGCAATCTTGGTGCCGAAAGATTCAATGTTGCCATAAGGCGGACTTTTAAGGTGTCGTGGTTGAGTTGGAGCACCCTATTCAACGCGCCAGGCGATTTCAAACGAGCGGACATGGTGATGCATATAAAGGAGCCTCTCCCGCCGGAATACGACCTCATCCGTGAGGATCAGATTGTTTTTACGTATCTGCATCTGGCGGCTGCCGAGGAATTGACGCATATTTTGATCAAAAGGAAAGCCGTTGCAGATGCCTTCGGCCTGGAATACACGCCGATTGATACATTGATTTAAAACAGTTATTGCGGATGAACTTCCCACTTGAATTTTGCATAAAGGGGAAAATGATCGGACACGTATCGGCCGTCAAATGTATCCTGAATCACCGTGCTGTTTTTTACCACAATGTTGCCCTGATAAAGGATCCAGTCGATATGATCTCCGTTTGAAACCCCTGTGAATCCGTGGTGGGTTCCCGGAAAAGGTTTTTCAAATGCGTTTTTCAAATAGCTTTCTTTGACCTCTGGTTTCTGATCCTGTCCGGTGAAAATGTTATAACAGGGGCTAAATGGCGTGGTGTTAAAGTCTCCAATGAGAATTACAGGGATGTTCTTGGGGAGATGCGATAGTCGTTGGAGAATCAGTTTGGCGCTTCGGGTCTGAACCGAGACGTCAAAGTCCAAATGTGTGTTGATACAGATAAGCTGGCGGTGGGAATTTTTAAAAATGCCGATGGTACACTGTCTCGGCCAGAGGCTTTTCCGAAAACGGCTCGGCACTGAAGGTGTTGGGCTCAAGAAAAAATGTTCACGATACGTACAGGCCCAATTATTTTTATAAAAGACAACATTGTTTTGCCAGAAATCCGGAGAAGGGCTTCGCCGGCCGATATAATTATATTCAGCCAGAATTTTATGGATAAAATCGATCTGAAAATCATTGGCTTCCTGGAATCCCATGAAATCCGCACAATATTTTTCAAAAAAAGAAGGAAAGCATCTCTTCCGGTATTGCCAGTTGTTGGGGCCGTCGTCAGCAAGGCCGAAACGAAGATTTAATGTTAAAACAGAAAACATGGTATGGTCCAGTTTATAATCGTGCGAGATCGCAATGATTTAAATGGGTAATGAACTAACGAGCATCAACATCAAGCAGACCCGGATGTTCGGCAAGGTCGAATCTAATATTTTTAAAGTTTTCGAATGTGACATCAGAAAACCCCAGATTTAATTGCTTGCGTATGACATCAAATATGGCAAGATAATTCAGGAGTATTCTTTTGTGCCACTTGAGCCCGATTCGGGATGCTATTTCTTTGATATATTTTTTAGAGCCTTCGATTTCGAGAAAGTCACCGTAGGGCATGGTGTCGAGACAAAGGTGCGTATCGCTTAACACGAAGGTTTCGCGCCATTTTTCGTAAACCTGTTCTTCATGAAATCCTAAAGATTCCAGAATTTGTTTCATGCCGGCAAAGTTAGAAACTTCGATCTCGATCTCCCTTAATGTTTTAAATTGATCGTCTTTGAAAGGAGGTTCGGATTTAAACGTCAGGGTGGTTTTTATATCTTTTCGCAGTCTCAGGAGAGATTTTTTTTGAAACAGGCGGTTATCAGCATCTTCAAACCGCAGGTTGGTCTCAAAGACGCGACCCTTGAGATCAGCGCCAAGCTCAATAATCCGGCGGCGTATCGGATTCACATCCGACAAATAAAATTTTACCTCGATTTCTAAATTTTCCATTGTCTATAAACCATTTCCAAATTTTCCGGTGGGTGATTTTTGAATCCCTATAAAAGCGGACGGTATATAAAACCGCCGAGCGATTTAATAATTTGTTTATATTAGAAATCATATTTAGTGTCAATTATTGACTCAGTTGGTGTTTTTTTCTTGACACAGGGGTAAATTTTATTTAAATGTGTGAGGTTTTTATTTGAAGGAGAGAATTCAGTGAAAAAATATACATATAGCGCAAAAAATGAGGACAACCCAGGCAAATGGTGTCTGGTCGATGCTGAAGGTGCGGTTTTGGGAAGACTTGCCAGTTCTATTGCGGCTCGCTTGCGGGGGAAGCACAATCCCCTTTTTACCCCGCATGCTGATACCGGAGACTGGGTGATTGTTGTTAATGCGGAGAAGATTGTGCTGACCGGGAGAAAATGGGATCAAAAAAACTATTACCGGCACAGCGGTTACATTGGCGGGCTGAAAACCATTACGGCCAAGAAGCTGATGGAAAAAAGACCTGAAGATCTGATTCGTTTTGCCGTTAAAGGAATGCTGCCAAAGAATAGACTGGGGAGAAAACTTTTTAAAAAATTAAAAGTATATTCGTCTGATAAGCACCCGCATGAGGCCCAGCATCCTGAAATTTTCGAAATTTAACCTATAATAAGTGTTCTTAATTATTGGGGAATGGTATGGAGAAAGAAAACGTCTATTATGCGACTGGTAAACGGAAAAGTGCCGTAGCCAGGACCTGGTTAAAACCCGGAAGCGGTGATATTACCGTGAATGACCTGCCGATGGATGATTATTTTAAGGTTGAGTCGGTAAAAATAACTGTGAAGGAGCCACTTGTTCTGACGAATACCCTCGGCTCATTTGACATAAAAGCCAAAGTTTCCGGTGGTGGTATTTCAGGACAGGCCGGTGCAATCCGGCACGGCATCACCAAGGCGCTTTTACTGGTTAATCCTGATTTAAGGACGGCGCTGAAAAGAGCAGGTTTTGTTCGACGTGATTCAAGGGTTAAGGAAAGAAAGAAATACGGTCAGAAGGGTGCACGAGCTCGTTTCCAGTTCTCAAAACGCTAGAATTTTTTTATTATATCAAAGGGAGCCGGTGTTTGACTGCTCCCTTTATTAATGCCGAATTTTCCACTTGGCCTTCCGCTTTTCAAGAAACGCCAGCATTCCTTCCTGGGCATCTTCATCAACGCAGTTTATAGCAATTGCATGGGTTGCATAATCGTAAGCAGATCCCATATCAAGATCGACCTGCTTGTAAAAAGTGTCTTTTCCAAAAGCGAGGGTGTACCGACTGTATTGAGCGATTTCCATTGCCAGGCTTCGGGTCTTTTCGGTGAGGTTCTCCGGGGGGACGATGCTGTTGATCAGCCCGAACCTTTCGGCATCCTCAGCCGAGATAAAACGCCCGGTCAACAGCATTTCCATAGCTCTTCGTTTTCCGATAATCCGAACCAGCGGTACTGCCGGGGTGGTACAAAAAAGGCCTATTTTGACCCCCGGTGTAGCGAATTGAGCCCCGGTTTCTGCAATAGCGAGATCGCAGGTCGCAACCAGCTGACACCCCGCTGCTGTTGCAATACCGTGAACCTGAGCAATAACAGGCTGGGGCAGTTTTTGAAGCGTTTGCATCATTGCAGTGCATACCGAAAACAAATTGTTAAAATGCCGGACATCCAAATCTGTACCCACCATTTCTCCAAGGTCATGTCCTGCGCAGAACGCCGGGCCGTTTCCCTTTATGACCACCACACGGACATCCTGATCCTGTGCGACAGTGTTAAGTTTATGGAGCATGTCGCCCATTAATTCCAGAGAGAGTGCATTCCGCTTTTCCGGGCGATTTAATGTAAGCCATGCGATGGGCCCGTCCTTTTTCAGCAATACAGGTTCCACGATTTATCCTCCTAGTGACACAAAAATTGTACCCTAATTGATCGTAAACAAACTGGGAGAGACATTATAAGCGTTTAGCTTTTTTTCATTGCCTTCCGGCATCTGACAAAATGTCCTTCCCCAACTTTTTCGAAAAGAACTTTCTCTTTCCGGCAGCGCGGCGCTTCAATGGAACACATAGACCGGTATTTACATCCTCTGCGCGTCGCAGAGGAATCGGGAACATCCTCTTTCGGAAGCTTAACATCCAATTTTTTTCCCGGCTTGGAATCGGGAATCGCAGAGAGTAACGACCGGGTATAGGGGTGATGCGGATTGTCAAAAATTTCTTCGGCAGATGCATACTCCATGACCTGTCCCTTGTACATAACAGCGATGGTGTCGCACAGATAGCCCACAACATTAAGGTCATGGGAGATGAAAAGATAGCTCAAGCCCAGTTGATCCTGCAAGTCCTTTAATAGGTTAATAATCTGAGCCTGGATAGAGACGTCCAGGGCCGATATGGGTTCATCGCATATGATCAGGGAAGGCTCCACACTCAAGGCTCGGGCAATGCCGATACGCTGGCGTTGCCCCCCGCTGAATTCATGGGGATACCGATCTGTGCTCCCCGGGGACATGCCCACCATTTCCATGAGTTTTTCAAGGCGCGCTTTGCGCATCCTGTGGCTTTTTGATGCCAAGAATCCGTAACCCCTCTTCCACAGACTGGCCAACGGTCATTCGGGGATTCAGTGATCCGAAGGGGTCCTGAAAAACAATCTGCATCTCTTTTCGGTACGGTTTCATCTCTTTTTCGGAAAATCCACTGATATCGAGTCCCTGGTAAATAATTCTTCCTTCATCAAGCTCCAAAAGTTTCAGAATCAGTCGGGCAACGGTTGTTTTTCCACAGCCGCTTTCACCCACCAGGCCCATGGTTTTTCCCCTGTTCGATTTCAAAACTGACGCCGTCCACAGCGTTCACCCACCCGGAGATTTTTTGTAAAAAACCTCTGCGAATGGGAAAATATTTTTTCAAATCCTTAACGCAAAGAATGATGTGATTGTTTTTATTTTTTGATTTCATCTAGGTATCATGACCTTTATCTTTGAAACAGTACCGGACAGCGGGCCAGATGTCTTGGCCGTAGTCGCACATTTTAGGATATTCCGTATGGCAGCTCGGCGCTTTATGGGGACACCTCGGATGAAAGGGGCACCCCTGCAGGCTTATACGCCGGGTTTGGTACCGTGCCGGGGATGCTGTAAAGTCTTTTGCCCCGCTTCGAAAGGCTGGGAAGAGATGCAAGAAGTCCCTGGGTATACGGATGCCGGGAATTACGAAAGATTTGTTCCGTATTTCCCCTGCTCCGCAATGATGCCTGAATACATGACATAAACACGGTCGGCGATGGTTGCCACCACGCCGAGATCATGGGTAATATATAAAATCGACATGGATCGTTTTTTCTGAATAGACCCGAAAAGTTCGAGAATCTGAGCCTGGACCGTGACATCAAGGGCGGTGGTCGGCTCATCTGCAATAATCAGGTCCGGGATCACACGCCAGAGACATTGCGATCATAACCCGTTGTCTCTGACCGCCGCTGAGCTGATGGGGATAGTCTTCAAGTCGTTGTTCAGGAGAGGGAATTCCCACGTTCTTCAAGAGCCGAATACATTTTTCATGAAGCGCTCCGGCCCCTATCTTTTTATGGATACTGACGGCTTCGGAGATTTGGTCTCCGATGGTAAAGACCGGATTCAGCGATGTCAGAGGTTCTTGAAAAACCATGGCAATATGATTTCCCCGGATCTTTTGCATCTCTTTTTCGTTAAGTTCCAAAAGATTTTGTCCTGCGAACACGATTTGGCCGTCTACGATTTCTCCGGGCGGTGTTGTAACGAGGCCGAGGATGCTGAGCGCAGAGACTGTTTTCCCGCATCCGGATTCACCCACAATACAAACCGTCTCTTTTTTCCGGACCTCGAAACTGACCCCGTCCACGGCACGGGCACATGCGTCGCCGCTTCGAAAATACACTTTTAAATCTTGTATGGAAAGAAGGGTATTGTTGTCTGTCATTTTGTTCTTTTAATTTTAGGCACTTTAGTTCACTTTCCCGTTAAACACGGGATAAATAGGCATTTTTTGTTTAATGTCTTTCCCTGAGTTTTGGGTTCAGTCCATCCCTGAGACCTTCACCAAAAAGGTTAAAAGAGAGCACCACGATTAATATGGTAATCCCCGGTATGAAGGTCAGCCAGGGGGCATCAAAAATGAAGTTTTTACCGTCCGAAAGGATATTGCCCCAGGTGGCATATGGCGGGGGTACTCCGAATCCGAGAAAGCTCAAGCCGGCCTCTGTCAAAATGGCGGAAGCGATGCCGATGGTGGCAGAGACAAGCACCGGCGCGACGGCATTGGGCATCATGTGCCGAAAGATGATCCTGAAATTACCGATGCCCAGCGCCTTGGCCGCCGCCACAAAGTCCTGTTCCCTCAGTGAGAGAAATTCAGCCCGGACAAATCTTGTCGTCCCCATCCAACTGGTCAATCCGATGACGATCATAATATTGTATATACTTGCAGGGAGAATCGCTACCACCGTTAAAATCAGAAAAAAGCTCGGAAAGCAGAGCATAATATCCACGATTCTCATGATCAGAGCGTCCACGGAGATCGCATTGATGTGAAACATTGCCTGCCATGTTGGATGTGCTTTTTTCTTGGATCTGTGCCGGGTCAAGATAGAATAAACGATGTATGCCGCACAGAGCAATAAAAGTGCTGCGCCGAAGAGGATAACATCGAAAATTACCAGTCCTGTTCCTGAAACTAAAAATAACATCAATAGAATGTGGTTGATTTTAATGTAATTTTGTCCAAAATAGCCTGCAATTCCGCCCATGAAGATACCGATGAGCACCGATATCCCGACGGCAACAAAACCGATGGTCAGCGAGACCCATGCCCCTTGAAGCATTCTCGCAAAAACATCTCTTCCCAGATCATCGGTTCCCATGAGATAGAAACCCAAGGTTGGAACTCGGTCTTGTTCCAGTAAGTTGAGATTGGGTTTTGAAAAAGGGGGTCGCAACTTTTCCTCGAGACGGATTAAAGA
>PVMK01178412.1_pt1 | contig 100756 bp, 105 predicted proteins | sample 1853481 | NCBI WGS metagenome assembly PVMK01 (sample SAMN08533507, study PRJNA380276) | Marine sediment metagenome, whole genome shotgun sequencing project.
GATCATATGCATCGTTTTCTCCCCGCACTTATTCTGCGCAGCGGCGGGGCTGTAGTCTCAGTAGAAGTCAACCATCGACCACGTAAGTACGGCCGGAGTCATTACGGTATTTGGGATCGGCTTTGGGTGGGAGTTTTGACCCTATATGGGGGCAATTGTCGTCAACTGCGTAGCAAGCTGATTGAGACCTAGGACGAAATAAATAATGAGAGTTGATACCGTTTGGTTGATCATAGGGTTTGTAGGTCAGGCAGCATTTGGCCTGCGTTTTTTCGTTCAATGGCTTCACAGTGAGCGCCATGGGCGCAGCTTGATTCCTATCGCTTTTTGGTATTTCAGTCTGGCCGGCGGAGTCATTTTATTCAGTTATGCCGTACACAGGCGTGATCCGGTATTTATCTTGGGACAGTGTACTGGTGTTTTCATCTATAGCCGCAATCTCCAATTGGTCTACAGGGAGCGCAGGCAAAAGGTCAATGCCGACTAGCGGTGGATTCGTTGCGCTTAATCCACCTTACCTCAAGGAGATTCTCTGTAGGGTGGATTAAGGCCACAGGCCGAATCCACCAAAGAAGAGATTTAAGGCGATGAGCGAGTATAGGCGAGCGTATCAAGAAGGAGGTTGCTATTTTTTTACAGTCGTGACCTACGAGCGCCGGAGAATATTGGACCGTCGAGAAAATATCGAAAGGCTAAAGAAAGCCTTTCGCCATGTGATGGAAAACTATCCCTTTGTCATGGATAGCGTCGTTATCCTACCTGACCATCTGCATTGCATCTGGTTATTACCAGGGGGAGACTCTGATTTCTCCTCACGCTGGCGACTCATAAAGCGCTATTTCTCTATCGGTATCGGTGCTCCAATAAACCATAGATGGGAAAAGACGGTCTGGCAACGGCGATTTTGGGAACACTTAATTCGCAACGAAGACGATTGGAGAAAACACGTGGATTACATACATTATAATCCCGTGAAACATGGGTACGTTCCACGTCCAGCAGATTGGCCTCATAGTTCATTTCAGAGAGCTGTAGACCGAGGTTGGTACTCCGTGGACTGGGGAGAGAAGGAACCCGGCAATATCAAAGGGCTAGATCTTGAATGATAGCCTTATCGGTGGATTCGCTCCGCTTAATCCACCCTACGTTAAGGAAGATTCTCTGTAGGGTGGATTAAGGCCACAGGCCGAATCCACCAAAGAGTTGCTTACCAGTAGGGATATCTGTAACGGTACGGGCGTCTGTACCACGGATCATAATAAGGGTAATAAGGCCCGATATACTCTCCCTCTTTGGACCAGAGATGAATCTCCATGGCCTCAATGACAGGATATACATAGGTGAGATTTCCTAATTCCCTCTCCTGACTTCCAATGACCTTGCCGCCAACGGTAATCCTTCTTTCTTTGCTATAAACCACCGGATCCAAGAATTCGCTACTCGAAATCATGAAACGTCCTTCGGAGAGGTCCGATGATTTCGGTCTGTTCTGGGAATCCAGTGGTGCTTGCAACACGGTAATCCGAGAGCCATCCGTATCGTTTGCTGTTTCCAGGATGTACCCCCCAACAATTACAACGCGGCCTTTATAGCCATCAGTTCGCTTCAAAAGTGCTTCAAAGGGAACTGCTTCTCCGGCCTCTTCCCGCACCTTTTTGGAGATGGCAGGAGCACAGGCGGTAAATCCACCAAGGAGGAGGAACAACAAGACATATACCGCTAATGATATGGAAAGTCGGCCCACCATGTTTGCCCGCTCAAAATTCAATCCTTGTTAACGGCTCACCCGGCAATTATACACGACTCCCCATGATCAGCTATCCTAAAAGCTACAACATATATAGTGGCAAGGTCGCGAATCGCAGAGTGTCTATTAAGTATGATATAAACTCCCACATTTCTGGTAGGAGAGTTTATTTAGTAACGATGAAAGTGAAATCTTGCGGTGCGGATCACCGCCTACGCTGGGTTGACTTGTCAGGCCGCGTACCAGAGCACCGCGAAGAAGTGACAACAAGTGCCCGTGAGAACAAACAGGTGCCAGATGAAGTGGCTGTAGCGCAATCGCTCAGCCGCGAAGAACGCCACGCCCGCCGTGTACGCCAGCCCCCCAGCCACGAGCCACGTTAAGCCCGGCAAGGGCATGCGAAGCCAGAGAGGCCGGACTGCGATAAGGACAAGCCACCCCATTCCGAGGTAGAGACAAGTCGAGAGCCACGTAATCCGAACGCCTCCAACGGTTTTCAGGACTATGCCCAGCACCGCCAGGCCCCACACGAGACCGAACAGGGTCCAACCCCACCCACCACGCAGCACACCGAGAGTGAAGGGAGTGTAGGTGCCAGCGATGAGGAGGAATATAGCTCCGTGGTCGAGCATCTGAAACACACGTTTTGCCTTGTTCTTTGGTAAGGTGTGATATAGCGTGGATGCCAGATACAGCAGAACCATCGTTCCCGCGAAGACGCTCGCGCCGACAATGCCAGCTGCGCCACCACGCCGAACCGCTGCGACGATCAGTATTGGGACCCCGACAAGAGCCGCCACGAGGCCGACGCCATGGCTAACGCTATTGGCGATCTCCTCTCCTGGCGACTGCGGGCGTTCATCTGATTCGAGTGCTCCGATCATAACCTTAGATCCCAAGTGGCATGAGGGCCGAGTTCAGTAGCGCCGTTTACCGCGTCCGGTGGAGGCGTAGCGGCAAGGTTATGGTAGGCTCCTTTCAAGTTTACTACAAAAGTTTGCATTACATCCCTTAATCCACACTCCACTGAAATTTACTCTGGTACAAGATAAGGAAAGTTTTCAAGGCAGGAGGAGAGATTACATTACGCCGTATTTTTTCAGTTTCTTATGAAGAGTTCGCCGGGTGATGCCGAGCCGTCTCGCAGTTTCGCTCTTGTTGCCGCCTGCCGATTCGAGGGTCTTCAAGATGGTTACCTTTTCGACTTCCTCCAGGGGTAGGTCCGCCAGCAACTCTTCTCTAACCGCCTCCCGCTCCGGGGCGGGAACATCGCTGACCGAGAGGGGAAAATCCATTTCAGAAACATAGTCGCCCCGGCACAGAATTACACCGCGCTCAATAGCGTTCATCAGTTCACGCACGTTTCCCGGCCAGTCGTATCGTACCAACCGATCCATGGCTTGAGGGGTGAAGCCCTTGATGTGTTTGCGGTTTTTTTCAGCAAAAGAATCGAGAAAATGCTGGGCCAAAAGGGGTATATCCTCGCGTCTTTCCCTCAGGGCAGGCACAGCCAGGGTAACCACGTTCAAGCGGTAGTAGAGATCTTCGCGAAACCGGCCACCCTTAATCTCTGCTTTCAAGTCTCTATTGGTGGCTGCTATTACCCGGACGTCAACTCTCAAGACTTCCTCTCCACCAACCCTCTGAATCTCTTTCTCCTGGAGCACCCGTAGCAGTTTGGCTTGCATGGCCACGGACATCTCGCTAATTTCGTCCAGAAAGATGCTGCCATGGTTCGCCAGTCGGAATCTGCCTTCCTTGCGGCGATCTGCACCCGTAAATGCCCCTTTTTCGTGGCCGAAAAGTTCTGACTCCAACAGGGTCTCAGTAATGGCAGCACAGTTCAGTTGGATGAGAGGCTTTTCTCGGCGTGGGCTGTTCAAATGAATTGCGCTGGCAATGAGTTCCTTTCCCGTTCCAGATTCTCCGGTGATGAGTACTGTGGCTTCGGTGGGCGCCACTAAGGCCACGGTCTCCAGTAATTCCACCATAACCCGGCTGCGACCAATTATATCGCCGGTGTTGAAGCCGCCCCCAAGCCTCTCTTTGAGGACACGGTTTTCCTCTTTCAGTCGAGTATGATCCATGGCCCTGCCAATGGCCAGTTCGAGTTCATCGAAGTCCAGTGGCTTGCTGAGATAGTCGTACGCTCCTTTTTTCAAGGCCTCCACAGCCGTCTCCACCGAGGAGTAGGCAGTCATGATGATGATGGGGATGGCTGGATTAAAACTCTTTATCTCAGACAGGGCCGCCAGCCCGGAGACTTCAACCATACGAACGTCCATCAGAATTAGATCGTATGATTTTTCGTGTACCTGTTCGATGGCCCGAGCACCATCGTCCGCTTCCTGCACCACATATCCCCACCCACCCAGCAGAGTGCGTAGCATGGTTCGATGAGCCCGATCGTCGTCAACCACCAGTATGCTGCCCGGAGAACTAAGCTTAGCCACGATCTTGCTCCTCCTCTGCATCCGGCAGGATCAGAGTTATTGTGGTACCGAGGCCTGGTTTACTTTTCACTTTTACAATTCCATGGTGAGCGTCAATAATCTTGTGCACTATGGCAAGACCAAGGCCGGTTCCGTCTGGCTTGGTGGTAAAATAGGGATCAAAAACGCGCTCCTGATCCGCTGAGTCTATACCACCCCCGTTGTCGGCAACAATGATTGTTGTTAGTTTTCTGGTCTCATCCCTGGAGACTTTAACCTCCAAAATGCCTTGTGCATCCATGGCTTGCATAGAATTGAGGTAAAGGTTAAGCAAAACCTGGCTCATTCTATCCGCATCAATAGGGACGTCCGGGAGGTCCGAAGGAACCTCGGATTTTACCTCGATCCCCTTTGCCCGGGCGTCGCCATCGATGAGCTTGAGAGAGTGTTGGACCAAATCAGCTACCCGAACCGGCTTTATTCTGAGAGTGCTGGGGCGGGCGAATTCCAGTAGTTGGCCGATGACACGGTCCAGCCTTTCCACCTCCTGGATCATTGTGGTGGCCGTATCCCGGTCCTGTGGATTATCCTTGAGTTTATCCCTGAAATAAGTGGCAAAGCCTTTAACTGAGCTCAAAGGGTTTCTAATTTCGTGGGCAACGCCGGCTGCCAGGCTTCCAAGTGAGGCCAATCGTTTCGTTCTCTCCACCTCCTGCTGCAGTCGCCGAACCTCCATCAGGTCACGAAAAATAAAAACATAACCCAAAAAAGTGTTGTCTTCGCCGTGAAGACCGGCAGCGCTAACCCTAAGTGGCAGTCCGGTACCTCGAGTTGTCTGACAATCGAGTTCCTCTTCGACAATCGTTCTCTTCGTTGTCAACCGCTCAGTTAGTTGCCATAGCTCTGGAGGCAAAATCCCTGCCGCCTTTTCTCCTAAAGCCTTGTGGCTCGAATCTCCGAGAATTGCCTCTGCCGTTTGGTTGAAAGCGGCCACCTCCCCATTTTCGTCTGTGGCCACAAGCCCCATGGGAAGATTCTCCACTACCTGGTCTGAAAAAGCCTGTACTTTTGCTAAGGTGCGGGTTGCCAGTTTGTAACCCTGGGCCAGAAAAAGGGAGACCATTACCGCAAGACCAATCAGCAACACCCCAATAGACATGGCCACCGTATGACGCCTGGCCTCAACTCTCGCCGCTTCCATGGCACTCATATCCAGACCAACGAATATGAATAAAGCCGGCCCATTTTGACCATTTCGGCCGCTCTTCAAAGACCTGTCAGCCGGATCTCTGCCGAACCCTGGTCCCCGCATCATCATGCCGTGACGATGCATGCGGCCCTGCCATGGCATGCCCTTAATAGGTTTGAAGCGTTTGTACACCTCAAAGGCAAAATTGCCTTTTTTCATCTGGACCTCATGCCATTGCACCGTATCGACTTCCTGTGGAGAAAGCACGGCATCTCTATATTGTTGGCCAATTTGTTCAGGGTCGCTGTGGGCAACTGTATATCCGCTTTCATCAGTTACCACCAGGTAAAGAATATCGGGCTGCTTGGCAGTTTCTACCAGCAAGCGCTGCAGCTGTGTGCCGCCCCAGCCCATACCCATCACTCCGGTTCTGGCCCCAGCCTCAAAGGAGCGGATGAGTGCAGCCCCTTTCTCAATCAGAAGTCTGGTCATGTTCTCCCTGTTCTCCTTGATGCTGCTGCTGGCCAGAAAAAAGACTATAGGCGCCAATACGGCCAAGCTGCCCAGAACAGCCCAGGGAGACAAGGAGAGCCAGAGATTTCTTTTGTGCGAGTTTGCCATTGAAGTTGCTCATTAATATTCATATCGACGATTAGATAAAGGACCGAAATGTCATACCGGACGCGTCGGAGTCGCGATCCGGTATCCAGAAAACCTTCGTCTGCCCTGGATTCCGGATAGTCGGTTAGCGACTTCCGGAATGACGAAATCCGTGCTCGTGATGAAAGCATTGTCACGTGCACTACCATGCTCGCCAAAGGACAACCCAGAGCAATTTGTGGACCAGGTCCTCTTTTTTCAGCCACTTCCTTTAATGACCCGCTTGACTCGGGCTTTGCTAATAGTTATCTCTTCATCTACACAGAAACGTGATGGATACTTTTTACCCACCTGCATACTTTCTCATTGGCAATATGGATAAAAAGTATCCACTCTGGGGGGCGACGTCAAGGTCGGCAGCTAGGTAAACATGATAGTATGTCGCAAAATTGCTGTAAAATTAACTGGTTAAATTGATAATGATATTATGGCATGGACATTGCCATTAAGGGAAGTGAACGGCGAGCAATCATAATCAATAAATGGAGGTTAAGGAAAATGAAAAAGTTGGTAACAATTATTGGTATTCTGGTGTTAGTGGGTGTTCTGACGGCTCCGGTTTTTGCGCACCGTTGGGGTCGCGGCGGAAATTATGGCGGCCCCGGCTGGAGTGAGAGTGGAGAGTATGGCAACCTGACCGAGAGTCAGTGGGCAGAGCTGGAAAAACTTGAGCAGAGTTTTTTCAACGACACGGCCAAACTCAGAGACGAGATCTGGAACAAGTCGGCGGAACTCAATACCGCGCTGAATGCAGCCGATCCTGATGCCAAGAAGGTCAGGACTCTGCAGCGAGAAATCAGTGCCCTCAAAGCCAAGATGAGCGAGCACAGAGTAGACTTTGAGCTGGCAGCTCGGAAAATTGCGCCAAACGCCCGCTCTGGCCGAGGATACGGCAGGGGTTACGGCCGGCATATGGGCGGCCCAGGTGGTGGGTACGGCTACGGCCCCTGCGGGAACTAAAAAACAGTTCACCGCAGCAAAAAAAACACATTCACACAATTCCTCTCCCTCTCATTTGGGGGAGAGGGATCGTCTTTTTTATACCCGGAGGCCGTACTTTTTGTCCACGAGCTCGATGACCTGAGGGACGGTATAACCTTCAGTCAATTTTGCCCGGATGAAACTTTTCTCCTCCACGGCTCCCTTGGGCATGTCGCATTGGCACTCAGCCAGAGGCAGCTCTCCACAGCCCTCGCAGGCGCATTTGAAATTCACCGCCACCTGCCGAACTTGGTCCTCTATCGAGTTTGTTGCTGTGGACGTTGCCAACTGGACAGCCGGCGACTGGCCCGTTATCGGTTGGATTGGTGTGATTGTCTGTGCCGTTGTCGATTGGATTGGCGTGATTGACGTTGTGTTCTGACCTGGGCTAAAGAGCGATTTCGCCGTTACTCCCGCCAGCAAAACTATGGCAATGATGGCAGTAATCTTCCAGAAATTAGACTCTTTTGTCTGAACTGATTGTGGCCCAGGTTGTGGTCTCCGTACTTTTTTCTTTTTTGCCATTTCCATTCACTCCATTCATCTCTCGCCCGAGCCCTGCGGGCTCTCGAGTCCACAGAGGGCCCATAGAAGAATTGGCTAGAGACATTTCACCATCGCTATTTATTCGAGCTCTCTGAGGCTCTGTGAGCTCTGTGAGATCAAAAAGCCCTTAAAGATCCTAAACGGTCCTTTGACGACTACTCCCCGGAATTACACGGGATCAACATACAATTGCTTGAATACCACCCCTTGACCCGTTCAGCGGAACATCTTCCACCAAAAGACCGTCTGAAATCCGCAGCATCCGGCGGGCGTAGCCGGCGCACTCCGGGCTGTGGGTTACCATGACGATGGTCATCCCTTCTTCATTGAGACTCTGCAAGAGATCCATCACCACTCGGGTGGTCTTGGTATCGAGATTTCCCGACGGGTTCGTCTGCAAAGAGGATGGGCGGCTCGTTCACAATTGCGCGGGCAATGGCCACGCGCTCTTGCTCCCCTCCAGATGTCTGTCCCGGCAACCGGTGAGACTTTCCATTGAGCCCTACCCGTAACAAGGCATCTTCGGCCAAGGCCCGCTTCTTCTGCCTGCTCATTTTCACCGTGGCCAGGGGAAGCATAACGTTTTCGAGGACGGGTGAGGTAGGGAATGAGATGAAAACTCTGGAAGATAAAGCCCAGAAATTCCCTGCGAAAGTCAGCCCTCTGGTCTTGTCCCAGTTCGTAGACCTCAAGCCCGTCCACCCGGTAATTCCCAGCCGTTGGGGAGTTCAGGGCCCCCATCATAGTTAGCAAAGTTGATTTACCCGATCCCGACTCTCCCATTACAACCACAAATTCACCCATGCGGATGTCAAAACTCATGCCTCCTACGGCCATGACGGCGGCGTCACCAGTACCGTACTGCTTCGTTAGCTTTTCTGCTCTGATGTAACTCATACAATTTCTCCGATACTAAAGTGCCCGCAGGGCATCGGTGGGGTCGATCCGTGCCGCCAGAAGTGCGGGGTAGACACTTGAGGCCAGACCCATTGTCATAGCCACAGCAAATGCTCCAGCGGCCAGAATGGGATCGAAAAACACTTCCATTCCATTGCTTCCAGCAAAAAAGGGAAGGGCGGCTTTGGTGGTTCCGAAGCCTACCAGGTAGCCCATGATCCCAGCCAGGGCGGAGAGTATTCCCGCTTCCAGGAGAACTATCTTGATCACGTGACTCCTGCGAAAACCCATGGCCCGGAAGATGCCGATTTCTCCAGTGCGCTCTCTCACGCTTCCCATCATGGTCACGAGCACCACAAGACTGCCCACCAGCACCAACACCATGGAGATACCGTAAGAGAATTTCTTGAAATGGGATAGAGTTTCCATGCGGCCCTGTACCACCTGCTGGATGGCCATGACTTTGGTCCCAGGGAGCGCCCTTGAGATCTGACTCACCATGGCCTCAATAGGGCAGGCAGTGCAAAGCGCTGCAACCTCCACCATTGAGACACGGCCTTGCTTGTTCAGAAGTGATTGGGCCGTACTGAGGGGGGTGAAGACGAGCTGGTCGTCCTGTGAGCCGGTGGGAGCCAGGATACCCGACACCTGAAGGTTGCTGCCGTTGATTTTGAGGTGATCGCCGGCGTTCAGATTCAAAATGCGAGCAGCCTCAGCCCCCAGGAGGACATCGGAGTCACCTGGAACTGTGCCCCTCGACTTTCCACCAGGGCTTCAAGATTTTCACGGCTTGAAAGTCTACCCCGGCAAGGAGCACTTTGCGGTCGCTCACCTCAACAGTGCCCAGAACTGTGGGCCCCATTGCGGCTACATTTGCAGCGTTTTTAATGGTTTTGACCCTCCCCAGGTCAGCCTGCCGAATTTCTTGCATTTCAAAGGAGACGCCTCCCAACGAGAGCCCCCCGTACGTCAGGGAAAGATTTTCAGTTTTCGGCAGTATGAGAATGTTGGCCCCGTACTCTTCGAGTTTTTGCTGAATGTCTCGGTTCATGGCTTCGATGAGGCCGAGGAGAGCCACTGCCGTGGAGACCGCAATGAGAAGTCCGGCAAGCACGAAAGCGGCCTTGGCCTTCCTCCGCCTGAGATTGCGGAGGGCAATATCTTTGAGCGTCATCTTTAGCTCCTCTTGGTAAAATCAAAGTACTGGACACCCTGAAGTATGTCGGCGGTCTTTATAACAAGTTTGTTACCCACTACTGTTCTCGCCAGCGGTGCGGGATTGCAGCCACCCTTTATTACATTTACCTTGACGGAGGCAAATCGCTGGCCGCAATTGCGGCAAACCATGAAGTCTCCCTCCTGGTAGTATCCTTTGCCCTCGCGCCAACAGACGTCGCAGGCGTCGTATGCAGCCCGGACCACCCCGTCAGAGCTCCTGAGGATGAAAAAGCGGACAGTAATTCCATTACCGGCCGGGTATTGGAAGTACTTGGCTTGCCCATCACTGAAGGCTTGTACCGGGAAGGAGACTTCTGTGGCCGTGACTTCAGGTTGAATGGAAGATGTTCGGGCTTGGGGCTTGTTGTCAAAACCGGTCTGAAACAGGTAAAAGGCCAAACCTGCTACTACCACAACCGCGATTACAGCCAAGGTTCGAAGTGGTGACTGACTCTTCTTTTCGGTTTGGAGGACGGCGGCCTTCTTGGCAGCACTTTTTTCTTCGGCAGAACGCTTCTCCTTTTTACTCATAACGAACTCCAGTAATGTATGGATTTTTGGCCGAGGCGCAAATGCGTCCCGGTTTCAAGTATTATGGCCATAAACTTCAGTGAGCCACTCCGGTACCAATGGCTGACGATGCCAGAAGCTCAAGGATTGAGAGCTAAAGTTTTTTCGCCAGCTCATGCCCCGGGATGAGAGAGCAGAAAGGTCCGAAAGACGACAAAGGAGTGCAACTGGTTTGCTAAGTGGGGATTAGATCAGAAGTGAAAGTGTTTGCAGGTAGAGTGGCACACTGGGGCCCCTAATAAGGGGACTCATTGAAGCGGCCAGGTGAAAATGGGGTTGGGATGAAAATAAAGCGCTACTTACAGATGCAGCAAGGTTTACCCTAGCTGGGTTTACTTCTACAGCTGGGGCTGCAATAGCGTATTCTTTTGACTCAGGAGACGACTCTAGCATGTGAGGGCAGGGGGCGGTTTCGAGGTTGGAACAGCAATCGGAGAGGAGATCAGCAGCAGGAATGTTGACCTTGCTATGCAACCCGTCGCTTTTGGGCTGTACACAACACTCGGCATTGCAGCTGGGGTTGGCGGGAGCAATTCCTGCGGTAAGCAAGGAAATTGCGATTACCAGTGTTACTATGTTTCCAAATGATTGTCTTAACAAAGGGACTAGACTCCTCAGATTTTATTGCCTATCATTTTAATCGGAAACTAGTTGCGAGTCAAGATTTTTGGCACCGGGCCAAGTAGCCAGTAGTCACGAGTCAGTATCAAAGATGCAGAGCATTAGAAAATCTCCTTTCGCAAAGGTTAGCCTGGGTATCCTTGCAAACCTAAAATGCTTCTGTTAATAGATCTAGGCGGGCGGGGTTTATCCCCGCCCGAAATACCAGTAGGAGAGGTTATAAATGGACTTTCTAGAGCTGGTCAGACGAAGATATAGCGTACGGTCTTACAAATCAGATCCGGTGGAGCAAGAAAAACTGGACCGGATTCTCGATGCTGCCCGGCTGGCCCCAACGGCAGCAAACCGGCAGCCGTATCAGTTAATCGTCATTCACACTGCAGACCGTGAAGCAGAGCTCCTGAGAATCTATAGTAAATTATGGTTCGTGGAGGCGCCGATTGTCATCTGCGCCTGTGGTATTCCTGCTAAAAACTGGGTCCGGAAAGACGGGAAAAACTACAACGACGTGGATGTTGCCATTGTCATGGATCATCTGATAATGGCCGCCACTGCTTCAGGGCTCGGAACCTGTTGGATCGCGGCCTTTGATCCTATGGCAGCAAAGGAAGTTCTAGAGTTGCCAGACGGTATTGAGCCGATTGCCTTCACCCCTCTAGGCTACGCAGCAGATCGACCCCCTCGAAAGAAAAGAAAGCCGCTCTCTGAGTTGGTAAGATATGAGAAATGGTGAAGAGCCAGTAGGCAGCAGGCAGTGGGCAGCAGGCAGATTTCGAATTGCGGATTTCAGTAGAACGTAGGGTGGGCACTGCCCACCGAGAATCTCAAGGAGATTAGAATGTCAGATTATGATCTGAAGTCGTTGCTGGAAAAGCTGAGGGATGAAAGACCTCTGGTGCACAACATAACTAATTATGTGGTGATGAATTTTACCGCCAACACACTCCTGGCAATGGGGGCTTCACCAGTCATGGCTCACGCCGCAGATGAGGTAGAAGAGATGGTTTCGCTTGCCAGCTCTTTGGTGATAAACATCGGCACCCTTTCAAAACATTGGATTGAATCGATGCTCAAAGCGGGCCGAAGAGCAAACGAACTCGGCGTGCCCATCATTCTGGACCCGGTGGGCTCTGGGGCGACGTCCCTTCGAACAAATACATTCAGGAACCTGGTAAAAGAGCTGAGACTAACAGTGGTACGTGGCAACGGTTCAGAGATCCTCTCCATCGCCTCGGATTCCATTAAAACGAAAGGCGTTGAGACTGCTCATGGAGCTGAGCAGGCCCTTGAGACAGCTAGAGAGGTGGCCACAGAGATCGACTCAGTTGCTGCCATCACAGGCCCGGTGGATCTGATCACAGATGGAGAGAGGGTGATTCGCTGCTCTAACGGCCATCCGATGCTCGGTTCTGTGACGGGCACCGGATGCGCAGCTACCGTAACAATCGCAGCCTTTGCCAGCGTAACAAATGACCCGCTTGAAGCCACCTCTGCAGGTCTTGCCTTCTTTGGATTGGCTGGAGAGCATGCCGGGACCAAAACAAGTTCTCCGGGCTCCTTCATGGTATCTTTGTTAGATGCTCTTTACGAGATTACTCCCGCAGAGTTTCAGGCCCAGGCTCGCCTGGAAAAGGTCTAATTAGTGCCCATCCGAGAACCGCGCTAATCGAGGTGACTACCTCTCTCGAACTCTGCCTGGAGATAGCCCGAAGATAAGGAGGCAATGAATTCACGGTCTGCTTCGGAAATCTCGAGAAATCGGACACCCATGCCGCTGGGGGTAGCGTCTTTGTCTGAACCGTAGGGATAGGACCAGGTCACCTCGGAAGGGATCTCCAGATAACGGCTGTTCGGGAACATGATGAGTACCCTGATCTTCTCCTCGGGAGGAAGTGGCCGTTCACAGAAAATAAAGGCCCCTTGCGGGCTGATATTTCTTGTCTCCGCTATCAAGGCACCACGGTTTGTGAGTATAACGACGGGCCAACTCCCCTTGCTCCTCGTGTGTTTTCGCGCTTCATTCCACTGTGATGTATCCAAAGCTATACCTCCTTTGATAGCAGCTTTGAAGTCTCACCCTGGTGCCCGAGCAAGTTCAAATAGCTTTAAGTCGTCAGAAAAACTACCATTTTGAGATCTGCAAACTTCTTGGCTAAAAGGGAGAAAGTCTCACTACTCTAGACGAATTTTGCAACTCCTATGCCAGAATATTTCCGAGCCCGGATATTTCATGAATCACTTGCTGCGACCACGGATATGGCCGTCCTTCCTGGCGTCCTCGGGTGTCGGACCCTGCGACGTACCGTTCAGGTACGTCTCGGAACCAATCCCGCGGTACCGCGGGACGGTTGCCCGGTGGCACACCCATCTTCATGGTCTCGCGACAGCGATTCATGAAATATCCGGGCTAGCCGTATCTGCACTCACTTTCCAAGTTTCACTGAAGGCTCAAAAACCTCAGCCATAGCTCTTTGTGCTAGTTTCTTGAGAGCCATTACCTGAGGATTCCATAGGGCTTCTAGATCCGGATAGTGATAAGGGTCCAGCGCTTTACTTAGGTGTTGAGCAAAGTGTTGTACCTCTCTACCTTTTTTTTCTGCATGACATTCTGAATATTCTGTAAGCCGTGCAATGGGATGGAGAGGGTCACCTAATCTAATCTTTACATCAGGTGGTGGCGAAATGAAAATTATCTCTCGCAGTTTGGTCATCCCGAGATCTTGGCATAATTTTTCAAGATGTTTTGCAGCTTGACCACTGTAATAACGAACGAGTTCATAATTAGTTTTTTTTATGAGGAGTTTTCTGGTTGAAACGTAGTTGGGTATTATCTGAGAAGTAAGAAAAGAAGTGAAACAAAGTAGTTCAAAAAGAAGTCTTAACTCGACTCCTTCAGTGACCTTGCGAGGTTTCATTGATAATTTTCTGGCTTTTGAACTTTCACAGAATGTAATGTAAAGATCAGAGATTTCCTTGATGATGCTGTTCTGTGCAAGGTTGCGGTCAAGAGAAAAGACGGTGGCTTTCGCCTTTACATCCAATTCTGCTTCTGAATACAGAGCCATAAGAGATTTGTTCGAATCAATGATAGTGAAGTGACATGAATACAGTAATCGTGACCACTGCATGCTGTGTTCAGCGGCAATCATCTGACCCAATGGAGTGATGATTAGGGTTTACGTTACAAGACCATGCTGAAGATTGCAAGAAAAAGGGAAGCAAGATTGCGGATTTCGGATTGCGGATTTCGGATTTTAATTCTGCAATCTTAAATGATGTTCTGACCAGGCCCACTGAATCAGCGATCAGGACGTGTATACAATATATATATTATTTACTATACTACAAATAACAGATGTAACAGCAAAAAAAACAGGGGGAGGGTGCGCGTGGCTAAGACTATCATTATAAAGAATTTTCCGGAAGATCTGCACCGCAGGGCCAAAGCAAAGGCCGCACTGGAAGGGATTACCTTAAAAGCCCTCATCATTAAACTGCTAGAGACGTACCTTGAAGAATTTAGGACCTGAATGGAGGAGAAATCTGGTCAAAAAGTAAGAAGAGGAGGTCACAAATCCGTTGAAGTACGAGAAACAGAAGGTCGACTACTCATTATATTTGGTGACGGACAGGGCTTTGTCACTTGGCCGTAGCAACCTCGAGGTTATCAAGGCCGCGGTTAGCGGGGGAGTAACACTCGTGCAACTTCGAGAAAAAGAGGCCAGCACGCAGGAGTTTTACCGAGAGGGTTTAAAAATAAAAGATTACCTGGAAGCTGCACATATACCCCTGATCATAAATGATAGAATTGATATCGCTCTTGCTCTGGGCGCTGATGGGGTCCATCTGGGGCAGGAGGACATGCCTGTCGATGTAGCTCGAAAGATACTCGGGCCGCACAAAATCATCGGTGCTTCGGCATTCACCAGGGATGGGGCTGTGGCTGCAGAGTCAATGGGAGCAGACTATCTGGGACTGTCACCGATCTTCGTTACTACGACCAAGCCCGAATTAGCAGCAGAGATAGGGATTCAAGGAATATCGTCCTTGAAGCGGGCGGTGAAGATTCCTATTGTGGGGATTGGTTCCATGAATCAATCGAATGCATACGAGGCGGTCAAGATGGGGCTGGACGGTGTTGCGGTGGTTTCGGCTATATGTTCCCAGGAGGATCCGAAGGCAGCCGCCCAAGCGCTCAAAGAGGAAGTCCTAAGGGCTAAGAAGAAGCTACGATAGCGGCGCGAGGCGGTATTTTATTATCGGGTGTGATGTTAGCGCTCAAATTCGAAATCCGAAGCACGAAGCACGAAACAAATTCGAAATCCAAATTTTCCAATGTTCAAAACAAAGGTATTAAAATCACATATAATAAGTTTTAGACATTTGAATTTCGAGAATTTGAAAATTGTTTCGGATTTCGATATTCGGATTTGAAAGGCAGTAGGTTGGATTAAAGCCGAAGGCTGAATCCGCCAAGAGATCTAGCGTCGTGAGGTTGAAGTGAAATTAAAAGACATTGGTGAATTTGGGTTTATTGAACGAATAAAAGGTGGTTGTCTCATCAGAGACGAAAACGTCATCAGCGGTATAGGGGATGATTGCTGTGTATTCAAGACCTCCGCCGAGGTGGCTACCCTACTGACAACCGACATGCTGGTAGAACAGGTTCATTTTCTCCTGGAGGTAATACCCCCGTATCAGCTGGGTAGAAAGTCGCTGGCAGTCAACATGTCCGACATTGCCGCAATGGGGGGCACTCCGAAAGAGGCGGCAATATCCGTTGCCATCCCTGACACGGTTGATCTGGAGTTCTTGGATGCTCTTTACGATGGCATGAAATCAATGGCAAAGGAATTTGAGGTAAATCTTCTCGGGGGTGACACCGCTTTCTCGCCGGACCCCTTGATTATCAATATCGCACTGGTGGGTGAAGCTCGGGAGGAGGAGGTCCTTTACAGATCAGGCGCCAAGGTGGGCGATGTGGTCTTTCTAACGGGGCCGGTGGGATCTGCCGCCGCAGGCCTCGACATCATACTGAAAGGAAGAGGGTCCGATGAGTGGGAGGAACTGATTGAGGCCCATCATAATCCTTATCCCCAGCTAAAGGCGGGGCGGACCATTGCCAGCATGCAGGTGGCAAACTCGCTGATCGATGTCTCCGACGGTGTTGCTGCGGACTTGGGTCACATCTGTACAGAATCAAAATTGGGGGCAATCATAGAAGAGAAAATGATCCCTACCACGGAACAATTTAGAGCATATTGCGAGAAGTTCCAAGAGGACTCACGACATCTTTCACTCCATGTGGGAGAGGATTACGTCCTTCTGGGGACTGTGCCAGTAGAGTCGGCTGCCAGGCTTCAGGAAGCCCTGGAATCCAACGGCTGCCAATTTCACTCCATAGGGAACACTGTGGCTGAGTTGGGTCTGAGACTCGAAGGTCGCGATGGCTCGGTAGAGGTGATCGGAGCAAACGGCTGGGATCATTTCAGATAGTCTGATATCCATCTCCAGTTTCATCCAAGCGGCGGATTCCGGCATGACGGAATCGGTAAATCCCTCCACGATCTTAAATTTCGTTTTGGCGATCTCAATTGGCATAGATCATGCTAAATGACCCTCAATAAGTTTCATCAGAATCTCACCAGGAAGATAGATAATACATCCGGGCTATGAAAAGAGGGAGCCATGAGGAAAGGTTTGCTTGTATTCCTTTTTTGTCTATTCCTTCAGTGGAACCTAGCGCCTCCTGTTTGTGCCGCTGGGCGACTGAGAGTGGGAGTACATGATAATCAGCCGCTGGCATTTGTTGATGCCGATGGTCAGGCAAAAGGCTTCCTCATAGATATCCTTGAATACATTGGCGCCAAAGAGGGATGGCGCCTAGACTATATTCCAGGTTCTTTGGCGGAATGTCTTGAGAGACTGAAAAGGGGAGAGATCGATCTTGTCGTTGGCATTGGATATTCTAGAGAAAGAAACGAAGTCTACGATTTTACCTATGAAGACATATACTCTGACTGGGGTGTAGTCTACACTCAAGTAGATTCGGATATAAATCAAATTGTTAATTTAGATAACAAGAAAATAGCCGTCGTTCACGATGATATTCATTATCACAACTTAAGAAACCTTGCTGAACAACTGAAATTGAAATGTAGGTTTATAGAAGCCTATGAATACGATGCTGTTTTAGAACTCATTGCACGGAAGAAAGTAGACGCAGGTGTTGTCAATCGATTGTATGGTCTTGAATTTGAAACGAACTATAATGTTAGTAGAAGCCCTATCATCTTCAGCCACGCAGAAGTCCACTTTGCGGTGCCAAAAAAGAAACATCGCGAGCTCATTCGAGCGATTGACAAACATTTGGCGCCCCTGAAGAGCGACAAGAGTTCGTTCTATCATCAAGCACTGGACAAATGGACTCCCACCACGGTGAAATGGCAATTGCCGAAATGGTTCGTGGGAATATTGGCGGTTGCCGGCGGATTATTACTACTGTTTCTTGTGACCGGTTTGCTTCTCAGAGCACAGGTGAAAGCTAAGACTGCTGAACTTTCTTTCATCAATCAGGAATTGCTTGCAGAAATTGCTGAACGCAAGCGCGTTGAGGATGTGCTCAGGCTTACACAATTCTCTGTTGACAACGCCGGAGACGCAGCTTTCTGGATGGGACCCGATGCCAAATTTATCTACGTAAACGATACGGCTTGCTCCTCGCTCGGATATTCACGCCAGGAACTGCTGTCAATGACCGTACCTGACATAGACCCAAACTTCCCAGCGGCAGCCTGGCCAGAGCATTGGCAGGAAGTCAGGAGAAGAGGTTCTTTCATTGTTGAGTCTCAGCACCGAACCAGGGAAGGTAGAGTCTTTCCGGTGGAGATTACGGTTAATTATCTGGAATTTGAGGGGAAAGAATACAATTGCGTTTTCGCACGAGACATCACTGAGCGCAAGGAAGCCGAAAAAGAAAAAGAAAGGATGCAAGTCCAACTGCGCCAAGCTCAAAAAATGGAAGCTGTGGGCACCCTCGCCGGAGGCATTGCCCACGACTTCAACAACCTGCTTCAGGCTGTTCAGGGATATGCCCAGTTACTCCTCCTTAAAATGGATGACGACGATTCCGGACAGCGGGGACTCCAGCAAATTGTCCGCGCCGCCACGAGAGGCGCAGAGCTCACGCAACAATTGCTCACCTTCAGCCGCAAGATAGAAAGCGAGCTACAGCCCATCGACTTTAACCGCGAGGTGGAAAATGTAAGGCTGTTACTGGAGCGGACTATTCCCAAGATGATAGAGGTTAAATTCCGCTTGGCCGAAGACCTCAAGATGGTCAATGCAGACCCTCGGCCAGATAGAACAGATCCTCATGAACCTGGCGGTAAATGCCAAAGATGCTATGCCCGACGGTGGAAAACTGATAGTTGAAACGGCTAATGTCATCCTGGATCAAGACTACTGCAAAATCCATCGCGTGGCTAACCCCGGGAGCTATGTCCAGTTAACAGTTACTGACACCGGTCACGGCATCGATAAAATGACCATAGAACACATCTTTGAGCCCTTCTACACCACGAAAGAGACCGGTAAGGGCACTGGTCTGGGATTGGCCACGGTTTATGGGATAGTCAAAAGCCACAACGGTCATATTGTCTGCTACAGTGAGCCCGACGAGGGCACTACCTTCAAGATTTATCTGCCAACCATTGATTCTACCGAGGAAGCCAGGAAGGCAGAGGAGCATATGACCGCGCCCGAGGGCGGAAGCGAGACCATTTTGCTCGTGGACGACGAAGAGCCAATCCGCAGCCTTGGCACTCAGATACTGGAAGAGTTTGGCTACACTGTACTCACGGCCGCTGACGGTGAAAGTGCTTTACAGATTTATAGTAAAGAACAAAAGAGGATCGACCTGGTTATCCTAGATCTGATCATGCCTGGCATGGGTGGAAAACTCTGTCTGCTTGAGCTGTTGAAGATCAATCTCGAGGCTAAGGTAGCCATTGCCAGTGGCTACTCCCCAGACGGACCCACAAGAGAAATCCTAAAAAACGGGGCCAAAGGTTTTATCAGTAAGCCTTATGATCTGAGGCAAATACTGAAAGTTGTACGCGAAGTCTTGGATAAACCCTCATCCCAATGAACAATGCGAGTCCTGCGTAGCCCAAGATGTTGACAGGGGCAAATCCCTTTTGACCAACTCCATTATCCTGTGCTAAGTTAGACTAAGCAAAATTGGTCGGCCGAGCATCAGACAGGATATGTGGGTATGCAACGTTAGGGTGAACTCAGGGGGTAGCCGACAGTGTCGAAACGAACGCTCACAGTTCAGGACATTATGTTGATGCAGAGACAGCTTGAGGCCGCGGAGCAGCTAAATAACATTCTTGGACAGGCGGTTGCTGAGATAGGAGATGCTGTAAGTGGGATTGAGTCAGCCTCCGTTCAGGACAAGAAGGTGGCTGCAGCCTTGGACAAGATCAAGAGCGCTGTCAACAAACTGGAGAAGGAAGTGGAAGAATTTACCAAGGGATTGAAGTAAGATCCAGATCTCCAGTGACTGCCGGACTTCAGTTTTTTCCAATACTCCAATACTCCACCACTCCATTACTCCAGCCTGCTTCCGCATGAAGGAAAGAGGTCAAGAGCCCCCTCTGGAAGTGGCTCAAAGTCGGGTCTACCCCTGCACAGCGGGATCTTCGAAGGGCCCGGATTCTTTACTAGTGTTTTTGAGGTAACCACAATGGCTAGCAGCAAGAAAGAAAAGAAGGAGGACAATGGCGCCCTGAGTAGAGAAACTAATGTGATGAAGACATTGTGGCATATTAGTCAGTCTCTTTATCAATATATTGAAATCGATGATCTCATTTTAGATATTATTAAACAAATGAAAGAAGTAATGGGGGCAGAAGGCGTATCTGTCATTTTACATGACGAAGAAAAAGACGAATTTGTGTTTTGTTGGGCGGAGAGTGATCCGGATGGCCTCGTGACAAAATTAAAAGAAATGCGTTTTCCTGCAGATCAAGGTATTGCCGGCAGTGTGTTTAAGAGTGGGAAAGAAGAGTTGATATCCAACATTTCTGAAGACTCCCGCCATTATAAGAAGATCGACTATTCCACTGGTTTTGAAACAAATTCCATGATAGCTGCTCCCTTACAAAAGAAAGAAAAAACTATCGGTGTTCTCGAGGTTCTTAACAAAAAGCAAGGAAATTTTGGCGAGGAAGATCTCACCTTTGTCACAACACTTACCCCCATAATAGCCATGGCTCTGGACAATGCCCGGATGTATGCTGAGCTGGGCGGGGCATATAAGGAATTGCAGGCTGTCAGTAAAGAACAGGATAAATTGCTTAAACACACTCAGGAGGAGAACATAATCCTTCGACAAGAAATTGAGGGGCGGCATAGTTTTTCCGAGATAATCGGAAACAGCAAGGTGATGCTTGATTTGTTCAGACTCTGTGAAAAAGTGATAGATTTAGACATAACTGTCCTCATAGAGGGAGAGACAGGTACAGGAAAAGAGCTTGTCGCCCGCTGTATCCACTATAACAGTCCAAGAAAAAACAGACCATTTATCTCTCAGAACTGCGGCGGCATTCCAGAGACCCTACTCACGAGCGAGCTTTTCGGCCATAGAAAAGGAGCCTTCACTGGTGCCATTGCCAACAAGAAAGGGCTTTTTGAAACTGCTCATGGCGGTACAATCTTTCTTGACGAAGTGGGGGAGATGTCGCCGGCGATGCAAACCAGTCTTTTGCGAGTCCTACAAGATGGTGAGGTCAGACCATTGGGGGCTGAGCACTACAAGAAAGTAGATACCAGGGTGATATCTGCAACCAATAAAAATTTGGAAGAGGAGGTGGCCCAGGGAAGATTCAGAGAGGATCTCCTCTACCGCCTCAATGTATTCACCATCAAAGTGCCGCCACTGCGAAAAAGGACAGGCGACATTCGACTCCTGGCTCAGTATTTTGTGGATAAATACAGCCAAAAGATCGACAGACCTATGCAAGGTTTGAGTCAGGAAGTATTGCACTGTCTGGAGAACTATCCGTTTCCAGGGAACGTTAGAGAGCTGGAGAATGAGCTTGAAAGGGCAGTGGCCTTGGCGCAGGATGTGGGTACTATAGAGTTCTCATGCCTTTCAGAAAAAATAGTCAAAAGATCGGCAATGGTTAGACCTGAGTTGAATGTGCAAGGGACTCTCAAGGAGATGGTTGAAGCATTGGAAAAGTCCGTTCTGTCTCAATTGCTGGAAAAGCATGGTGGGAACAGGACCAGAGCAGCTAAAGAATTAGGCTTGAGCCGATACGGGCTCACGAAAAAAATGCAGAGATATGGATTTTAACCCGCTTAATGATTGAATTGAGGATTTTTTTTGGACATGAATACCTACAGTGCTAACGAAGCCAATGTTGCCAAACGTCTAAAAAATCTAGTCAAAGCGAGCCAGTCGCTTGCAGGCATAGAGTCCCTCGATGATTTGTTGCCACAGCTCCTGGACTTGGCCCAGGAAGTGACCGACGCGGAGGCTTCGTCAATTCTGCTTTACAATTCAAAACTCAATGTACTTGAGTTCTCTTTGGCCAAGAATGAGGCTTTGGGTGAAAAAACAGAACAAATCCTCAAAAGTAACGTCGAACTGAAAATGGGCGAGGGGCTCGCCGGATGGGTTGCGGTCAACCGCAAGCCCGTTATCATCCAAGATGTGCAGCAAGACACCAGATTTTTCAAGGATGCTGATCATTACACCGGATTTCACACCCGAACCCTCTTGTGCGTTCCCATTGTCTATGGCAAAGAACTTTTAGGTGTGATAGAGGTCCTGAACTCCAAGAACAAGCCATGTTTCAATGTAGAGGATGAAGAAATTTTGGACAGCTTTGCCCACCTGGCCGGAGTGGCCATAATCCGCTCAAGACTCCTGGAGGCCCAACTCAAGCAGCAAAGATTACGTATTGAACTGGAAGCTGCATCCCATATTCAAGCGCAGTTTTGTCCAGAATGTCCAGAAATGGAAGGTGGGAGCAAGGCGTGGGCTGTGTCATTGCCCGCAGCCCTAGTTGGTGGTGATCTATACGATATCATCCCTATGCCCGACAGCAGTTGGCTAGTCTACGTGGCCGATGTTTGTGGCAAAGGTCTTCCCGCTGCCCTGGTCATGGTAGCCTTGTGGGCGAGGATTCGTAGCGAAGCGTTGGTGCAGCAAGAAGTTGATAAGATGCTTGAGAGTGTGAACAGTGCCATGTACAGTCTGCTGGCCAAAGAGGGTTTATTTGCCACCATCATTGTTGGAAAGTATTGGCCTGCGACCGGGAGAATGCAGCTTGTGCGAGGAGGACATCTGTTTCCATTGTGGTTTGTGGGGAAGGGGTTGGGCAAGATCCCTGAATTGAGCGGTATATCCTTGGGTGTCGTACCGAGCCCCGTTTACGAAACAGCAGAAATTATCATAGAACCCGGACAATCGATTCTCTTTATAACTGACGGGGTCACTGAAGCCAGAAATGAAAGTGACGAGTTGTTTGCCAGCAACCGCTTACCCGAACATGTCAAGACGGCAAAAGGGCCGCCGTGGGGCAGCAAGTTGTTGGATGAAATCCAAACCTGGCGGGCAAACGCCGAGATAACAGACGACTTGACCATACTCGAAATATGGCGAGACCTTTAAGCAGGATATTTCACAAATCGCCCCCATTATTCCGAACCAAACCCCACCTTTCACTTTCATATTTCACATCTTTTGTGGTAATCTAGCACCGGGCCGGGGAGGCATGATGGTACAATATTTGCTCGTTGCTGGATGCGAAGCAGGTAGCGTTTTCTGCTCGCCCCCAGGTTCCATAAGGTGGTAGCCTAGGGCCTTACAGGTCTTACTGGCCGGTGGGGCTATTTCTTTGTGGCCCCTGGAGCGATTAATCACGTCTTTACACCTCATGTGGAGTGAGAGGATGAAGAGACTGTTCGTATATCTGGTTGCTGTGGGATTGCTCCTAGTGCCAACACTGGCAATAGCTGTGGATTCTTCTGATCAGTCCGTAGCTGTGGCTTTTTTAGATGAGTCCGCAGTTGAGGATTCCTCTGATGAGTCCGCAGTTGAGGATTCCTCTGATGAGCCCGCTCCTAAAGAGATGTCAGTCATGGTCGGCTTCTTTTCGAAGCACGTTGACCAATCGGACGACCCCAATGAGAGTCTTAAAATGGTCGTCGTTTCGTATGATAATTATGTTGTATCTAGATATATAAACACCTGGGACGACACGACATACTTTGCTGGCAAGAGATTCAGCACCAATAAATATGCTTTTCACAGAAATCGAGATTTTTTTCTCCGGGGAAGTGTGTATACCGGGATTCTCTATGGCTATGGGAACAACGCGGCGATAAACATAAAAGGAATCGCACCTGGAGTATTTCCAACTATCGGCGTCGGCTATAAAACCACCTCACTGGAGATGGGCTATATACCTACGCCATCTGGAGGTGTGTTTTTGAGTTTGTTTCAGTACTCGTTCTAAGGGTATCCGGGCTAAAGAGGCCTGCAAATGAAAACTCGACTTGTTGTTTTCTTGTTAGTACCTGTAATTCTTCTGACCTTCTGTTTCCATGGTGACGCCGCGGTAGAATGGGATGTGAAGAAGACACTGAAGATTGAGAAGACACCTGTTGACGTAGCAGTTTCTCTCAACGGCAGATGGATTTTCGTCCTCACCGCCCAAGGAAGTATCCTCATTTACTCGGGAGATGGGAGGCTAGAGGACGAGATCACGGTTGGCAACCATGTGGATGGCATTAAGGTTGGACCAGAGCAGGATATACTTCTTCTTACCAGCCGGAAGAACAAGACAGTTGAAATACTTGTTCTTGATTTTATCCAGAACATCGATGTTTCAAATTCCCCTTTCAAGGGGCCGGCTGATGCGGTTGTGACAATCGCTGTTTTCAGCGATTTTCAATGACCATACTGTGCAAGGCTTCAGCCTCTGCTCGAGCAGGTGTTCGAGAGATATCACAAGGAAATGAAACTCGTCTTTAAGAACTTCCCGCTAAGAAACCACAAGTTCGCCTGGCCGGCCGCTATCGCTGCACTAGCTGCCAACAAACAGGGAAAGTTCTGGGAACTCCACGACCAGCTTTATGAAAATTACAATCGATTGAGTGACCAAAAGATTAGAGAAATCGCCCAGCAAGTGGGTTTGGACATAGAGAAGTTTGACAAAGACATGAAGGATCCAGAACTAAAGGCGATAGTTGAGCGGGATTTTCAGGAAGGGGCCAGAGCCGGGGTGCGGGGCATTCCCACCATCTTTGTCAACGGAAGGCAGTTGAAAAACCGCAGTTTCCAAGGATTCCAGGCTGCAATAGAGAAGGAATTGGCAAGAGAGAAATAACCCTAGTAGGTTTGCAACATTAGGGTAACCCTAACGCTGACAACCCACACCGATGGCTACCATGCCACCGAACTGGAGGAAAAATGTTTAAGAAACAGTTTGCCGCGATAATATTGGCCATACTCATGATGGCCACACTGGGAAACGCCGAAGAGATTGGTGGTATCAACATGCCTGCATCCATGCAGACTGGTCAGACTCAGTTGATGCTTAATGGGGCTGGGGTCCGCACGAAATTCTTCATGGATCTCTATGTAGGTGGACTCTATCTAAAAGAAAAGAGTCAGGATGCCAAAGCGGTTATAGAGACAGATGAGCCGATGGCAATCAAGCTTCATATTGTCTCCTCCATGATAACCAGCAAGAAAATGGAAAAAGCAACGAGGAAAGGCTTTGAAAATGCGACAGGCGGTAATATCGAAGCCATTAAAGTCCAGATAGAGGAATTCATCTCAGTGTTCAAAGAAGAGATAAAAGAAGGCGATATTTTTGATTTGATTTATGTGCCAGAAAAAGGGGTCGAAGTCTCAAAAAATAATGAGTCCAGATCAATAGTAAAGGGGTTTCCCTTCAAGAAGGCTATGTTCGGCATATGGCTTTCTGATAAACCGGCTCAGAAAAGCTTGAAGAAGGCAATGCTGGGCGAATAGTGAAATATCCGGGCTAGCACACTCCCTCCAGATACTCCTCTAGAAGTCTCATAATGAGTTGCTTCAGTGTGACTCCTTCCATTGCCGCCCTGGCCTTTGCCTTCCTATGTAAATCGTCTGGCACGTTTCTGAGATTAATTGTCGCCATGAAGTACCTCCGTTCACATTGTAGATTGTAGATTGTGGATTTCAGATTTTAGATCTCGCTTTGAAGTTTCCAGTTCTTTGAATCTGCAAAAAAATCTCCAATCACTAAGTGAGGGTTTTTTGTGTTTCGCAGTAAGTGTATCATAGGGTTCAGATGTGTCATGCCCATGCAGGAGAAAAAAACCATCCACAATGAGTAGTTCTTTTCCCTCGCCCCCACTCCAATTGCTCCAGAATAAATGATTATTTCGCTGGCTTGAGATGGCTATCTATCCAAGATAAAAAGACAATCGTCAAACGTGTCTACTATGGCATAGATCTTGTTAAAGGGGTGATAGCCTCGAAAGAAAATTTCGAATTTCGAATTGAAAATAATTGAATCCAAAACAAGAACTCATTAAGGATTCTGCAATCTGCAATCTCAAACCGGGAACCCGCCCGAAGGGTGGGAGTCCGCAGGACAAATCTACAATGACTTGGTGATCCCTGATGCCATTGCCACTAGGACATACAGCTGTTGGACTGGCAATACAAGACATCCATTCCAAGGGCAATTCCACCGCTAGCCTCTGGAAGAACTTCGCTTTTATCATTGTGCTTACCAATCTGCCGGACATGGATGTCTTGATTGGACTTATCTTGCATGGTAACGGTAATTTCTTCCATCGGGGTCCAACTCATAGTTTTCTGTTTGCTCTGGTGATAGCCTTACTAGTGTGCAACGTTTGGAGATGCTGGTCAAGAATTCCGAAGTTAAGCTTTTTGTTTTGCTTCCTGCTCCTTATTTCCCATGTTGTGGCTGACGCCGTACTCACTTCTTCAGCAGTCTCGTTCTGGTGGCCTCTGGAGTTGAATTTGAGCACCGGATACAGTGGATGGAGAGAGGTGATACAATCAGTTCTTTTTGGGGCCTTTAGAGACCTCGGCATAATTGTTGTCTCGGGAATGATAATTCTTCTAAACCGCCTGGTGAGACACAAGTCCATACCGCTCATCCGCACTCGGTTGGTGAAAAACTGATAAGCAAAAACAAAAGGTTCGACTCACCTCTTTGTCGACAACTTAGTTGACACTATGATGTCAACCTAGTTGGCACCATGTAAATATATGAAATAACGTATAATTATGTGTCTTGCTCAACGACTGTCAACTTAATTGGCGATCCTTCCCTGAATCTTAAACAATTTGTTCCAACATCACCAACATTCCAACCACCAAGATAATCAGCTATATCGAATAGTTAGGCAATCCATGCAGAATTCTGTCCTTCCATCCATAACTTGGCATGCAGGCTGCACTAGAGACAATCCAGAATCCAGCACAATTCTCATCAAGTTTTTCAGCGAAACGAAGGGGGAGGGGGGATTAAAGCCATGCCAAATCCATACCTAGAATGGATTGACGAAAACCAGGAAATGCGTCGCCTCGAAGTTGTTGACAGGGTTTTTATTGGACGAATCTGCAGAGGAATTGATGAGACCAGGAGGATCATCATAATACATCCCTCTGTCTCACGGGATCATGCTGAGATAAATATCAGCGGGCCTCGGCCACAGATTCGAGACATGAGCAAGAATGGTACCTGGGTAAACGATGTGCGTCTGGCAGCTGGTTCCACCAAGGAACTTGCGGATGGCGATGTAATAAAGTTGGGCGAGACTCTCTTTCACGTAGGGTGCCCGGATCCTCCACCCTTCAACAAGAATGACAAATTGGAATCAACGCAGACACTGGTCACACCCAGAGAAATGATAGTGACTAATGTGGTTGCCGATGTCAGAGGCTTCTGCAGCATGTCGCAGAAGGAGGAATCTTACCAAGTCTATGAAGTGATGAAAGAAATAATCCAGACGTTCTGCGCCATTGTACACGACCACAAAGGTACCATTAAGGATTACTCTGGTGATGCAGTGTACGCTTTCTGGGAACATGGTTCCGAGTTTTGTAAAGAGCAGGCTTTGGCGGCTTGCCGGACTGCCCTGAAACAGGCTCAGACTGTAAATCAGATCCGCACAAAACTATCAGGCTTAAATAAGGCAGCTAAATGTTTGCGGCTGGGATGGGGAATCACCACTGGTAGGGTTACCATGTCGCACTATGGTTGGAGGGTTACTGATCTGACCTTGGTGGGTGATTGTACCAATGCAGCATTCCGTCTGTCCGGTATCGCCAACAAGGATCTGCCTAGTGAAATTGTCATGTGTTCTGAGACCGCTGGTCTTGTTGACGACATCCTGCCGATGGCTGATTTGGGATTCGTGTCTCTTCGGGGACGCAGTGGTCAGGAACATGTTTACGGCATGAGTAGGCACGACGAGTTCAGTAAGCACAAGCCTGAATCGAGTCCTCCATATACTGAAGCCAGGTTTTGGCATTCCTCCGGTATGCTGCACTGAACACAAGGTCCAGCCGATTAGCTGAGTTCACGACCGAAGCCGGAACCAAAACTGTGGGTATCAGGTTTCAGCTTCTGTGTTTCTTTTTCCTGACACCTGACACCTGAATTCTCAACATTGACACCTGACACCCTGAGATTTGGTGCTTGTAATTTGATATTTTGTAATCTTGTGATAGATTCGAGTCAACTGGTCCTGTCCTGCGATGCCAAATAGATCGCTCTCATCTTTGGAACAACTCATAGCAATGTGAAGTTGTGATCCTGTCACTAATGGATATGGAGATTACCCATGTATAGAAGATTCGTTTTTAGCCTTTTTGGAACCCTGATTATCATTAGCTTTGCCTGCCTGAGCTACGCTAAAGAAAAACCTACCCCATCAACAATTGAGGTCACAGGTAAGGCAAAGATCATGGTCATGCCTAATATGGCCACTGTTTCCTTCGCAGTGGAAACCAGTGCAACAACGGCCAAGCAGGCTGCAGGTGAAAACGCGGAAAAGACAGATAAATTGCTGAAGGCGCTAAGAGAAATTGCGGCGAAAGAGGTTAAGATAAAGACCTCCGGTTTTAGCCTTACACCTATTTATGATAAGGACAGCAGGCTTCGTCCGAAAGGATATCGGGCGAGAAATTCGGTCCTCCTAGAAACAAAAAGCATCGACAAGTTGGGTACTTTCATAGATGAAGCCTCGAGGGTAGGCGTGAGTCGCATCGGGAGCCTCACCTTCAGTACTGACCGAGATGAGGAATTTAGAAGAGAAGCCGCAGTAAAGGCTGTACAGCAAGCAAAGAAGATCGCCGAAGATTTGGCGAAAGCAGCTGGCCTTACTATCAAGAAAATCATCAAACTAAGTTATAGCCCGCATGGACCTGTACGTCCCTACAGAATGGAGGCTATGGCAGCGGCGGCTCGAACGCCCATAGAGGTCGGCGAGATGAGCATCGAAGAGAGTGTTCATCTCGTTTTCGAGGCATATTAAGGGAACGGCTCAAGGCTTAAGGCACAGGGTACAAGGAAAAAGCATTCTCGAGTTGAATCAATGAAGGAGACTGGCCATGGTTGCAGAATACTCTGTTAGTCCAGACGGTGAAAAATTCTACTTACCTGGACCTGGTGACGATGAAAAGGAAGCCAAGCGGTTACAAGCAATAGTAAGAGATCAGCGAGCATTGGGGCGTGAAATTGTAGTTGTGATGGGTGTGGGGTTTGTCGGGGCGGCCATGGCCGCAGTGGTGGCAGACACAGAAGATGAAAATGGCGAGCCAACCAAATTCGTCATTGGCATGCAGCGTCCAAGCACGCGCAGTTATTGGAAAATTCCCTCTTCTGAATCGCGGCATGGCTCCTGTTCAGTCTGAAGATGAAGAGCTGGAACCCATGATTGCCCGTTGTGTTAACGAGAAAAAAACGCTGACCGCGACATTCACTTATGAGGCTTTGAAGCTTGCGGATGTGGTAGTGTCCGATGTCCAGTGCGACTACCTGAAGGAATCGTTTGGGAATGTCAGGGACGGGCAAACAGATATGGTGGCTCTGGAAAACTCACTCGAAATTGTTGCTCAACACATTCCTGCCGATACGTTGGTGATAATCGAGACCACGGTGGCCCCCGGCACCACCGAACAGGTGGCCTACCCCATCATGAGAAAAGTATTCCGCAAACGCGGCATCCAGAGTGATCCTTTGCTTGCGCACAGCTTTGAGAGGGTAATGCCGGGCAAGGAATACGTTGCCAGTATCAGGGATTTCTGGCGGGTTTGCAGTGGAATCAATGAGGAAGCAACACGTCGTGTGGAAAAGTTTCTGAGGGAGGTAGTCAATACAGAAGAATATCAGCTAACCGTACTGGATAGGCCTATTGAGTCAGAAACGGCAAAAATCATAGAGAACAGCTTTCGCGCCACAATTCTGGCGTTTTTGGACGAATGGAGTATTTTTGCCGAGCGAAACGGTGTGGACCTGATCAAAGTGATCGAGGCTATCAAGGTCCGGCCCACCCACAACAATATTATTTTCCCGGGCCCTGGCATTGGGGGCTACTGCCTACCCAAGGACGGGGGTCTCGGCATGTGGGCCTACCGCCATATCCATGGGTTTTGAAGACGACATCTTCAAAATCACCCCTCTTGCCATCGACATAAACGACACCAGGGCATTGCATGTTGCTCAGCTCACACGGGATGCAATGCGTAACATGAGCCGACCTCTGGCCGCAGCAGAGATACTAGTGCTGGGAGCTTCGTACCGTGAAGATGTTGGAGACACGAGAAACAGCGGCTCGGAGCTAGTCGTGAGGAGACTCACTGAGATGGGTGCAGAAATGAGAGTGCACGACCCATATGTCCAGCACTGGTGGGAATTTGAAAAACAGGATGAATATCCATCACCAACACATGGTTTAAAAAGATTTTTCCGTAACCAAGATAGCTTGGTGGAACTGCGCATTGAACAAGATCTGAAAAAGGCCTTGGCTGGTGCTGACGCTGTGATTTTTGCAGTCAGACATCGGCCCTACCTGGATCTTGACCCCGACGAGGTGGTTGAGACAGCTGGCGGGCCGTTGGCCGTGATCGACTGCTTTGGTATTTTGGACGATGAAATGATCAAACGCTACTTTGAGTTGGGTTGCGAGGTCAAAGGTTTGGGTCGTGGTCACGTTAAAAGAATCAAGGATCAGGTGCGCGAGGAGAAGGAGCAGATGCTGCTGAAGATGGGAGCGCGATGAGGTGGATAGTGGCGCAAACGGGGTTCAACCTAAATACGAACAAGGAGTGGAAATGCAGACCCATCTAGATAGTAGGGCAGCTCTCTTGGTGATTATAGCGCTTGTCTTGTTCCTCTCCTGCGCGAGCCGTGATGAACGTTTGCGTATTGCCGCCTACAAGGGAGATTCTGAGGAGGCCAGCCAATTAATAGCTGAGGGTGTGGAGATTGATGCAAAGAATGAGTATGGTAATACAGCTCTGATGATTGCGGTACTAGGAGGACACCTTGAGATCGTCAAGGATCTAATCGCCGGGGGTGCTGACGTAAACGCAAGGAATAGAGCTGAAAGTACAGCCTTGATGTTGGCGGCCAAGAAAGGCCACCTTGAGATCGTCAAGGCTTTGCTTGCTGCGGGTGCGGATGTCAACGTCAGGACAACAGGCGGTGTCACTGCTCTGTTCGCGGCCGAGTCCGGGGGCCACACGGCAGTGGTCGAAATACTAAGAAAAGCTGGAGCAAAGTAGTTCTTGCACTTGTTGCTGCTATAACTAAACCCTAAGGTTGCAAACCTCCACCGGCCAAAAGCGCCACGCTCGCGCCATAGTCCCGCCTGTGGCGGGATTGCCGGGAAAGATTGCGAGCTGTTTTGGAGTACTGGAGGAATAGAAATAACAAATCACAAGGGCTGAGGTTTCAGGTTTCAGTGTTCAGATTTCAGCTTCTCTGTTTCTTTTTCCTGACACCTGACACCCTGACATCTCCTGGCACACCCATTGCACTGAACAGATGGGTGAGCCAGGTTTTTTTTCTTGGCAGACAAGATTTTTATCTGCGACCACTAGTCTTTTTGATGTCCGCAAGCCACTTTAGCCCTGCTTGGACTCCAAACCGGCACGGCGAAGTCGCAAGCTTGAGGTGTGTTTTTGAATACATCAAGAGGAATAAAGTACAGCACCACTGAAAACCTGGTCCTCAGGGCCAAGTCAGTCCCGCCCGTGGCGGGATTGCCGGGAAAGATTGCGAGCTGTTTTGGAGTATCAGAAATTCCAAATAACAAATCACAAATATCAAACAAATCACAATGACCAAAATTCGAAATTCCAAACCTGTTTTGTGTTTTGGTCATTGAATATTGGAATTTGAGATTTGTTTGTAATTTGGTGCTTGAGATTTGATATTTTGCAATGCTCCACCACTCCAGCAGACTGCCGCAAGAGGGGAAAAAGCATTCAAGCCCCCTCAGGGGGCAGCCCAAAGCTGAGTCCTTCCCCGCGTAGCGGGATCTTCGATGGGCCCGGATTCTTTATTGCTGGATTAGAGACCTTTTGCTTGGCGAAGATCCATAATTCTCAGGAGGAGAGATGAAACAAAAGACAGTAACGGTGATGTGGATGCCGTCAGCAAAATCTGCCCCCCGAACTTTCTCTATCCCTCATATGTATCTATACATTTGCTTTGGTCTGCTGGTGTTTTCATGGCTGCTGTTAGGTATAGGAGGATATCTGGGACACAGTCTTTATCGTGATTCAACTGAATTGCAAGCGCAGAATGCCGATTTACTGCACGAGGTCAGGGATATTGATACCTTGCGCCATACAATCAAGCAAATACAGAAAGATGAGAGCGTCATTCGTGAATTTTTGGGGCTGGATGGTGGTCAGGAGGAGGGAAGTAATCTTGGCCAAGGCGGTGAGCCTTCACCGGATCTCTCCACCATTGCAATCAACGATGCCATGACAATCAGCACTACACCTTTGCCAGTAGAGACGCACTCTGCCCCGCTTGTCAAAAGAGCTCAAAACCTGCAGGCAGATTTCCGGGAGTTGGTGGGCGCCATGTGGGACCAGAGACAAACCCTGGACAGCACTCCCAGCATTGTTCCAGTACAATCCCAGGGGTATTGGTTAGCTTCCGGTTTTGGCTGGCGACGCAGCCCTTTTACTGGAGCCAAGGAGTTTCATAATGGCTTGGATATATGTGGACACAAGGGTACACCCATCGTCGCACCGGCGGATGGCGTGGTGTACAGGAGGGGTAAGCACAGATACTTAGGTAAGTATATCCGTGTTAACCACGGCAGAGGGGTAACCACCACCTATGGCCACCTCTCCGGATACAATGTGGACAAGGGTCAGAAAGTGAAGCGAGGAGAGGTGATCGCGTTTATGGGCAATAGCGGCCGCTCTACTGGTACTCACCTTCATTACTCTGTCACGGTCAAGAAAAAATATGTAAATCCATTTCATTATATCCTCAATACCAAGAGAAATCGCTTAGTAGATTTCTACCTGAAAGCAGAAGGTAGTAAACTCTAAGTGGTACTTTCTTTCCGTTTTTGTAACCTTGATTTCCCAACACAGATAATTTCCCCATAGGCGGAAGTTTATTTAAGTATTTGAATTGACAAGGTATTATCTAATAGTCGAGTTTGGCACGATCCTTGTGTACTGAGACTATATCACGCAACGCAACTGACCCAGTTGCAATGGCTTCATTACCTCAGGTTTAAGCTTCGAGACGGGAGGCATCCCATGGCTGAAGAGGAAAGAAGTCCATGCAGAACGTGCGAGAGATTAAGTAAGACCAAGAACAAGTGTGCAGAGTCTTGTGAGAAGCTGAAAATGTATCAAGAAAGCTTTCCGGCCTTCACACTCTGGAGGGGAGTTTCGGGTTACTACACTATGCCAGGTCTGCATCGGACCCCAAGCTACCGCAGCTTGGACTAAGCTTCAAGAAGTGATATGATTCTCCCTCGCCCTCTATTGGGCGGGCAGAAACGGTCTCGCGACAGCAAGGCGTGAAACATCCGGGCTAGGTAGTTTTGTTCTAAACCAAGTTCGGTCTTTCGATCCTAATTGTTTGTGGTGCAGTTGAGGTAAACACATGGATGAAGCATCTTGGGAAAGATGTCCCTATTATGTGGAAGACGAGTGTCCTCACAGCTCACTGGTAGACAGAACATATTTGATTCCACATTTGCTTAGCTCTGCAGAGGTCGAAGAAGTAAAAACCGTCTGTGGAGAATGTGGCTTGTATCTGAGTGAAAAAAGGAAATATTTTCGACTTAAGAAACCTTTCAGGGTAGTGGTCACCACGGGCACTGGGGAAGACAAATTCAGAGGTAGGATCGTCAACGTCAGTGGAGTTGGTGCTCTGGTAACGTTCAAAGATTGGCCTGACTTTGTTTTAGACCAGAAAGTGGAGATAGAAATCTATTCGAGACGAAAAGATTCAAGAGATCTGGATGAGACTGTGATTAAAGTGACAGGCGAAGTCAAAAGAATAGATGCTGAAGACAAGCAAGCTGCGGTGATGTTTTTGGAAGAAGTTCAACCGGAATTTCTCCTGGCGCTCTAGCCCTGAGGATACAGCACCTGCGTTCAAACCTCAGGATGCAAGTTGACACAGGGGGTAGGAAGCCCGACATATTCACCTTGAATCATGGTTCCAGATTACAGTGACACGATTGTTGAGAGTTTTACTCATAAATGGAAACTGTTTTCACAAGATAGGAATTTTGGTATATACTTTCCCCGGCTTTGACTTCAGGTACGGTGTGACTTAACTCATTGAAAGTGTGGGGAAATCAGGCTAACTGTTTAATTTCGTACAATTTTTGCATGCTGTGTGCCGGTTATGGAAAACAACTGCCTTTTTCCCCGACTCTTTTTGATGGAATTAACCCAGAATGAGATCCTGATGGTTCAGAGCCCTTTGTCCGTTGCCTTGCGCAGTATGGTCTGATTAACGGTCCCGAGTTGTTATGAGAACATTTGATCAACGGAAGAGTCCCAGAATACGTCAGAAGTTTCGGGTGAAATTTTTCAGGCAAGGGGTCGACTATACGCTTGAGGGAATGACCGCCAACTTGAGCCAAAAGGGGGCCTTCATCAGGACAAAAGACTACCGTTCCTTCCAAACAGGGGAACCGGGAGAGTTCACCTTTTTTCTTCCACCCGATTTCACCGGCCAAGACAAGATAGTCGGTTTGCAAGGGAATGCGGTTATTACCAGGATTGATCAAGACAACGAGGGTATTGGTGTCGAATTTATTAAGAGTCTCAAGCAATTCGAACGTGTCGCCACCTCGGAAGTGGCAGGCAAAATTAGGTACAAAAAACTTGCCCAGTATCTTGCCACCTTTGAAGATTTAGCCTTATCCCAGTTTGTTGCTACATATCCAAACGGTTTTCTTGTCGAGAAGTCTGAAAGATTCCTTGATAAAGATGTGATGTTTCAATTCCTCACCGATGTAGTTGAAGATGAGCACGTGCTGGGACAGTTACGACAAGGTTCGGTGCGTTCAGCGGTGTTGGATGCGAGAGTCATCGAAATAACGAAGCGAAAGGATATTACCGAACCTGATAAAATTACTATTGGGCGTTCACCAGAAAACGACATTGTGGTCTACAACAAAATGGTCTCGAGAAAACATGCTTACTTGCAGCTTAGCAGCGCAGATCAGGCCTGTTTTCTTGTGGATGCAGGATCAAGCAATGGTACATTTCTTAATAATACTCAAATAACACCTCATGAAAAATATCCATTGACGGATGCGGATGAAATATCTATTGGCCCCGAAACAAAAGTACTTTTTTTCGCCTCCAAAGCCTTCCATAGTTTCCTCTCTGAACTAAAATCACCCTAAATGCTCTAACCCTTTTAACTTTGATCCAACCTGTAGCAGATCAATACTCAAGTTTCGCCCTCCTTTAGTTTCCACCCGCATAGGGGCAGGCTCTAAGTGGAAAGGACGTGAGAGGTGCATTCAGCGTCATTACTGCGGAAGCGGGAATCCAGTCCTCCTGTTGACTTTACCTGTCTAATCCCTATCTTTTGTTTAATTTTCCTAGTGACTCGGTAGGTAAAAAAATGAAACTTGGGGCTTTGTCTATTCGGCTTATGGGCCGAAAACTTGTAAGATCAACCATTGTGACAGCCTCCCTCTCAGGGCCAATATTCTTGTTTTCTGCAGCTTCGTGGGGGGCTGTCACCATTGAAGCGGAGCCTGTGGTCACTGGACTTTCCAGTCCGGTGGACATAACCCATGCAGGTGATAGTTCGGGCCGGCTCTTCATAACCCTCCAAGGTGGAAGGGTTGTAATCTTCGATGGTGTGCAGATTCTCTCCCCTCCTTTTCTCGATATCAACTCTCTCGTTTCTTCGGGGGGAGAGCGAGGATTGCTAGGTGCAGCTTTTCATCCAAACTACGTGGGCAACGGGTTTTTCTACGTGAGCTACACTGACACTGCCGGCGACAGTGTGATCGCCCGCTACTCTGTCTCCTTAGATCCCAACCGAGCTGACCCAACTTCAGGTGTTATTCTACTCACCATCCCTCAGCCCTTTAGCAACCACAATGGCGGCCAGTTGCATTTCGGGCCTGACGGTTACCTCTATATCGGAATAGGAGACGGTGGATCAGGTGGTGACCCGCAAAACAATGGGCAAGACCTGGGGACACTCTTGGGGAAAATACTTCGTATCGATGTGGACTCCGGTTTCCCCTTTACCGTTCCACCAGATAATCCCTTTGTAGGAGTTTTAGGTGTCCGTGAAGAAATCTGGTCCTTTGGCTTGAGGAACCCCTGGCGCTTCAGCTTTGACCGGTTGACCGGAGATATGTTTATAGGTGACGTTGGCCAGAACAGCTGGGAAGAAGTGGATTTTCAGCCGGCCAACAGCACAGGAGGCGAGAATTACGGCTGGCGGCTAATGGAAGGCAACAGCTGCTTCAATCCGGCGATCAACTGCAACAACGGCACCCTCACCTTACCAATCTTGGTATACGATCATAGTGTGGGCTGCTCGGTTACCGGGGGTTACCTTTACCGGGGAAGTAAAAACCCTAATCTCAATGGACTATACCTCTACGGCGACTTCTGTAGCGGTCTAATCTGGGGCGCTCAAGAGGACGGCCTAGGTGGCTGGAACACCACAGTGTTGTTGGACGCAAATTTTTCCATAAGTACCTTTGGTGAAGACGAGTCCGGAGAGATATACTTTGCTCATCTGTCCGCTACTGATGGGACAATCTATCAAGTGGTACAATCCACTTCCAGCACTAATTCAGCATCAGCCTCCTCCGGTGGTGGGGCTGTAGGTTGCTTCATTACCACTGCTGTTTATGGCTCACAAGAGGTAATGGGAGTGTGGGCCAGATTTGTCTTGAAACTTTTTTCTTATTTCCGTAACCTAACTATATAAGCGAATTTCCTGCAGCAGATAGTGATGATATCTCACACACTCTTAGTGGATCGAATAAGAAGTCTGAAATCTGAAATAGTCATTACTCCAGAACTCCACTACTCCATTACTCTTAGGAACATGACAAACCCGATGCTTTGGGCTGGAATTATTCGCGTCGGTAAGTTGTCCAAAATTGGAGGTAGATCAATGTATAAATTGGGTGAGACTCTTCAAAAAGATGGGTTTCTGGAATTACGCCAGGAAGGAGACCTTTATTTGCTCAGCATTGGGGACTGTTTTGACGATGGTGGAGAAGGGGTGTGTATGCCTCTTTTTTCATTCACGAAAAAACTGAGCAAGGAGCGGGTCGAGGGAATGATCAAGTACTTAGAAGAAAACCTTTAACCCGGCTCAAAAACTTCTACTCAAAATATCCTTTCCCCTCCCAGCCACAAGGGTGGGATCTTCGCCAAGGGAGAGGATGTTTTTTTGGGGTAAGATAAGAGCTGAAGTGGAATTCCATACCCATGACTTTCATGGAAAAAAGTAAAAAGAGAGGGTCTTATGAGTCTACTCATCAATTTTTCCATCTTCCCCCTGGATAAGGGAGAAAGTGTAAGCCAATATGTGGCAAGGGCGGTGAAAATTATCAAAGACAGCGGATTGCCCTACAAGCTCGGCGCAATGGGCACCAGCATCGAGGGGGAGTGGGAAGAGGTCATGGATGTTGTGACTCGCTGCTTTGAGGAGTTGAAGCAAGACTGCAGCAGGGTGTATATGGGCATCACAGGTGACTACAGGAAGATTGGCTCCGACCGAATCGTGAGCAAAGTAGAGTCAGTGGGAAGTAAATTATGAATTGACCGGCGTCATACCGAGTCAATGTTGATCAGAAGAGAGGAGAGACCATGAAAATCGTCTGTCTGCTGGGAAGTCCAAGACCCAAAGGGAACAGTACAGCCATGGCCGCGAGATTCTGCGAGACCGCCGAGGGATTAGGCGCTGAAGTTACGACCTTTGCCTTGAACAAGCTCAAGTATCGCGGTTGTCAAGCGTGTATGACCTGCAAAACCAAAGCTGGAAAAATGCGTGCTCAAGGACGATCTGGCGGAGGTTTTGGACGCGATCCGCGATGCTGAGGTCCTGGTCATGGCGACGCCCATCTATTTCGCCGAGATCTCCAGTCAACTCAAGACTTTCATTGACCGAACCTTCTCATACCTGGTGCCCGACTACCCCACCAACCCTCTAGCCCATGCAGACTCTCCCCGGGCAAGAAACTGGTGTTCATCGAGGCTCAGGGGCACCCTGACGAGAGTCTATTTGCAGACGTATTTCCCAGGTACGACTTAATTTTCAAATGGTATGGATTCAGCGACAGTTATCAGATTCGTGCCTGTGGAGTATTTACGCAAGGGCGACGTGGAGAGCCCGTGAGGACATGTTATGAAATTGGCCGAAGAAACAGCTAGGAAGATCATGGGCTAGGATATCTTTTGCCGGCTTGGCACGCGGATCTGCTGCACAGCTATCAGGGAGATCATGGCCATGGCCGCGCCAGCCACAAACGGAATTCGGTAGTCTACCATCCAGAGAGCCCCACCAATTGCCGGTAAAACCACTGCCGCAATGTGGTTTATGGTAAATCCTACTGCCATACTCGGTGCGATGTCACGAGGATCTGCCACCTTTTGAAAATAGGTGCGGATGGCAATGGCAAAGTTGAAAAAGATGTGGTCCAGAATGTAAAGAAGCGCCAGGAGCGCTTTGGATTGAACCGTGGCGTAAGCCAGAAAAATGAAAATTAAGCTGAAATATTCCAGCGACAGTACCTTCCTCTCGCCGAACCGGATGATGCTTTTCCCAATAATGGGACTCAAAAAGAAGTTGATGATATTGTTGATTACAAAAAGGATGGTGACCTGCTGAATAGTGAATTGGAATTTTCCTGACCAGCAGGAAGACAGCAAATGCCATGAAGATCTGGCGCCGGGCACCTCCCATAAAGGTGAGGAAATAAAACAGCCAGTACCTCTTACGGAAAATCATTTTCTTGTGTTGAGGAATAATATCCCGGTCAGTGGGATCTTGAGCAAGCGCCCAGACGCTCGTGGCGATAATGAGACCCCCAACCAGCAGATATATTTGGGTGTAATGCAGCAAAGCTGCCATGAGATAGATGAAAACACCAATCCCAATGTTCGAGGCTGCGGCCATACTTCGTAATTTGCCAAACACCCACGGAGATGTGTTCTCATCGAAATATTGAAGAGTTAGGGACTGGTTTGTTGTTTCGTAGTAATGGAAGCCAAAACTCATGATCAGCGTGGTAATAAGTAGCCCAATGAAGGAAGGAAACAAGCCGGTTGCTGCAAGTCCGACTCCCAAAACAAGGGTAGACAATGCCGACAATCGATGCTCTTTGACAAGCAGCATCACAAAAATGGCAAGGAGTGCCAGGAATCCAGGAATCTCTCGCACGGATTGAATCACACCAATATGGATGCCTTCCAAACCGGCGACTTCCACAGCGAAGTTGTTGAATAGTGTTAGCCAACTCTGGAGCCCAACGGCTGAACAGATGGTGAGAATCATCAGGTAGCGATACATGGGCTTCTGCTTCAGGTTCTTCATTGGACTCTACCCTCTTTCCCACCAAGCGAAAATCACCAGAAGCGTCAAAGCAGAGAGCAGCAGAGCGTACTCCCGGAAGGTAATGCGATAGTGTTTTCTTGATGACCGCCCTTTGCGCCCGAATCCCCTTGATTCCATGGCCAGGGCCAGTTCGTCGGCGAGGACGAAAGATTGAGCCAGCAACGGCATAAGCAATGCCATGAAATTTCCCACATTCTTTAGCCTAAGCCTGAGATCGATCCCCCTGGAGCTCTGGGCATCGATGATGTGGCGGATCTTTTGTCCTATCAGAGGCACATATCGCATTGAAGTGGTAAGCATAAAGGCCAAACCGTAAGGGACCCCGATTTTCTGCAGTGCGTCACCCGTCTCTTCGGGGCTGACGGCCCGAAAGAAGATGAAGGATACGGTCAAAAGATTGAACAGCCGCACTGCAAGCACCAAAGCCACTCTAAAGTCAAATGAGAAAAAAGAAATGATAAAGACCAACCCTACCATAGGCCAATAGTAACGCAGGGAATGGAGCAAATCCTTCCCCATCCTAAGCAAGGGGAGAGCTGCCAGAAGAATTATTGACTCCACCAGGAGGGTCTTCGGTTCTTTAGCGATGAAGACCGCTGCAATCGCCATAAGTCCCAGGCCGAGTTTTGTTCTAGGATCCAGTCGTGTCAACTCTGTACTCCGATAGAGAGTTTTCTCCACATGTAGACGCGCTTCCAGTAGGCGGTTTCTTTTCTAGGCACTAGGTGACAAGTGCCAGTGTTTCGTAGACTACAAGAAGTGCCACTATTTCGTTAACTCAGCCTACTGGCAGCCCGATAGCCACTGCGTTTATATCGATTAGAATGTTTATCTTAAGTACTTTTAATTAGTTGAAAAAGTGAAAAACAGTAAGGCTAATGAATGTAAATGTACACTCCACTGTCTAGAGGAGAGTCTACGAATTACTGGCACAAAATCAGGTCTACGAAACACTGGCACTTGTCACCTAGTGCCTAGTTCTCAGCCTCGGGCCGGGGCAATGCCCCGAGCTGGACCAGTCGCTTGTCACCCCGTAAATCCTCAGGTGCTCCATCTCCCACTACTCGACCATCATGCAAAACTATCCATCGATCCGCGACGGCTTGGGCAAACTCCAGATCGTGAGTGGCAATCACAATGGTGAAGCCGCGATTCTTGAGTTCTGCCATAAGAGTGGCCAGAGCTTCACGAAAACGTCCGTCTTGTCCAGAGGTTGGTTCATCAAGGACCAGTAGTTTCGGCCGCGTGGCCAGGATGGAAGCAAGTGATACTCGCTTCTTCTCACCCTCGCTGAGGCGGTATGGAGATCTATCCAAAAGTTCATGGAGATCGAAGACCTGCCAAATCTCTTGGAGCCAATCTTCCTGTATTTTCCTGAGTATTCTGGGCCCCGCCATGACCTCATCCTTCACCCGGTATTTGAAAAACTGATCGTTTGGATTCTGGAAAGAGAGTCCCACCTCGGCTGCCAGTTCCGAAGGGGCCTTGCCTTGAATTTCCTCGCCCTTGAAGGTAACCCTGCCGGACGTGGGTCGCAGTAAACCATTGAAGTGCTTCAGCAGAGTGGTTTTTCCCGATCCATTCCTGCCAATAAGAGCCAGAGTCTCTCCCTCCCTAAGCTCAAGGGACACTCCTTTGAGGATCTCTTTTTCCTTTATCCGATAGGAAAGATCGTGAGCGATGAGTAGTGGTTCTTTGCCAGGTGATCTGTTTCTCCCAGTTGAATATTGGGGTAACAGATGGGCGTTGAGGAGGACTTGGTGGGCAGACTGGGGGGCGCCCTCGTACAGGAGCTTGCCTTGTTCCAGGATGAGACACCGTGAGGTGTCATGCAGAAACTTACCCATTCGCTGTTCAATAACGATGACGGTCTTGCCGCTGCGGTTGACCTCTAACAGGGCCTGGCGCACTCTCTCCACCGCTTGCCAATCGAGATCGCCATAGGGCTCATCAAGAAGCAAAACCGAAGGGTTCAGACAAAGCACCGATGCTATTGCCACCAGACGCTTTTCACCACCCGATAGGGTTGCAGGGGATCGCTCGAGAAGATCCTCTAATTTCAATGTCCGGGAGATCTCCTGGATACGGTTGTCGATCTCCACGCCAGACAAGCCCAGGCTTTCCAAACCAAAAGCTATCTCGTCTTCCACAGTGCTGTTGAAGAGTTGGGCATCGGCGTTTTGCAGTACAAGACCCACGTGAGAAAAAAGCTCGAAGACTTTATGCTCCAGGGTGTTGAGGTCATCAATGGTAACGGTGCCCTGCAGGGTGCCGCCGAAGTAGTGAGGAATGAGGCCGTTGAAAAGATAAGCGAGGGTCGACTTCCCAGAGCCATTGGCACCTCCAATGAAGAGGTAGTCGCAATCTTTTACTGAGAAATCGACCCCTTTCAATACCCACCCGGTGTGGGGGTAGCGATAACGTATGTCGCGCAAACGGATCACGGCTCCCAGATCCCCCCCCTTACGCAGAAGGTGGAGAGCGATGATAGCAATGATTGTTCCCCCGAGGGTGCTGACACTAAAGGCTATCATCAAGGTGGCCAGCGCCATAGCTTTGCCCATCAAGAGGGGCGCTACGATCCAAACGCTGGCAAGGGAGCCCAAGATTCCGGTGCCGATGACTTCTCCGAGTCCGGCCAAATAGATGTTTTTGGAGGCGCGATAGGCAAGACCTGCCAGCAAGGCACCAATCATTCCACCCGGGAAAGCCAGAAGAGTCCCGAGGCCCATCATATTTCTGATGATGCCTGCGATGGTAGCGATGGCCACCGCATAGGCAGGTCCAAGCATGACCGCACTGAGGACATTGACCATGTGTTGGGCTGGAAAGCATTTTGAAATGCCGACCGGGATAAAGAACGGCGACAAGGCAACCGCAATGGCCACCAAGATTACGGCACGCGCCACTTTTTTCGTCTCCATGGCTAGCTCTCCTTATCTCTACCGGACCAGAGAATATGATACACTAAACTGGTGGGAATAGGATACTATCTCACTTATCGCCTCCGACTGAAAAAATCAAGGGGCCACTTCTTTATTTAGTCTTGCGGGGGTCAGAGTTGAATAGGAGGTTTCAGGTTTCAGTGTTCAGGTTTCAGCTTCTATATTTTTTCCTGACACCTGACACCTGACACCTGACACCCTGAGATTTGGTGCTTGGAATTTGGAACTTTGTAGTGTTAGCCACTCCAGTCTCTAGGCACACTTCCTATTCTTAAATAGCCACATGAAGCTTGGGATAATTTATGTTATAAAACTGGGGGCTCGGTTATAGCTGGAGCTGATATCACAATTTGATCCAAAAGAGGTGAATCCCGTGAAATGGAAGTCCTTACTGTTGCTCGGAATAGTTATCTTCTCTTTTTCAGAAGTGAATGCCGAACCTTTCGAACCGTTCAGTTTCCCGTCAATGATGTCTGCTCTCAGTATCACAACACCTCTGGAGTTTTGCGGTGAACCGGTACCCTTAGAAGTTCAGGAAGTTAGGGAGCGAATTGAAAAAGAACTCCTGCTTTCACTGTGGCATAGACCCCAGGTTATTCTCTGGTTGAAACGTTCCAGGCGCTATATGCCTTACATTGAGGAGGTGTTAAGAAGCGAAGGGATGCCAGATGATCTGAAATATGTTGCCATTGCTGAAAGTGCCCTTCGACCTCATGCGCGCTCACGGAAAGGAGCCGTGGGGTTCTGGCAATTCATGAACTACACTGGTCGACAGTACGGTCTGGTCATCAATAGACGTATCGATGAAAGACGGAACATCTTTGCTTCGACCCAGGCAGCGATCAGGTACTTGAGCGACCTTTATGATACTTTTGGGTCATGGGCTCTGGCTGCTGCCGCATACAACATGGGGGAAGTGGGGCTGAATGCTGAAATCGTTGAACAGGGAGTCAATAACTACTACCAGTTATACCTTAACCTGGAAACACAAAGGTATATATTTAGAATTATCGCAATAAAGTTGATTCTTGAGGATCCAGCAAAATATGGCTTCTATCTCGCTGAAGAAGACTACTATCCCGCACTTAGCTTCGATCGGGTCAGGGTCCAATGTTTCAAGGAGACCCCAATCCGAATTATTGCCCAGGCAGCGCAAACCCATTTCAAAGTGATCAAAGATTTGAATCCCGAAATTCGAGGACACTATTTGACCGAGGGGAACCATGCGATTCTGATTCCCAAAGAGGGCTCCGAGAATTTTCAAGCTCGATATCGAGATCTCCTGAAGCACTGGTCATCCAACCAAAAGGAGCAGACCTATCTGGTAAAAGAGGGAGACCACCTTACCGCCATCGCCGAGCGCTTTGGAGTTTCCCTGGCTTCTCTCATTATATGGAATCGATTGAACCCCAAAGCGCCCATCCATCCAGGTGATCGACTCATCATTTATCCCAAAAAATCTGTGCCTATAACAATTGACGAGGAGGAAAATGGCAACAATAGCACCTCTGTCAAGAACAATTGATGAGTAAACCCTGCCGAGGTGTCAATTTCGAAATGGACACTAACTGAAATTGGTACCTGCCTCCATTCCGAGACTGCCAAAAAGATCTGTGTTCGCAATCCCTGCCTGTCAAATAAGTGTAGGATATATTTGCCGTAATACTGAAACGTCGCATGAAAGTTGCATTCGGATGTTTTGTGCCTGGGACCTGTATACAAGTGGGGTGGACAGCTCAAACCCGTTGGATAGCCATGAGCATAAAGAGAATTGTCATAGCTGTGACCTGGAGTCTTGTCCTGCTCGCCTTCCTGTTGACAGGAGTTTCTAAGGTCTGGGCAGAATCCATTTCAGTAGCTGAGTATCGTCTGCGTATCCAAGAGTCCCTCGCACATTTGGAAGAAGGAGAGGGACAGATTGGGCCGGAGGAGATCTCCTGGTTTTCTGATAGCTTCCCCCCTGATCTGGTGGTTCAAGATCCTGGCGGAGAGCGGTTCCTCGTGGATCGTAAAGACTTTTTTCGCTGGGCGAAAGACGCTGAAGATAGCCCACAGGGCAGGAAGCATCTTGCCGCTTATCACCAGGCTCTGTTGCAGGAGATTTCGTGGTGGACCGGGGAAACGTTTTCGGAAGTGTCCAGTTGGGATGAATACAGAACCCTTCTGGATGAGGTATATCGCGGCAAGGAGTTCAGGTACTTGAAGAAAAGAAAGGATCCAGCCTGGAAGGAATATATCGCCAGATTAATTGAGGCCTTTGGCATGTGGCTGAAAGATCACCTGGGATTCCTTGATACCATGCGGGCGGGGTGGATTGTCTATGTGGCATACGGAATCGTCTTAGTGTTGGGCGCAATACTGATCATCTGGATCATCCGGTTGTTCGGACCAGTGGGTTGGCGTTGGAAATATGCCAGCGCCCCCCCTCCTCCTTCAACGAAAACAAGCCCCGAACGAAACTGGCGGTCATGGCGGGAGGAGGCCAAAAAGAAGGCTCAGGAGGGGGCTTTCCGAGAAGCAATCAGGTCGCTATTTATTTCCGTTCTGATGGAAGGCCACCAAAAAGGGTGGTGGGTTTACGAGCCAGAAGCCACCAACAGGGAGCACCTCGCCCGAGTGGAAGGACAGACCGAAAGATGGGAGGCTCTCCAGAGGTTGATCGATCGTTATGAGTTGGCGTGGTACGGGTTAAGACAGCCAGGGATAGAGGAGTTTCAGGATTGTGAGAGATGGGTGCAGCGGTTGGAGGGCTCGGTATGAATAAAGGGGGACGAGCTACTTGGTTGCTGATGGGTGGTTTGGGAATTTTGCTATTCCTCGCCGCCTACGGGTTAATGGTTTTAGAGGACAGCCAACAAGGCAAACAATCACCTCAGCGTCGAACCACCTACAGTGCAGCGGCGGGAGGATATAAAGCGCTTTATCTCTGGTTACAATCCCTGGGTCTACCCGTTGGCAGGTGGGAAAAAGGCTTTGAAAACCTTCCTCAGGATAATTCGGTTCTTGTGCTGGTGGAACCGGAGCTTGGTCCTGGAACTGGGGAGATGGAAGCGCTCAAGGAGTGGGTGAGCGACGGCAGGACTCTCGTGCTCATAGCGAGTCGACCGAGTCCCTTCTTAAAGAACATGGGGTTTGCCTTGGTACCAGTGTTTGCTATGCATCAGCGGGAAGATAAGAACGAAGCGTTTTTGTTCCAGCCGGGATCTTACACTCAAGGGATACACACCCTCGAATCCAATGGCCATGCTGATCTCACCTCGCAACACCCGGAAACTGTGGTTCTTATAAGAAGCAAGTGGGGTGGGCTCCTGGCGGTGCGTGCTGAAGGAAGCGGGAGGGTGATCTGCCTTTCCGATCCCAATCTATTGTCAAACCAGTCGCTGAGAGATGGAGATCACGCCCGGTTGGCCCTCAATCTTTTGCTCGCTAATCGTGGGGACGGCAGTTTGCTGATTGACGAATACCATCATGGCTATGGCAGAGTTACCTCGGTGCTGGAACATTTGGTCCACTCACGAGCCCTGGTCCCAGCGCTTCAGGGGATTTTGCTCTTGTTTGTCCTTTGGGCCGCCAAAGGGAGACGGTTTGGACTTCCCAGACCACTTATTCAAGAGAAGCGCCGTTCTTCCCTTGAGTATGTGAAGGCGATGGCACAGCTGTTCCAGAGGGGACGGGCCCGAGTTCTTGCTTTTGAGGCTCTTGTCCGCTGGATCGAAAAAGAAGCCAAGAATATCCTCGTTCATGGGGACCACACCCTTCAGAACAAATTGCTGGCTGCTCGCCGAAATCCTGATAAGCAAGTAGTTTCAGAAAGAGATCTCTTGATGTCTGCACGGGGACTGTATTCGGCTTTGGACGAGGCTCGGAGGAAAGCAGCTCGTGGCGCCTAGCGCAGAGTGAGCAGGATACAGCAAGAGTAAAGAATCCGGCTCAAAGGACACGGCTTTGGGTTGCCTCCTGAGGGAGCTTAATGGCCTTTCCCCTCTGCGGCAGTCTGCAGGAGTGATGGAGCATTGCAAAATATCAAATTTCAAGCGCTAAGTCTCAGGGTTTCAGGTGTCGGGTGTCAGGTGTCAGGAAAAAGAAACATAAAAGCTGAAACCTGAACACTGAAACCTGAAACCTCCTTTTACTAAACGCGCCATGCGCTCTGCGCATTGCGCCTCGGAGAGAGCAACATGCCGGCAGAAGTTGAAAAATTAGTAGGGCGGATTTCTGGTGAAATATCGAAAGTGATCATGGGACAACAGCAGGCAGTGAATCATTTGCTGGCGGGTCTTCTGGCAAGGGGGCATGTCCTCATGGAAGGAGTCCCGGGCCTGGGCAAAACCCTCCTAGCCAAGACCTTGGCCTACATATTGAGGGCGGAGTTCACCCGAATCCAGTTCACTCCCGACCTGATGCCCGCAGACATTTTGGGCACGCAAATTTACGACTTGCAGAGTAGTCAATTTCATCTTCGCAAGGGTCCAATTTTTACGGAGATTCTTTTGGGTGATGAAATCAACCGGGCGCCACCAAAGACCCAATCCGCACTCCTCGAGGCCATGGAGGAAAGGCAGGTGAGCATCGACGGCGAGACCCTGCCTTTGTCCGAAAGTTTTATGGTGGTGGCGACCCAGAATCCTATTGAACAGGAGGGCACCTACCCGCTGCCCGAGGCTCAAATGGATCGGTTCCTTATGAAGATAGTGTTGAGCTACCCTTCAGAGGCCGAGGAGCGGGAGATCCTTGCTCGGTACGGAAAGTCCATAGATGCCCATGACCTGGAATCAATGGGACTAGCTCGGCTAGCAGGAGAAGATACCATCGTCAAATTCCGCCGACGAGTCCGTGAAGTGAAAGTCGAGGAAGGAATAGTGGCATACGTGCAAAGCTTGCTGGAAGCAACCCGACGCTCTCCTCACCTCCATCTTGGAGCCAGTCCGCGGGGGGGCATAGCTTTGCTGAAAACGAGCCAGTGCTTGGCCGCGATGGGGGGGAGGGACTTTATTGTCCCAGATGATATCAAGGAGATGGCTCTGCCGGTCCTCAGACACCGGGTAATCCTCCGACCAGAGGCAGAACTGGAGGGGCTGACCCCTGACCGGGTCCTTTCCCAGGTCCTGGAGGGAATTCCGGTACCGAGGTAAATGAGTGTCTAAAATATCTAATGGTTAGTAGGCCGGACCGAGTCGGCCCCACTGAAAACTGATGGCTGAGCGCTCACCCACAGATCAAGTAAGAAGTTTCTGGGGAAAAATCCCTTTCCCCACCATGCTGACCCTGTGTCTCGTAGCGTTGGGGATTGCAGCGGCTGCATTCTGGGGCTGGGAAGTAGTGGTTGCTCTCGATCTTGGGGTTCTGTTGTTGTGTGGCCTGGATTACACTATGACATTGAAGGGTGGGAATATAGAGGCCGAGAGAGTCTGCCCGCCCCATTTCTCCTCCGGCATCGAGCACGACATTGAGATTGTCCTCAGGAACACGGGCCCAGCCGACAGAAAAGTCCAGGTGCGGGATCAAACTCCCAAAGAATGGGAACCGGCGCCGGTTCTTAAGGCACTAGTTCCTGGAAGATCTTCTCTAAGCCTTGATTATCGCCTCACACCTTTCCAAAGAGGGGAATATGGTTTCGGAGATCTTTTTCTAAGAGTGGAGGGCCCCTTGGGGCTCATGCTAAAACCGATACGACTCAGGGCTGCTCGGCAGGTGAGAGTTTACCCTGGTCTCCAGTCTTTGCGCTACGCCGACCTGGCCACATACAGGCGAGTGGCCTACAAGTGGGGACTTCGACCAACCAGGTGGAAGGGAGAAGGCCGCGAATTCGAGTCTCTCAGGGAATACGTGGAAGGGGATGATCCTCGAAAGATCCATTGGAAAGCAACGGCCCGATTAGGCCGCCCCATTGTCCAGCAGTATCAAACAGAAAAGAACCAGATCGTAATGATTTTATTGGACGTGGGACGGTTGATGAGCGCCGAGTCAGAAGGGAAAACAAAGCTGGATCACGCCCTGGAGGCAGCGGTTCATCTGGCCCACACCGCCCTTTCAGGAGGGGATCAGGTGGGAATACTGGCATTCGCTGATCGGGTAATTTCTTTTATCCCGCCTAGAGGGACACCTGAGCAACTGCAACGCATTCTGGAGGGGACCATATCCTTACGGCCCGCTCTGGTTGAGCCCCAGTACGAACAGGCGTTTCTCTGGCTTCGCTCACAGGTTCGGCGGCGAAGCCTGACGGTGATTTACACGGATCTACTGGACGAGGTGGCCTCAGAGAACCTCCTTGCTGCGGTATCACTTCTGAGACCCCTTCATCTACCGCTGTGTGTTGCCATCAGGGAATCGGAGTGGGATGAGCTGTTGGCTCGCCCACCTTCCAAGGTTCAGGGCGTGTATGAACGGGCAGTGCTCCAGGAACTCCTTCGCCAACGCAGCAAAGCTCTTGGAGGTCTGGTGCAAAAGGGAGCTCTGGCTATGGATCTTCCTCCCTCAAAACTATCAATGGGAACTATGGAACGTTATTTGGAGGTGAAGCGACGAGGTCTATTGTGAGATGCTGGCAACAGGAGGTAACAGAGCAAAAGTCCCAGGAGTAGGCCAGCTAAGAGGAATTTGACCCATGGGGGCAGATGAGACGGGGATAAAAAGCCCTCAACAATCCCTGCAACTATGAGCAGGGGAACACAGCCGAGAATAAGTCGGACGGCCTTTCGGCCCCTCTGAGTCAATGCCTCTTTTCTGGAAAGATCGCCGGGAGAGATCAGAGCTGACCCGAGCAGAAGCCCTCCTCCGCCCGCTATAAATATGGCTGTGAGTTCGATAACTCCGTGAGGAAGTACAAAGGACCAAAACTCCACATCCAGGCCGTGAAGATGGCACAAAGCGGCCAGGGTTCCGAGTAGCAGTCCATTGAAGGCCATAATGTAAACGGTTCCGAGGCCAAAGGTTATGCCAAGGGCGAAGGCCAGAAAAGTTACAGAGATGTTGTTTCTCATTATCATGCTGGAGGCTAGAGGACGGATAGCCAGGATAGAGTCGAACCAAACTTTTCCCCCTTCAACTTGTTCAATAAGGTGAGGGGGGGCGACAAGCGGGATGAAGCTGTCGTCAACAAGACCTGCTAGAAAGCCGTACCCGCAACCGAGGAGGAAGATACCGAGGGCAGATAGGGTCCAGGGGGCTGTTTCCCTGAAGGTTACAGGAAAAGTGGAGCGAAGGAACATCCACAAGGAACGCCATCCAGGGGAGGGGCTGCGGTAGATCTGGCCATGGGCCCGGGCCACCAGATGGTTTAAGTAGTCAACCAACTCATCCGGGAGAGCCCCCTGTTGTTGGAAAGTCTGCAAGCGGGCCAGATCAGCCGTGGCTTCCCGGTATAACCGGCCCATATCTGGGAGTTCCGACGGGCGCAGACGTTGCGCTTTTCCCTGTTCCAGGGATTGGATGAGTTTTTCCAACCGCTTCCAGCGTGGTCTTCTGGACTCGATGAATTTCTCGATGGATTGACTCATGCCTGTAGAGTAGCAAAAGGTCATTGAGATGGAAACAGCAAAAGAGACCCTGAAGATTCAAACTCCAGAACACGTGGGGTTCAGATACGTACTTGCCGGTTTGGGAACGCGCTCTACAGCTTTTTTATTAGATACAACTTTCCGGGTCTTGATTATCTTCTGCATCTTTTTGGCAGTATTTATGCTGGCTCGGTTGCTGCCAAATTTTGATCCAACCGGTGTTATGACAAGTCTCCCCCGAACCTGGCTGTTTGCCTTGGGAGTCTTTGCCTACGGCGTGGTGGATTTGGGATACTTCCTTATTTTTGAAGCCCTGTGGAGCGGTCAGACTCCGGGAAAGAGAATGCAAAAGCTCCGGGTGATCCGGGTCAACGGCCAGCCCATTGGTTGGCTGGAATCCTCCATTCGCAACATTCTGAGGGCGGTGGATATATTGCTGGGTTTCTATCCGTTAGGCTTATTTGTGATGTTTCTGAGTTCTCGCAGCCAGAGGATTGGGGACTATGCCGCTGGTACGGTGGTGATCGTAGAACGCAGGAGCAATGTTCCCATGGATAGGACTCGCCTGCGCTCAACCTCCAAGTTGAACGTGCCGGACCTTGAACTCCATCTCTCTACCCTGGAACCGAAAGAGTACCAGCTCGTACGGTCTTTTCTCCAGAGAAGGGAGGCATTGGACGGGAAACACCGACGCGAGCTCGCGCGCCTTATTGTACACCGGTTGATGAAGAGATGGGGTATTACGCCCGGATCCGACATTTCTGACGAGTCTTTTCTAGAAGAAATCGTTGGAGTCTACGAGCGAACCAGGAAAGCGATTTAAAGCCATTTCACATTAAACATTTCGCATTTCTCATTGGACATCGAAAGGTGACAGTCGTCCTCTGACTTCATCACGATGAGAAATGTTAAATGCCAAATGATAAATCCGCAATCCGAAATCCGCAATCCGAAATATAACCTGTGCTTAGCGCCAACTCCCCCGCCCCCCTGCGTCATTCCCAATATTGCTAAAACAGTGAATTTCGGAATAGAAATTGCAAATCAATGGAGGGTCACTTCTTATACTAAACCGGGGGTATCCATGACTCAGAATACGGCTGCCGCAGATGTTAAAACATTCGCCATAAGTCTGGCAGGAGTCAGGGCAGGATTCGCTCAAGAAGATTTGGTTGTTGCTCTCCAGCGTATCTTCCCACGCCAAACAGCTGAGCAAATCCGTGGGGCCATAGCGAAACTTCCATTTCTGTTGACCCGCGCAGCAACGGAAGAGCAGGCCAAAAAGATCAAGAGTTTCCTGGAGTCAAAAGGAGCAATTCTAAAATTCATCACCTCCCCGGCGGAGGTCACGGCTCCTCAGGCTGCAGCCGCTCCAGCCCCTGCTCGGCCGGCAGCAGCAAAAGCAACTCCTGCTCCGCAGGAGAAAAAACCCTACCCTGGCGCTGAACGCAGGGCGAAGCCCAGAGTCCACCCTGGCCTTGAGATCCATCCTATGGGAGTCGGAGAGATTTTGGACCGCTCTTTTCGCCTTCTGCGTAAGCACTTTATGCTGTTTTTCATCATTCTCATGATCCCACAGGGAACGTTCTTTCTGGCGAACAAGGGAATGCAGGTTTATGCGCAAGGAGGAGTCCAGCAAGGTATGACTTCGGGCATGGTTGCTCGCTATGCTGTCTCCGTGCTGCTCGCGGTAGTGATAATGATGGTTATACAGTTCTGGGCCCAAGGGGCATTGATATACGCTGTCTCCGAAACCTATTTGGGTCACGAGACTTCAATAGGGAGATCATATGGCGCCATGCGCTCACGGCTCGGGCGACTTTTGGGTACCATGTTCCTGATGGGGTTTCTCATCATGCTGGTGCCAGGATTGCTGGGTATCGTCTCGGCGATTGTTATTCCCATTTTAACTGGGATGGGATTGGGCGGTTCGACTACAGTAATATTATTTGTGGTATTGATGATCGCCGGTGTCGTCTGGTTCTTTTATGTTTTGCTCAACTGGCTTCTGGTGGACAAGGTGGTAGTTCTGGAGGGGGAAGGCTGGAGAAGTGCCTTGCGCCGCAGCAAAGAGCTCATGAACACCCGCACTGAGCCGGGATTCTGGAAACGCCCCAAGAACAAGGCCGGGTTCATTCTCATTTTGGGCTTTTTAATCGGGGTGGGAATTCACCTTCTCTTTCAGACACCGGGATTGATCATGCACTGGCTCATGCCCACAAGCACTATGGGGCAAACCATCCAACAGATTCTCAATGTGGTGGCCACCTCACTGGCTACGGTTTTCACCGCCATAGCCATGATCCTTTACTACTATGACATCCGACTCCGCAGTGAGGGTTTTGACCTGAAGATGATGGCCGAGCATCTTTAGGAACGACCTCCAGGTCGCGATCACACTGACAGATAAAAGAAAAGCGGAGCTTACCTTTACTGACCTTTGTCCCACGAGCGGACAAATTGCGCCTGTATCTCCGTCTCCGGCGAAGCAAGATGTGAAATGGGATCATTCTGACGAAGTGTGCTGAGCAAGTCCAGGGCAGCCTCCCCGACCCCCAGACCGTGGCGAGCCAGGTAACAACCAACCACGGTCCCTGTCCGCCCCCGACCTCCCCAACAGTGGAGATAAACGCGGGGATTCTGAAGAATTGCACGATCGATTTCATTCAGGATTCCAACCATACCCTCAACAGTTGGAACATCAGTATCCCGAATGGGCATATGAACCAGCTTGATGGGAATGTCACCCCTTGCTGCAATGTTTTCTAACTGTTGCTCATAGGGAACGAATGTCTCACCACTGAAATTGTGTTCATGTTCTTCCATGAGATTGATAACGTGGCGGACCCCATGTTCAAGGAGTCCCTCAAGCTTTCTTTGGGCTGTTGAGGGATCCCGACTGCCGGGGTAGTAGCCTGCGAGGAATTTGCCAGGCACCATCCAGTAAGAGCGAGGAAAAGGAACCGAGAGTTCTCCCATTGGTCTCTAATCCTTTGTCGTTCGTCTTCGCTCAACGCTCATGGTATGTATCTCTCGCCCGAGCCCTGCGGGCTCTCTGAGTTCTCTGTGAACTCTGTGAGAGATCAAGATCCATCTGCCAGTTTCTTGAGCAAGTGAGACTTGCGGTCCTGGAGGAACGGCATGGAGGAGCGAACCTCCGCTACCATGGCGGGATCAATGTCGGCTAGCAACAAGGTCTCCCTGTCCTCAGCGTGGGCCAGGACTTGGCCAAGAGGATCGATAATGGCCGAACCGCCGAGAAAAGTAAGATCGCCACCTTCCCCAACCCGATTAACCCCCACCACAAAACACTGACTCTCCACAGCGCGGGCGCGGAGTAGCAAATCCCAGTGGGGTTGGCGAACAGCCGGCCAGCAAGCGATGACCAGGATGAGCCCGCATTGGTCGACCACAGTGCGGAAAAGTTCGGGAAAGCGCAGGTCATAACAAACGAAACAAGCAGCATGCATTTCTTCCAGTTTGAACACTACAGGCCAGTCACCAGGGTCATAGCTTGCGTCTTCTCCCAACAAAGCAATCTGATGAATCTTGGCGTAGAGCGCAAGATCGTTTCCATTACGGTCCACTGCCAGAGACACGTTTTGTGGTCCACCATTGTCTCGCTCCAGGACAAAGCCACCAACGACCACCATGTCAAAGTCGCGGGCCAAGGTGCGCAACAGCGTGGGCGTAGCTCCTTCCAAAGGTTCAGGCGTGATGGAAGTGTCCATTGAAAATCCGGTGGAAAACATCTCCGGCAAAACAAGCAGGTCGGCACCCGCCTCCCTGGCTTGAGCCGCTAAACGCTTGGCTTTATCGTGGTTAGCTGGTCGGTCGTGCCAGGCTATGTCCATCTGTACCGCCGCCACTTTCATCTTAGCCACCTCCTAAGCCTGCATTATTTATGGCCGTCCCAGAAATAGGAAAACTGAATAACCGCTAGTCCCTATATCATAACTGTAGAAAGCCTTGCCATTCAAAAAAGATACTGTTGTGGTCATTTCTATCTTTCTTGACACGGTTGGACAAGGTTGGTATTTGTTTCTTGTAAGTTATTCGAAGCAGTGACTGCCTAGCCCGGGATTGATGAAGAGCAGACCAGCCGGATCATAAGGAAAGATTATGTACAGGACGGATGATAATTACAACCTTTACTATGATGGGACAATATCAGGAGATCAAGAGACTGCCTTTCAAACGTTGATCGCAGAACACCAGCTATCACTGAAATTTACAGAACTACTCAAAAGACATCATGATTTTAGGATCAAGAATTCATACAATGGCCACAAGAAACTCCTTTGGATTTTACATAAAGTTTTTGGCTCGTTCGCGATCACCATTTTTTCCGCCGAGGAGGAACATCCACTCGGATGTGAGTATCAGTCGAAAGTTGATTATTTCGTTGATGAAAATGGGAATTACGAGTATGAAATGAAAAACAGCCTCTTTAAGTATGATAACTACGAAATGTCGGACGAATGCATCAAAAGGATTGCAGAGGGAGCCGCTGGCTTTGAGAAAGACTGTAAATTAAGGGGAAACATGGGGGAAATGCAATTAGAACCTTTCGCAAAGAGCTTAACAGCCGACGACTAAAAGAATAATGCTCAAATCAATGGACCCTCACTGTTCATAAACTGGTTGTTCTGGCTTCATACTTTCCAATATGTAAGTTCTCTGCTAAGATGCGATCCGAATTTATTCGGCATGATTGTCTCAGCCCAGCCACCATATTGATAACGGGCGCATAACAAGATCACACATCTCTGTGGCTGCGAGAAAGACTCATCACCTTAGGAAGGGGGCATCCACGTGTCGGTTGGGACGGAAAGACGGCGGCATTTAAGGATAACGGTGAACTGGCCTGTAATCGTGGTAACACCTCAACTTTACATAGGCGGAGAGGCGGTAAATATCAGTATAGGGGGTGCGAATATTCGTTGTACGACAGATCCGGAACGAACGGGCCCCCTCCGGATGGCTTTCAAAATACCCATACGAGAAGAATTTTTGCAGGTGACCGGCGTTGTGGCCTGGACAAAGTCATTCGAGCAGATGGATGATTTTTATTCCTGGGAAACGGGCGTGAGGTTCACGAGTTTTATTGGCGATAGCCGTAAGCATCTTTTTGAATTGATTTCAAATATTTGTGGTCAGAGTACGTGAAATAACTATTGTCGATTGCAACTTTGGCTGCGATTTGCTAGATAGATCAATCTATCTTGCCCGGTTGTTGGGACCGAGGAAGTTACATAGGATTTGAAACATGGCTACTCCTCAGGGCAGACGCCAGTATTCTAGGACCAGTGTCAAATGGCCCGTGACTTTACTGACCTCTCAGGACAAAACAGAGGGGGAGACAGAAAATGTTAGTCCCACAGGGGTGTTTATCTCCTGTACAGTTGTGCCACTATCAGAGGGTAGCCTTCGTTTGGTCATCAAAGTCCCAGGCCACCAGCCAATAAACGTTGCCGGTAAAGTGGTGTGGTCGAAAGTTCTCAACCCCAATAAAGGTGTCCCATCTTTCGGGGTGGGCGTCCAATTCACCAAGATTTCCGAAAATGATAGCCACTTCCTGCGAGAGGTAATTTTAAAGCGCTATGGCAAAATGATTAACCGCTTGATTGCATAAACGTAAAACTGCCCCCGCCATTACCTCCTCGCCAGTGACCTCTCCAGTTTTTCAATCTAAAATCCCTCTACTCAGAGAGAGGAGAACATGGGAAGCGCGGACGAAGTTGTGATCATTGTGGACGAGGAAAACAATGAGGTTGGAGCTGTGCCGCGGCGGGAGATGAGGGCTGGTAGGCTCCCTCACCGGGCAACCTACATCCTGTTATTCAACTCACAGGGGGATCTTTATGTCCAGAAGCGCACACAAACGAAGGATGTTTTCCCTGGTTACTATGACGTGGCCGCAGGTGGGGTTGTGCTAGCAGGAGAGAGCTACGAAGAGGGAGCCGTGCGCGAGCTTGCAGAAGAACTTGGAATTCGGGGGACACCGCTGGCGACGCTCTTCGATTTTTACTATGAAAATGAGTACATCCGGTTATGGGGTAGGGCTTTTTCCTGCGTGTATGATGGTAACCTGGTGCTGCAAGAGGAGGAGATTGAGAGCGGTACGTTCATGAGAGTGGACGAGGTACAACGGCTGGCCGAAACAGAGCCATTCACTCCTGACTGTCTCTATGTGTTGCAGCGCTATCTCGGCACCAGGATGTAGTGTCTCGAGCTAAAGGTGGTTGTAGCATGACCGAGAAAATACATATTGAAGAATTGCCCATAACAGAGAAATTCATGCGACAGAAGAGACTCATTCAAGACAGAGGTGAGCTCGCTCTCATAGAAGATGGAAGGGAGTTTCAGCATCTTGGCTATTTTAGCTTAAAAAAGGGAAAAGGTTATTACCGGGGAGGCCACTATCACCGAAGAAAGGTGGAGCATTTCTACATGGTGAGCGGTAGGATTCGCGTTCAACTCGTGGATCTCGACACCGGGAAAAAATCTGAGGTTGTCATTAGGGAGGGGCAGCGAGTTACTATCTATCCAAACTGCGCCCATCGCTTTGAAGCCGAGGAAGAGGCTCAGGTGATAGAGTACTACAATTCAATGTACGACCCTGAGGATGATATTCATTACAGTGAGTTCTAAGTTGTATTGACCTGACAGCGAAAATTCAGGTGGCGATGTTGAGGATTCAGGTGTCGGGTGTCAGGTGTCAGGGAAGAAAAACAAAAAACTGAAACCTGAACACTGAAACCTGAAACCTCAGTTCTTGCGATTTGGAATTTCTATTCCTCGAATACTCCATGTACAACATGTGAGCTGGACATCGCCTACCGGTTTTGGCTAAGTTAAAAATGAATAGGGGACATAAGGGTATTTTTCTGATAATGTCGACCAGTTCGTGTGAGGTGTCATTACTATGACCGCGTCTGATCCTTCCAATTCTCAGTCACTTCTTCTGATGATAGCCGGAGCCAAAGGAGCTGTTGGGTCCACCGTCGCGGTGGCCTCCACAGCCATGCGGTACCAGCCAGAATTGGTCTTGCCAAGCTTAACTACGAAACACTTGTTGCCCGGTTTGGATTCTTCCCAGCCAGTTCAGGTGGTGGGCTGGGATGCAACGGATACGACGCTGCTTGCAGCCATAGAGGCTCAGGGGGTGCTTTCGGAAAACATATGGAAGCCGTACGCGGACGAACTCGAACAGGTACAGGTGAGAACACCACCTGCAGATAGCCTGGACTTAAAGGGCCAGGTTGAACAACTGAACCAGGACATCCAGGAGTTTAGAGCTCTTTATCCCAATACTAAGGCTGTGCTCATCAACCTGCTGCCCGCGGCTGTTCCAGAGAATCTTCACCGCTTTAAGAGCCTTTCTCAACTGTATTCTGAATTCGACCCCATAAATCTTCCTGATCTCTCCTACGCCATCGCAGCGGTTCTCGCTGGTATTCCTGTGGTTAATTTCACCCCAAATGAGGTGGAAATCCCAGTGGTAATAAATGAGGCTGTTAAGCGAGGTGTCCCAATATCAGGGCGCGACGGCAAAACCGGCCAAACCTATCTAAAAGTTGTATTGGCTTCAGCCTTGAAGGCCAGAAATCTGTTTGTGGATGGCTGGTACAGCCTGAATATCCTCGGCAATCAAGATGGGAAAAACTTGATGGATCCCAAGAGGGCTGCAGGGAAGTTGTCGAACAAGACTGAAATTCTCGATGAAATTCTTGGTTATCCCGTCGGTGAGCGGTATGGCGTTTCTTCCCACCAGGTTCAAATCGACTACTATCCCCCCCGCGGTGACGCCAAAGAAGCGTGGGATGTGATTGACTTTCTCGGCTTGTTCGGACTGCCCATGAGCATCCGGTTGAATTTGCAGGGCAGGGATTCAGTTCTTGCGACTCCCCTTGTCTTGGACCTGGCCCGCTGGATGGTTGCCCTTCAGAGGGCGGGTCGCTCCGGCCCGATCCCCGAACTGGCATTCTACTATAAGCAACCGGTGGGTAATGATTCTCCCGTGACCTTTCAAGACCAGCTTTCCAGGCTTCGCGAGTTGGCACTGGACTGCGGATATTAGCAGGCAGCTAGCAGCCCCGCGACAAGCTCGGGACAGGCAGGCAGCAGGGCAGGAAGAAGCTACTAGGCACTATGCACTAAGGACAAGCACTGAGCAATGATACTCGGCTACAGCACCAATGCCTTTGTGAGGTTCTCTGTTTTAGAGGCAGTGGAAAAGATCGGTCGCTTGGGCTTTCGGGGGGTAGAGATCATGTGCGACAGACCCCATCTCTATCCACCAGACTACGGCGAGGAAAACCTAACCCGACTGAAAACCGTAATCGATGATCAGGGCCTCAAAGTTACCAACCTGAACAGCTTTACCTTGTTTGCAGTCGGAGACACCTACCTCCCATCCTGGATTGAACCCCAGGAGGAAAGGAGGGAAATTAGAATCCAGCACACCTTAGAATGCTTGAAAGTGGCCGACTTTTTCGGCTGTAAAAATATATCCGTGCCACCCGGCGGGCCAGTGGGTGAGATCTCGCGAGAAAGGGCCATGACCCTGTTTCATCGAGGACTAGAGATAGTCGCTCCTTTAGCGCAGGAACTGGGCATAAAGATATTGGTCGAGCCCGAGCCAGACCTCTTGATGGAAAACACCAGGGAATTCAAAGAGTTCATTGTAGATGTCAAATCGCCTGCCATCGGGGTGAATTTCGATATTGGACACTTTTTTTGCGCTGGCGAGGACCCCAGGGTTGCTTTCGAAGAGCTTTTCGAGTGGATTGGGCATGTTCATCTAGAAGATATTGCCCCAGACCGAGTGCACAATCACCTCATACTTGGCCAGGGGGCTATTCAATTTACGGAGATTTTCCAAACCATGCTCAGGCTCGGGTACCAGGGCGATGTCAGCCTCGAACTCTATCCCTATGTTGATGCACCCGAGGAAGCAGGCAGGGAAAGTCTGGAATACCTCCAAACCTTGCTGCAAGAAGCCGACCTGGATCTAGGCTTCTAGCATTCCAGAGACAAGCCTAGCTAGTTTCCATCCATAAATGGCCCTTTGCGGCAATCTCTACGTCAATCTTCGGGATTTCTTGTGCGGCGTACGTGAAGTACGCCTCCGCGCAAGCCCTTGATTTCCTTGACCTTGCGGCAAATTGCTCATTTATAAATTGGAAACTCCAGTTAGCGCCTTCCGGAGTTTCCGGATGGACACTAGCTAATCATTCACTTTTTCTGAATTAAGATGCGTAAGCTCACTGTAAACACGTGCCTTTGATAAGGAGGTCATTGTGGAAGTAGGTCTGTCGAAATTTTACGATGCGCTCACTGAACATGTGCGACTGGATTGTTTCCCAGTGGCGGTCCGGATGTTGAAGCCGGGCGAGAGGTTTCCGGAGCGGGTAAAGCGCCCGGCCCAGGATCTCAAAATTAAGGTCGCCACCTGTCAGGCCATTGCCATGGCTCGTCGCTACGGTTGGGTTGTAGCTCTCGGTGATGAGGATATCTCCTGTCCTTTGACTGCCGTAGTTTTTGGTTTTCGCAAAGCGAGTGATTTTTATGTGAAAGGCCAGGCTTGCGCCGGGATGTACACTGAAACCAAAGAGGCCGGCATCCGCTCAGAAGAGCAGGTTGCAAAATTCTCCTTCGGAGAATTCAAGTACATCCTGGTGGCGCCGCTGCATCGGACCACCTTCGAACCGGAAGTGATCATTATCTATGCCAACCCAGCACAGATACTAAGACTTTTAGCGGCAGCACTGTGGAAATCCGGTGGGAGGTTGACCTCAAGTTTCGGTGGGCGGATTGATTGCGCCGAAGAGATCATCGTTCCCCAGCGTTCGGGTCAGTGTGAGGTTATTCTCCCTTGCCTTGGTGACCGTGTTTTTGCCCAAACCCAGGATCACGAGATGGCTTTTTCCATCCCTGCAGACCGGGTGGAAGAGATCATCGAGGGTTTGGAAGGGACGCAGAAAGGCGGGGTGCGCTACCCGATTCCCTCTTTCTTGCGATATACAGGTGAGTTTCCAGAGCACTATACCAAGGTAGTGGAGTAAGATTCAGGATGCAGTGGGCAGCTTGCAGCAGGCAGGAAAAAACTGAAGTATTGTAGGAATACAAATTCCAAATCTCAAATATCAAACAAATAACAATGCCCACGGGTCACGGCCAATTTAGATATCGCAGAATAGTCTCAGCGCAGACTTCGGCGCCATTGCAGGGAAGGGCGGGGGTCACTCGAGGTAGCTTTTCGAGTGCTTGGATGGCTGCTTGCCAACGCCCAGCATAAAAATCTGGTGAGGATAGATAAACAGTCGATAGTTGCTTGGCCATCTCCTGTACCAGGATGTCGTATTCGGGGAAAAAGCCTCTGTCCGTGTATATGACCGGAGTCCCATGGGCAAGGCAGTCAGAGACAATGCCGTAACCCGGCTTGGTGATGACACCATCAACCGCGGCAACCACATCCTCGTAGCTAAGAGGGTGCTCATCCAGGCAAATACCGTTGCGAAAATGAAAGCTCAAAGGGTGTTTGAAAAGAAACACTGCATCGGTGATTTCCTCTAACCGCTTTTGCGCAGTCTCTCCCAGATCGAGCCAACCAAAAGAGATAAGATAGACCTTTTGATCTAGCCGTAATCCAAGAATTTCCAGGGTCTCCTCGCGTTTTCGTTTAGCCCGACGCGCCACGAGAGGGACATCTTGAATGTTAGGACAGACCGAGCAATCTCCGTGCATGGGTAATTGGAGGAGAAGATGGCATTTATGATATGATTCCCGGATCCAGTCCACCAAAGGAGTCCAACGGGAGTCTACGGAAGCGTATGCCTGATATATCCAGTCCCAGGTGAAGTTCCCCATCCCTATGGCTGGAATGGAAGCCTGAGATGCAGCCGCAAAAGGCAAAAAGGGAATATCGCAGACTACGGCCTGAATCTCCTGGGCGTTGAGAAAATGAATTTCATCTGCCACCAGAGCATCCCGATGGTCATGAAGGGATTGCAATTGGTCTAAGGTTGCGCGCAGATCAAATTGGATGCTATCTCTCTGAACCAAACCAATGTCTAGCTGTTTTCTCCTGATGGACACAGAGTCGCCCAAGCTCTGGTCCACAAGGAACTCAGGAATGGTGGATACGATCACGATCTCTAAGGCCGGTGCTAGCACCAGTAAATGGCGTATCACCTCAATGGAACGGATCGCGTGTCCAAACCCATGCGGGGTGATGTAATAAGCGAGCCGCCTATTTTTCAGTTTATTACTCATATTTATCTGGTTACCTCCGGAACTAACAAACAGTGGCGAAAACTCAAAGAGCGACCAATGTCTAATCCAGAAACCTTAGATATCGAAAATTTTCAATTTCGTGGTCTCCACCCCAATGTATTCTTGGGAACGGCCAGTGATCGGTATGCGGGGTGGCTTGGTCAGATCTATTCAGAAAAACTCTACGGTGATCGAATTGCCCGCAGAAAAAAAACCGTGGGTGGAAAATCATTCGTGGAGGAAGTTCTCCCGGTTGAGAGTGTTAAGGAGTACTTCCAACATTTCCGGGTGCTCGAGCTGGATTTTACCTTTTATCGGCTTTTGTTGGAAGAGGATGGAGAGCCAACTCCAAACTATCACGTACTGCAAAGATACCGCCAGTATTTGAAGGAGGGTGATAGCCTCATACTCAAAGTCCCCCAAGCGATCTGTGCGCAGAAGTTATGGCGTGGGGGCCGGTATGTTGTTAATGATAGCTACCTGAATGGTGCAATCTTTACCGGTCAATTCTATGATCCGGCAGTGGCCATTCTTGGCCCCTACCTTAGCGGCCTCATTTTTGAACAGGAGTATCAACGCAAGAAAGATCGCACTTCCCCACAGGAGTTGGCGACAGACCTCGATTTGTTTTTCGAGGAGATTCCCAAAGAGAGCCGTTACCACCTGGAATTGCGCACCGAGCCTTACCTAACGAATCCGGTTTTCCAGGTGATGGAGAAACATGGTGTTGGTCAGGTGCTCTCGCACTGGACCTGGCTTCCCACCCTTGACAAGCAGTTTGCAAAATCAGGACGCAGATTCTTCAACTCGGGCGGCCAGGCCATAATTCGTTTGATGACCCCTCGCGGGGCACGCTATGAAGAGGCTTACGCCCAAGCCCATCCTTTTGATGCCTTGGTGGACACCATGTTGAACCCGGTCATGGTGGAGGAGGCAGCTGAGTTGATGTGGGAAGCAGTTGATAACAATATTCGCCTAAACATAATCGTGAACAATCGCGCCGGAGGTAACGCGCCCCTGGTGGGACGACAAGTTGCCCTGCGATTCATAGAGATGGGTGCACGCTATAGGGGTTATAGGTGAGACTCCAGGAGATGTGTAAGGAGCCACGCCCTTTCGGGCGTGGCTTTGTTGTTAGTCCCTCATTTTGAAGAGACAGGAGGCCATAGTCTGGCTGCCGCCTTCGTGACGATACGAGCAATCCTTGACTTTCCAACCGTCTCTTTCGCCTCTCATTCAGATACTTGGTAAACTCCTGATCGAAACTCATCTGATCGGAGCTAAAGGTTTCAAATATATACTTGTTTTGCATCATGGGTCACCTCATGGCTTTTTGCATTGATGCGGGGTCAACTGCGCGGTGTCCCCTCAATAACCCCAAGCATAACCGGGTGACAATGAGAGTCAAGGTGTGAAACCAATTTGGACGCAGACGGTCTCTTTCTCTTGTTGATAGCTATTCATATTGAAATAGTGGTTTTTCTTATTGAATACTCCTCGCTTCATAATTACCTTCTACTCATTGTGTGGTCGCAGTCACGCCAGGGCGTGATTTCATGAAATATCCGGGCTAGACAAAAGGGGAGACTTATGAGGTGCTACGACTATAAAGTCAAATATCCTGAAAAAGAGTGTCAACTAGATCAAGATGAAGAATGGATTACGCTAGTTTCTGAGGGCCGCACTGAGAAAATTCGGCTTCAGGATTATGAGAAACTCTACAGCATTCCTGGCCTGTACGAGGAAGTTATCTATGAGCAACTACAATGCAATTCGCCACAGGTGGTCTGCTCCATGCTGAAAGAGGAAATAGAAAAGACAAAGGAGCAGGCAGCTGGACTCCGAGTGCTAGACTTTGGCGCCGGAAACGGCATTGTCGGGGAGTGTTTGGACAAAATGATAGGCTGTGACGCGATAGTGGGTGTAGATATAGTGGAGGAAGCCCTTGAAGCTACCTCCAGAGATCGTCCCGGACTTTATGACGACTACTACGTGATGGATCTCAGTAAACTTGACGACCACAAGGAAAAACAGCTTGCGAAGTGGGATCTCAACGCCTTGGTCACAGTAGCAGCCCTCGGATACGATCACATTCCAACACGTGCTTTTCTCAATGTTTATAACCTGTTAGATGATGGCGCCTGGGTCGCCTTTAACCTAAAGGACAGGTTTTTGTCCGAAGAAGACGACAGCGGTTACAAGGAGATTCTCCATGCTATGATGGGAGATAGTCTTACCGTGTTACAAGACAGGTGTTATTGCCACCGACTTTCCTTAACGGGTGAACCACTGGACTATTACGCGATTGTGGGTAGGAAGAATAAACATGCACCGTATGGTAAATTCTAGGAAGTAGCTTTACCCAACTTGGAGGAGAACTCCCATGATTCTCGACTGGTTGAAAGAAGATGTTGTTTTAGGGGACGGAGGAGCCATATTTGAGTTGGAACGTAGGGGGTATGTTAGTGCCGGGCCTTTTACTCCTGAGGTTGTCATAGAACATCCCGAAGCCCTCAAACAACTCCAGACTGACTTTGCCAGGGCAGGCGCTCAGGTTCTCCAAGCGTTGACCTACTACGCTCATGAAGAGAAGCTGAAAGATATTGGCAAGGTAGACGCCCTAGCAAGGATCAACAATGATGCCGTACGAATTGCCAACGAGGTTGCCAAGGAATATGGGTGTCTAGTTGCCGGCAATCTGGCTAACACTTGGATCTACGATCCCTCTGATCCGGCCACTCATAAGGAAACGAGACGTCAGTTTGACAAGCAAATCGAGTATCAAATCTCCCACGGTATAGATTTCTTCATAGCCGAAACTCTGGAGTATTTAGGTGAAGCCAGCATTGCCCTCGAGGCAATCAAAGCAACCGGGAAACCGGCTATGATTACACTTGGCTTCAAATCTCTGGACCGCACCTTAGATGGAGTGGTTTTAGAAGATGCTTTCCAGGAACTTGAAGACTCGGGTGCAGACATCGTAGGAATCAATTGTTTTCGCGACCCTGAGCACATGCTTCCATTGGCAGCGCGGGTGCGTCGAAAAGTGTCCTGTTTCGTGGCCACTCAACCGGTAGCATATCGCTGTACAGCAGAGAGGCCATACTTCCAGATCCAGAAGTTTCAGGGCCATCTAGCCTTTCCCCTTGAGCTCGATCCTTTCGTGCTAACCAGGATTGAGATGGTTAATTACACCCTGAAGGCCAAAGAGATAGGGCTCAATTACATCGGTGGCTGCTGTGGGACGGCTCCTCATCACCTGCGTGCCATGGCTGAGGCATTGGGACGTTCTGTACCCAATAGCAAATACTCTCCGCGGCTGGAGTTGCATACGATTATAGGTGATGAAGGTCATCAAAGAGAGAGAGACGAACGCATATTGTGCGAACAACTCTACGACCCGGCGGTGTGCCACTTCATGTTAGAAGGATCTGGGGAAGGCGAGTAAAGAATCCAGGCCATCGAAGATCCCGCCTACACCCTTTCTTGAACAACCAATTTCAACTCAAAATAGAGTCCTTTTCCCCACATAACAGAGCATCAGGGTCGCGGTTTTTCAGTGCCCGGCCAGTCAAGGTTTCTTTGCTCGTACAAATCACGCTACCTACCTGTCTTGTAAAAAATACTTCGAGTTGGACGACCAAGAGGATAAGCAGAAGAGATTTTCATTTGTGCAATAAAGGGGGACGCCCTTTAGTTTTACAGTTTACTAGAAGTTAAAATTATGCTAGATGACATGCATGCCAAGAAAATCTAGAATAGATGCTGCAGGAGCCCTGCATCACATAATTGCTCGGGGAATCGAACGCGGCAAGATTTTTCAAGATGACGCGGATCGCAATAATTTTTTAAAGCGCCTTGGCGATATCATTCAAGAAACTAAAACCCAGTGTTTTGCATGGGTGCTTATCCACAATCATTTCCATTTATTGTTAAAGACAGGTCTTGTTCCTATTGCCACCGTAATGCGACGGCTCCTGACCGGATATGCGGTATCTTATAACAGACGGCATCGACGGGTTGGTCATCTGTTCCAAAATCGATATAAATCGATTCTATGTGAGGAAGACACCTATCTCTTGGAACTGATACGCTATATTCATTTAAATCCAATACGCACTAAAATTATAAAGGATATTAACTGGTTGGATGAGTATCCCTATTCGGGCCACAGCGTAATTATGGGAAAGATTAAGAGGGACTGGCAAGGCATCGAATGGATACTCGGGCTTTTTGATAAGCGAGTGGCAATTGCCCGCCGCAAATACAGAGTCTTTGTCCAGGAGGGCATTTCTTTGGGAAAGCGCGATGATTTGACTGGCGGTGGTTTGATTCGCAGTAGCGGTGGTTGGGCAGCTGTCAAAGCAATGCGGAGGGCAAAAATGTTTCAAAAGTCAGATGAGCGGATCCTGGGCAGTGGAGATTTTGTCGAGCGAGTGCTCTCTGAAGCCCAAGAACAAATGGAACGAAAATATGCTTTGGGTGCCCAAGGCTATGATCTTGACAAAATTGCTGCAAGAGTGGCTGACTTGATGGGGCTGGAAGCGTTTGAAATCTGGTCACTAGGTAGAGAACGTAGACGAGTTCAGGCGCGAAGTTTGTTGTGTTATTGGGCAGTAAGGGATCTTGGAATCAGTATGGCCGAGCTGTCAAGAAGATTAAAACTTTCTCTATCAGGGATAAGCTTGGCGGTAAAAAGAGGTGAAAAGATAGCAAGAGCTAGCAGATACGAGCTTATTGCACCTTAAACTGTAAAACTAAAGGGCGTCCCCAATATACAGGAGGAATTGCACAGTGAATACAATGGTGGTTGTAACGCAAGCGGAGTCAGCAACAGCCCTAGTGCGTTGGGCAGCAAGACTTGCAATAATGCGCGGCGAGTCCCTCACAGTTCTCTGCTGCCTTTTAGGCGAGCCGATTCTTCCTCTCGAACCTGTTAGCGCAAAGCACCCTGAGGGGGCTGAAGAATTGCTGCGGGTCGCGGCTGAAGCAATCAGTGAAATCCAAGATATGGAAGTTCCCCTTTTCGTTATGCGCCATCCCGCTCCGGCCAAAGCCATTATTGATGTAATACAGGAAAGGGAGATTAAACTTCTTGGTGTTGGCATGGATTTTACCCTACCGAAAGACACCACCATCAACAGGCTGGGCCGCCGGCTGCTGCGCTTTGCGCCCTGCAACATGTTTGTCTTAGACCCGGGAGATGAGGACGGCTCACGCTATCAGCGCATCCTCCTACCGATGGGGTTGCATCTGGGAGCTTTTGCACTACGCACGGCTGCAAGTCTTGCAGAAAAATTAGATTGCACGGTAATACCATTCGAAGTGGGCTCTTACTTTGGCACCGATTCCCGGGAGGTTGCCCACCGCTCACTGCTATCGAAGCTCAAAGAGGCCGGGATCGAAACATCCAAGTGGATCAAGCCCACCGTCGCGCTAACAGGCGAAAAGTGGAAGAGCGCGGTTGACAAGAGCCGCAACAGCGATCTCTTGCTCACTGGGGTAACAGCAATCCGCGAGGTGCGAAAATTCCGGCTCGAGGAAAAAAAATATATCGACCCCGAGGCTCCAAGGGTACCTATCGGCTTGGTTCGTCCCTGGACCCTGGAACGGAGGCCGTCATGGATCAGCATGATAGGAAGCCACATTTTTGGCTGGCTGCCGACTCTCGAGGCCACGGAACGGATCGATTTGTTTGACCGGCTTCAGGTGGGGGCACGCTGGAATGTTGACTTTATGATGATGATCTGTCTGTCGACAGCAATCGCCTCCCTGGGGCTCATACAAAATTCAACCGCAGTGGTTATAGGAGCCATGGTTGTGGCCCCGCTGATGACGCCGCTCATTGGGGCGGGTCTTGCCCTTGTTCAAGGTAATACCATATTTTTTCGGGACTCCATCAAAGCAATGGGCTTCGGCATCGGTGCAGCTCTGCTTATCTCTCTGTTTCTTGGCTTTATTGTCCCTATGGAGGAGTTAACTCCAGAACTACTTGCCCGCGGAGCTCCCACTATTATCGATTTAGGAGTAGCGTTTCTTTCGGGAGCTGCTGCCGCTTATGCAGTGGCCCGCCCTTCACTGTTGGGAGCCCTCGCCGGGGTGGCAATCGCCGCAGCTCTCGTTCCCCCCCTGGCAACAGTAGGGATTTCTTTGGCCGAGGGCGTATGGGAAATTTCAGAAGGTGCTGCTATTCTTTTTGGCACCAACCTGGTGGCCATTATCCTCGGCGCGGCGTTTATATATCGCCGTCTTGGTATCCGAGGCTCCAGGTTAGGAAGGGGTTTGCCGCTTTGGGGACGCCGGACGGTTCTTCTTCTTTCTCTCCTGGCGGTGATATTGACGGCACCTCTGGGATATAGGCTGGCACACCAACTCCGAGAAGGGCAGGCTCGCCCGTACACATTACCTGTCAGCCAGTCAGTTCGAGAGGCTATCAACGAGCGGGTGCATCAAGAATACGGGGTGACCTTTATCTCTGCCTCTCGCTTTGGATTTGAGCATGAAATTGATGTTGCGATACTGTTAAGTTCGGCAAAGCCCGTATCCATTAATCTCATATCTGATCTAAAAAAGTTGGTAAACCAAGAAATAGAGGAAGATGTTACTGTTGCCGTCTATGCCTTTCAGGAAGCAGGCGTTGAGCAGACGAAATTTTGATGAGAAAAACTGATTTCTTAAGAGTGTTACATAGTTTTAAGGGAGATGCGCCATGTCAAAACCAGAAATCACCGTTTACGGTGCCCACTGGTGCCCCGACTGCCGACAAAGCAAACAGTTCCTGGGCGAGCACCAGATTCCATATAATTGGGTTGACATCGAAGAAGACAAAGAGGCCGAAGAGTTTGTCATCAAGACAAACAAAGGCAAACGCATCATCCCCACCATTACTTTTCCGGACTCCACCTTTTTAGTTGAGCCCAGCAACGCTGAATTGGCGGCGAAATTGGGATTGAAAACCACTGCCAGCCGCAGCCATTATGACCTCATTGTTTTGGGTGGCGGTCCCGCAGGTCTTACTGCCGCTCTTTACACGGCTCGGGAGTTCATAGATACCCTGGTGATAGAACGCGCTGCCTTTGGTGGACAGGCGGCTGGCACAGAGAAATTGGACAATATGCCGGGATTTCCTGAGGGCGTGGCTGGTATCGAATTCTCTCAACGCTTGCGCCAGCAGGCTGAACGCTTTGGAGTGGAGTTGCTCCAGGCTCAAGATGTTCTCGCCCTTCATACCAAACAAAAATATCACTGTGTCCGAACTGGGGACGGGTCAGAATACAGCGCGCGCGCCATCCTCATCGCAACGGGGAGTCGCTACAGCAGATTGAATGTGCCAGGCGAGAACGAGTTCCTGGGCGCCGGTGTCCATTTTTGCGCAACGTGCGATGGCCCATTTTATAAAGGCAAGCGAATCGCAGTGGTCGGGGGAGGCAACAGCGCAACCGAGGAAAGCCTTCTCCTGACCAAGTTTGCCGACACGGTTACCATGCTGGTGCGAAGCGGGGAGTTTCGGGCCACTAAAATCATTCAGGAAAGCGTGCTCAGCCACCCCAATATTGAAGTGCTGTGGCATACGGAAATAAAAGAATTCATGGGCGAAGAGGCTAAACTAACAAAAATCAGAATCGTCAACAGCCAAACCGGTGCAGCTGAAGAACTACCCATTGATGGGGTTTTTGTCTTTATAGGTTTAGAGCCAAACAGCGGATTTCTCCACGGCAGTGGGGTGCTGCTGAATAAGTGGGGTTTTGTCGTCAGCGGTCACGACTTGGTCCATAGCGGCGAGCGCCCGGTCGGCTATGAAAATCGCGATCCCCACCTGCTGGAAACCAGCGTGCCAGGCATTTTTGCCGCGGGAGATGTGCGAGATAAAAGCACCAAACAGGTGGCCAGTGCTGCAGGTGAAGGAGCCAGCGCTGCTCTGATGATTCGCGAGTATTTAAAGACTGTTTGAGAATGGGGCTCATATCTAGAGGTAATTGCCATGTCTATAGCTAAGAGAGAACAGTTACTAAAGGAAATTCAGGAACTGAAAGAAAGGCTTCGTGATCGAGAGGCTGCTCTCCCGGCTCATTCCGTACGGCCGCACCAGATTCAAGAGATTGAGGAACTTGAAGAAAAAATCGCTGCGCTTGAGGGAAAACTGGCTGGGATGACCAAGGATTGAAATGACCGCATTACATTGTCATCTCAACCCCTTCTTCCTGGATAAGGGGGATAATGTCGTAGGAGGGGAGTGGCGGACTAAATAGGTAGCCCTGGATCATATCACAGCCTCGTTCTTCCAAGAATTCTAGCTGTTTTTCTGTCTCCACCCCAACGGCGACCACTTCCAGTTTTAAGCTATGCGCCATGGCAATAATCGCAGATACAATGACCTCACTATCCTCATTGCCTGGGATATCCTTTATAAATGAGCGGTCTATTTTCAGGGCATCCAGAGGATAATTCTTGAGATGGTAGAGAGAGGAATATCCGGTACCGAAATCATCCACTGCTATCCTGACTCCTGTCTCTTTCAAATATTGCAACGCCGCCTTGGTACTTTTGCCGATTTGAAGCAACGAACTCTCGGTGAGTTCTATCTCAAGAAATGAAGGATCCATGCCGGTATCGTCCAAGACTCGAGGTATCAATCTTACTAGTTTTTGCTGTTTAAATAGGAGGGTTGATACATTCACAGCCATGCGCATCGATGCCAAACCGGCCTTTTGCCAAGCCAGGTGCTGCAGACAGGCTGTCCTGAGCACCCACTCACTGATAGGCTCCATCAGACCGCTTTCCTCAGCCAACGGTATGATTTTTGCCGGAGTAACCACTCCCATATCTACATGTTGCCATCGTATCAGCGCTTCTAAGCCAACGATTGTCTTGGTACCAATTGCCAGTTGCGGTTGGTAGTAGAGCGTTAGCTCCTCGCCTTCCAGGGCCGTGCGCAAGTCAGCCCTTAAGGTAACTCTCTCAGGAGTAGTACCTTCCAGAGAGTCCGCAAAGAACTGGTAATTGTTCCTCCCCAGGTTTTTTGCATGATACATTGCTTTGTCAGCGTTTTTGATTAGGGTCTCGGGTTCTTCCCCGTCAGCAGGATACAGACTGATGCCAATGCTGGTGGTGACGGATAGTTCGTGACCATCTAACATAAAAGCATCGGAGATCGTGTAAAGGATGCGGCGAGCTACTTTAGACACATCCTGAACATCCTGAATATTCGTCAGTAACAGAACAAATTCGTCGCCGCCAAACCTCGCCACATTGGTGCTGCAAATATCTTCAACATTACGAGCAATAATGTCACTCTTGCGGAGAATTCTTATCAAACGTTCACCCACGGCCCGCAGCAGCATATCGCCTAAGTGATGGCCATAGGTGTCGTTAACCCGTTTGAAATAGTCAAGATCCAGAAACAGTGTTGCCAGTTGACTTTTCGTGCGCTTGGCATAAGCAAGCGCTTGGTTCATATGTTCATTAAACATCAAGCGATTCGGTAACCCAGTCAAACAATCATAAAAAGCGAGAAAGCGCATCTCTTCTTCGGTTCGCTTTCGAGCCGTTATGTCAGCTATGAAATGGAGTGTTGCGGGCTTGCCGTCCCAGTCAATGAGGACCCCTTTTGCCTCTACCCACTTGACATTGTCGTTTCTGGAGGCAATCCGGAAAGAATACGCTGGACATGCTCTTTTTGCCGACAGGATTCTGGCGTGGTACTCAAGGACCTCCTCTCGATCTTCTGCTTGGACGAATTCGATAAAGGGGTTGGAGGTCAATTCACTTTGTGGATAATCCAAGAGTTCCAAGGCAGTTGGATTGAAGAATGTAAGTATTCCATCCTGGATTACCAAGATGGCCTCATTCGCATTTTCGACTAATAAGCGGTACTTCTCTTCCGACAGCATTAATTTGTCATAAAGCTTTTTGGACTGCAGAACGGAGTTTATTTTTGCCTTTAATTCGGGCATGAAATAGGGTTTTGTAATGTATGCGATTGCTCCAGCCTCAAAGCTTTTTACGATATCTTCTTTTTCTTCGCCTACCGTCCCCACCACTATGGGGATATGGCTGGTAGCATGATCGGTTTTCAATTTTCTAATGGCTTCGATACCGTTCATCACCGGCATCATTAAATCCATAACAATGACGTCAGGTTTCAGGCTACGAGTTTTACTGATTGCTTCCTCACCATTGGTTACACTGACTACCTGAAATCCTTCAGATTCGAGTTCAGTACAAACGAGTTCTCTGAGTTCACCGTCATCCTCTGCGATCAGGACAACATTGGACCTGTTACTCATATCTGAACCCTTACTCATGCCTTAACCCCCCTGCCTCCCTCATATCTTACAAATCGTCTGCTGCGCGGATATGATCTTTCTTCTCTCAGAGCCGTAGACTCTACTTTATGAAATATCAGGGCTAATACGGAGCTCATCTCTGGGAAGGTAAGCATATCCTGTGCCAAGTTTTATTGAGCCACCTTTGAAATCACCAAAGCAATAACTCTCACCGACTCTAACTCATCGTTATATTTGGAGATATCCTGGCTAGAACAAACAAATAACTGCTGTTTTTCAAGTAGGCGGGAGACTAGGTGCGGACAAACTTGGTTCTAACTTGATATGAGGGGGGCTGGCTGTTATCTTAGGCTACGCTGACAGTGAGGTATAAGTCGCCATTCTCGGGAGGGTGGTACTTGAAGGCAAGCCGGCGATAACCCTTCCTGATTTGCTCTTCAGAAGCGTCTTGGCCGACCTCGAGAATCTTGTAGTAGTCTTTCATGGCAACTAAATCTTATTCACCATCGAGCCACTCGGAAAGCTTCTCAGTAACCAGCCACTCTATGTCGTTTCTCGTCTGCCTGAAAGAATCCAGACCTTCCATGTAAGGATCCCTCACATGCCAGGGTATCACTTTGCCTTCAAAAGAAGGGGAGATCATCCCTTCTAGAGGGTAAAGGACAAGATCCAAAATCAGGTGGAAACCATCGATATCCACCTCATTCAATCCTTTAGAATAAAGGCCGTCGGTGGAGACCCCTACCTCGTCAAGAACGTTTATGGTCTCTTCAGGTATGTAGCCCAGAGCGCTCACCCCAGCAGAAGCCACCTCGAGCTTTTCACCCCAATGGTGCCTGGCCAACGCTTCGGCCATGATACTTCTACAGGCGTTTCCATAACAGACGAAAAGAACACTTTTTTTCATAATGCGTCCACTCTCAGGGTTTCAGGTGTCGGGTGTCAGGTGTCAGGGAAGAGAAACACAAGAGCTGAAACCTGACTCCTTCTTTTTCGTGCCTAGTGCTTAGTGCCTAGTTGAAACTGCTGCCAGCTGCAATCTGCCTGCTCTCGTCTGTCCTCTGACCTCTAATCCCCGCGTCTCCGTCTCACCCCGGCCCCACGTCGTTTCTCTCCTGTCCTGATTTGCCTTACTCTTCTGGCGGTGGCGGGAATAGCTTACTGGCGATCCCTATTCTCTTTTCGTTGCCAAACTTGCGGTCAAACTCTTCTGGGGCATCCTTCCAGAGAATGGAGTTGTAAACAGCAGCCTCAATGACGCTTTCCAGACTCACGGTGTGATCCACAGAGCAAGGATCTCCCGTTTCTAGAGTTCTGGTATCCCCAACAATGTCACCACTTTCGTCAAAGGGCCGTAGCACTACACAGCCACAATCAAGGTAGGTTAGAGTGGTCCCGATTGCTGCTGCTTCCTTCTCATACAATTCGCTAGTGCTGCTTGCTATGGTCTGACCATGGAGTTCCGCCAAATCAGCGGCTATTTTAGCCCTTTCCTCGCTCGTCAGTTCCTTCATTTCCCTCTCCTGTAATCCGGATCAACACTTTTTACCCTAACGTTGCATACCACTTGAGTTTTTCTGCCACGGCCTTCATTTCACTAGCAGAGATGATGACTGGCTCGCCGATACATTTGCTGCGATAATAAATTTCTGCACAAAATTCTATAACTTCTGCGAGATCAAAAGCAAAAGGCAAATCTTTTCCACCTGCCAACAGACCATGATTTGCAAGCAGCACCGCCTTTCTATCCTTCATGGCCTCGAAAGCGCTTCGCGCTAATTCTTCTGATCCGAAGGTGGCGTATTGAGCACATTTTACCTCATTTCCGGCAAATGCCACCAGATAGTGAACTGGCGGCAAGTCCCAGTTGAGACAGGAAAGGGTGGTGGCGTATCTGGAATGTACGTGAACCAGAGCATTGATATCTTGCCGTTGCTGATAAAATATTCTATGCATTGGTAGTTCGCTGGAAGGCTCTCGCTTACCTTCCACCCTTTCTCCATCAACCTGTAGCACAACAATATCTTCGGTCCTGCTGTCGAAGTAGTCGAGCCCGGTAGGGGTAATGGCAAGGAGTCCCTTCTCACGATTGAAGATACTCAAATTCCCTCCAGTCCCAGTGGTAAGTCTGTGGCTTATCAGTTTCTTACCGTATGCAACCAGAAGCTCTCGCTCTCTCTCCAGAAGCATAGTCACCTCTCATTGGCTATCAAGTAAGTGCTAACATATGGCTCGCAGCTGGCAGAAGCATACTTTTGCGGAACCTTAAAAGTCAACCCTGGCGAATTCTGAAAACGACTATTTACTCTGCTCCGTATTGTAGCGGCCTAAGGAAGCCTGATTGAAGATTTACCACAGAGGCACAGAGTACACAGAGGATGTTGTTTTTTCCCTGGCCGGGAGACGACGGCCAGGGAAAAGAGCCTCCGCCTTCGGCGAAAGCTCTTTAGCCTGGATCCAACCGTTGACATGAAGCCACCCGGTTACTAGATCGTGCCCGCAGGGCTGCGATCTTTTCTCCGCGCTTCGCTTGGAGTCCCACCCTTCGGGTGGGTTCCCGGTTTGCCCGATCGCCGTCTCCCGATCGGGCAAAAAAATAGTTCCCTCTGTGCTCTCCGTGTCTCAGTGGTTAGTAAATAAAAGTGCATATCGAAATCTAGTATCCACAGTATGCGGAGCTAAAGGCATATGCGTTTCTGAAATACAGTGGGTGAGGGAAGGAAGTCAGGGAAAACGGTTTACTTTTAGGGGCTGATGGTGTAATAAGGCGGAGGCAGGCAATAATTTGTAATTACTATGTTTTTGGGATAGGAACGTTAGTCGTGAATGACACATCTATGCTTGCATTTGAGGAGAATCCCGAGCAGGTGGAGCAGGCTGATTGGGTGGTCGGCATACCCTCTCACAACAACGCTGACAGCATCACTCATCCAACGGCGCAGGCCGCGAAAGGACTGCTGGATCATTTTGGTGACAAGAACTCAGTGGTTATCAACTGTGACAACCACTCAGAGGATGGAACGAAGGAAGCGTTTTTACAGACCCCCAGTGAGGTTCCCAAGATCTACCTGTCGACGCCTCCAGGAGTAGTAGGCCGCGGCTATAGCCTGAGAAACCTAATAGTCAAAGCAGTTGAACTTCAGGCCCAAGCGGTGATAGTGCTAGACGCTGATATAGAAAGCATTACACCCCAGTGGATCAAGAATCTCGGGGAGCCCATTTCCGCCGGCTTCGGCTTTGTTGCCCCTCTCTACGTGAGACACAAGTACGATGGTGCAGTTGCCAATGGGATCGTTTATCCACTGACCCGAGCCCTTTATGGTCGTCGAGTCAGACAACCAATTGGTGGTGATTTTGCCTTTGCCGTAAATCTGGCCGAGACCTATCTCAACCATCCCAGCTGGAATGATATGGTGGGCCAATTTGGTATCGACATCTGGATGACTACCCTGGCTATTTGTCAAGGTATTCCCATCTGTCAGTCCTTTGTAGGGAAACCAAAGATCTACCGAAGCGATAGAAACATCGTGCCTTCTGGGCCGGTTTTTTCTCAGGTCGTGGGTACTCTGTTGAACCTTATGATACATTTTCAGGATTTCTGGGGAAGGGTGAAGTGGAGCAAGCCGACAGCAATTTACGGTTTCGGCATGGGCGAAGTAGAGACACCCACGTCCGTCGACATTGCGGATGATGAGCTTCACCAAGTTTTTATCCAGGGCTTTGCGCAGTATAAGCAGCTCTGGGAGAGCTTTCTGGAGAATAACATCTACAATAAATTGGAAGAGATCAGGGAGCTTCCACTGGCCCACTTCAGCTTTCCTTCGGAAATATGGGCTCGTATTCTTTATAGTTATTCAGCTGCCTACAAGAACGAGGTGGTGGAGCGCGAATCTCTATTGCAATCACTTGTGCCTCTCTTTGTAGGCAAGACCCTATCGTATGCAAAAAAAACGGAAAGAATGTCAACTCAACAGGCTGAGGAATACATTGAAAACGAATGCATGATCTTCGAGGAAGCGAAGCCTTATCTGCTCAATAAATGGTAAACACTCACGGCTCAACGAAAGAAAGCTTCCTGCAGTTTGGAGGGAAATACAATGGCTAAAATCCTGGTTGTTGATGACGAAGAGCACATCCGGTTGCTCTACTCTGAGGAACTAAAAGAAGAGGGCTACGATGTCATCACCGCGGAAGGTGGGCATGGGCTGCTAGAACGCATTGAACAGGACAAGCCCGACCTTGTAGTCTTGGACATAAAGATGGTGGACTACGATGGTTTAGATCTATTACAGGATATCCGCAATAAATTTTACGACTTGCCCGTAATACTTTCCACTGCTTACGATACCTTCAAAGAGGACATGAAATCCATTGCCGCAGATTTCTATGTAGTGAAATCTTTTGATCTCACTGAACTGAAAAAGAAAATCCAGATGGCTCTAGAAGCAAGCGACGGATCGTGAGAGAATTGTTCTCGCCCCCACTTGTAAGTCAAGCAAACAGACCCCTCCCACTCCAAGATCCCGCATTGCGAGGGTCAGAGTTGCATGGCTTTACTGGCTGAGAATGAGTTTGGCAATTACGTCGGCACAATACTCAGCAAATTTCTCGTCGCCCTTTACCATGACATCTTCACCATTCTTAACTTCAATTTCAGCCAAAAGATTATGTTCCCAATCATAAATGATAATGTTGAGAGTTACATATTGTTCCCATCGACATTCAGCATCAGCGCGAATCAATCCAATTGTTGGCTTTAATTCTTTTACCAAATTAATTTTGTGTTTGGTGGTAAGATAGAAGGCTATATCATCGCGTAATTTAACGTCACATTGTAGCAGCACTGATTGCTTCGATTTTGTTTTACCTGACTCTTCACTATCCAAAGCCTTTTCGAATATCGCCATCTCATCAGTAAGACAAAGATACCACCCGGTAATTGTTTTTATTTTGTCAGAGTTAAGTTTCGATATCTCGTGGCTGGCACAGCCAAAAACCAAAAACACAGAAATGAGTCCAATTAAAACAACTTTACTGTAACTTCCCATCTCAGTGCTCCGCGCTAGTGCCTTGCATGCATAAAGAGAAAGATGCTGGCAATGCCGAAGAAAATATTGGGTATCCAGGCGGCCAGCAGTGGTTGCAGGTTGCCGGTGTAGCCAATACGGAGAACGAACTGAAAAATGAGCAAATAGATGAACGCCAGGGCGACACTTACGGCAACTCCCACCGCAATCCCACCGTGTTTACCTTGGTAAAGAGCAACACCAATGCCCAGGAGTGCCATAATCAACGATGTGAAGGGAAAAGCGATTTTGGCGTGGAAATCCACCTGATAACGGGTAGCATCGTATCCCTCGCTTTTTATTTTGGTAACATAGCGGCCAAGCTCACCGAGGGTCATCTCCTCAGGGGCTTTCTCGAGGTGCTGAAAATCCTGCGGACGTTCTTTTAACTGGAAGCGACGGCGCTGAAACCGCTCCATGGAATAGCCGCCATCCGCTGTCCGGTTGATGAATATCCCATCTGAAAATATCCAAGCCTGCCCATCCCACTCACCCCTCCTGGCATCTATTCGTTTGAGCACGTGGAAGGAGCGATCAAACATATGGATTGTAACCCCCTCTAATACCTTGCGCTTTGGGTGTAGTACGCGAATATTGTAAAGTGTTTGATCGCTTTTGTACCATATCTTCTCCTGAAAAAAGCTACTTGGAGCCGGTCGATTCCTGACCTGGACATTCCATATATAGTTTGCGCGACTGCTAGTCAGCGGCACCACATATTCCGCAAGAGTAAAATCCGTCAGACTCAACAGCAGAGCAAGAGTCAATATTGGTCCGACAACCAAAGCAGGGCTGACGCCAGCGGCCTTCAAGGCCAGGAGTTCATTGCTGCGAGCCATCAAACCCAGGCTAATAAGAGTACCCATGAGAACACCCATGGGAATACCCTGTTGCACGATGAGCGGGAGCTTCAGCAGGAAGTATCGCAGCGCTAAGGACAGGGGGAGTTTCGCCTCCAGGAAATCATCTATCCGTTCAAAGAAATCGATGACCAGGTACAAGGCAATAACGACTCCCAGGCAGATAGCAATGATCTTGATGAGTTCTAAAATGATGTAGCGGCTGATAACCCGCATGGCAATTACTCGCTCGAGTCCTTGAATACCAAGGTCATGGGCTAGAGAGAACTGGAGCAAGGGCGATTTCAGATTCAAGAAGGTTGAAAAGAGCAACATATAATATCCCGCAATCTAAAATCCTAAATCTGCATTCTGAAATCATCGAAGCTCCATTACTGCTGAGCCCCCTTGATACTGACACCTCAGGGGGCGAAGGTTTTGTGAGTGTAACGAATGCATGGTGGTTTGTAAATGGAGTTTTCAGGCGGGTATCTGCAAACTAAAATCGCTTGACAGTGTCTGAAATGTTGTGCTATTCGTAGGGCGGTTTCATAACTCTCTAAGTTCTCTAACTAACTTGGAAATTTCAGCCATGGATCACAATTCAGACGACCTAAAGTTCGAGGACAAGGAAGCTCAGGAGACAGGTGGAGAAGACTTTGATCTCCAACTGGATGATCTTGACGACGACATCATTGATTTGGTTGATCCTGTCGAGGCAGAGGACCCAGCCTCAGATGATCCGTCCTCTAGCCAGGATGATGTGGATGACGAAAACGAAGTTGCTCTGGGAGAGTTGGACCTGGAAGTTGAATTTGGTGAGGATGAGCCCGACTTAGATACAACCCTTGAATCTATGGAGGGTGGGGAGGAATCTGCTGCCGCTGCCGAAACTGTGTTAGAGGAAACGTCTACAGCACAAGAAGGGACAGCCGATACCGCTGCAGCGGCCGGAGATGATGCACTTTTAGAAGAGGACTTGGTAACTGATGAAGCTCTTGCTGAGCTCTTCGCTTCACACGAGAGTGAAGTGGCTCAGCTTTTGGAGGAAGCCTCCGGAACCGGCGGAGAAGATGCTGAGGTAGCTTCCGCCCAACAACCAACCCCTGTTTCAGAGGAGGATCTTTCTGAAGATCTTTTTGCCGATCTTGAGACAGAGCTGGGGGATGTGAGCGAGGAGCCTGTCAGTTCTGAGGCAACCCCTGTTTCAGAGGAGGATCTTTCTGAAGATCTTTTTGCCGACCTTGAGGCAGAATCAGGGGATGTGAGTGAACAAGCCGTTAATGGGGTGTCAGCCATGGTTGCCGGGGAAGAAGTTACCGACGATATCGGTACAGACCTTGAAGCGGAGTTAGAGGATATAAGCGAGGAGGCTGCGGTGGAGGAACTGTCCGCGGCTGCAGTCGAGGAGTTGGCAGCGCTCGTCAGTGCTCAGGTCGAGGCAGTGGTGATCCGTCTGGTAGAGGAACGATTGCCTGCCATTGTAGAGAGTGCAATTGCCCAGGAGATAGAGAAGATTAGGAATAGTTTGGAATCAGAAAAATGATCACCTGCCGCGATTATTGGCGGGTTATGAATGGGGGTTATCTGGATAATCCCCATTTTCTTTTTGTCCGTTGTCAGGTGTCCGTGGTAAAAGATAATGTGGTGTTAAACGACTGAGTGCAGACAATGGACGTCTGAGAAGGAAGATGGAAATGAAGAACTCAGTGCTGCCCAAAGCCTACGAACCTGCAGCTGTAGAGGAAAAGTGGTATCAATTTTGGGAGGAGCAGAATTTATTTCGAGCTGACGAAAACAGCACCGATCCCGCCTATTCTATCGTGATACCTCCACCGAATGTTACCGGCGATCTGCACATGGGGCATGCCCTCAACAATACGCTCCAGGACATCCTCTGCCGATACAGGCGGATGTGTGGAGACAATGTGCTCTGGATGCCAGGAACCGACCACGCCGGCATAGCCACCCAGAATGTGGTGGAACGTCAGCTTACAGAAGAAGGGTCGGATAGACATCAGTTGGGGAGGGAGAAGTTCATCGAAAGAATTTGGCAGTGGCGTGAGCTCTACGGCGGGAAGATTATCAATCAGCTCAAGAGGCTAGGAGCAAGTTGCGATTGGAGTAGAGAGCGCTTCACCATGGACGAAGGTCTTTCTGAAGCTGTGAGGCGCGTTTTCGTTTCCCTCTATCATGAGGGCATGATTTATCGGGGCCAGCGGATTATCAATTGGTGCCCGCGGTGCGTTACAGCACTGGCTAACCTGGAGGTGGAGGCGGAAGAAAGGGGGGGGCGGCTTTACCATCTCCGCTATCCTTTCCCTGATGGAACTGACGGTCTGGTAGTGGTCACCACCCGGCCCGAAACTATGCTGGGAGACACCGGTGTTGCGGTACACCCGGAAGACGAGCGTTACCGTGATTTCATTGGGAAAAAAGTCATACTCCCTCTTCTAAACCGCGAATTGCCGGTGATTGCAGATGAGTACGTTGACCGGGAGTTCGGCACTGGCACTCTGAAAGTAACCCCAGCCCACGATCCATACGATTTTGAAATCGGCCAGAGGCACGGGCTGCCAGCGATCAGGGTGATGGATGATCAAGGCGTGATGAACGAAGAGGCGGGTCCATATGCCGGTATGGACCGCGATAGTTGTCGTCAGAAGATAGTTGAAGACCTCCAAGGGCAGGGATTTCTCGTAAAAGTCGAAGACTACCAGCATAGAGTGGGTCACTGCTACCGATGTAAGACAATCATCGAACCGACACTGTCCAAGCAATGGTTTGTGGCGGTGAAACCGATGGCCGAAGCTTCCATGGCGGCGGTGCGTGATGGAAACACCCGCATCATTCCAGAGATGTGGGAGAAGAACTACTTTGACTGGTTAGAGAACATTGAAGATTGGTGCATCTCACGCCAGATCTGGTGGGGGCATCGCATTCCCGCATGGTACTGCCAAGATTGTGACGAAGTTACTGTTGCCATGGAAGAGCCCCAGCAATGCAGCCGTTGTAGCAGCAGCAATCTGATTCAAGAGAACGACGTGTTGGATACCTGGTTCAGCTCTGCCCTCTGGCCTTTCTCCACCATGGGATGGCCTGAGAAGACACCAGAGCTTGAGAGCTTTTACCCCACTTCTGTTCTGGTTACCGGTTTCGATATTCTTTTTTTCTGGGTGGCACGAATGATGATGATGGGCTTGCATTTCATGAAGGACGTGCCATTCCGTGACGTCTACATTCACGCCCTTGTCAGAGATGCCGAGGGCCAGAAGATGAGTAAATCTAAGGGAAATGTCATCGACCCTCTGGTGATCATGGACCGCTATGGTACGGATGCTTTTCGTTTCACTTTGGCTGCCTTTGCAGCACAGGGAAGGGACGTTCGTCTCTCTGAAGAGCGGATTGAAGGCTACAGGCATTTTGTCAATAAGCTCTGGAATGCCAGCCGTTTTACTCTCATGAATCTCGAGGGAGTGGAGACCGCCGGGGTGTTCCCCGAGCCCAGAAGGTTGGCAGACCGTTGGATGCTGAGCCGGTTGCAGGAGATTGTCCGTCAGGTCAGCGAAGCGCTGGATTCTTATTATTTCAATGAGGCTGCCAGTGTGCTCTATCAGTTCACCTGGCACGAGTTCTGCGACTGGTACCTTGAAATGATCAAACCGGTCCTATATGGCGACGACGAGAAGGAACGTAAAGAAACCCAACAGTTTCTCCTTCATGGGCTCTCTTCCGTTCTTCGGCTGCTCCATCCCATTATGCCTTATGTTACCGAGGAATTGTGGCATCATCTTCCTGACAATGAAGGGAGCATTATGGTGGCAGACTTTCCCAGACCAGATGAGTCCCTGGTGGACCGTCAGGGGGAGGAGCAGATGGCAGTTGTGATGGATGTGACCACGGCCATCAGAAACATTAGGGGAGAGATGAATGTTGCTCCGGCTGCCCAGTTGGAGACAATGGTCTTTGGCCCGGAGAGCCTCACAAGTATTGTGAAGACTCATGGCCATTACATAGAAGATCTGGCCAGGCTGTCATCGCTGGAGGTGGTTAGGGACGGGGAGCGGCCTCGGGTGGCGGCTTCGGCTGTGGTTCGAGAGCTCGAGTTGTTTGTGCCACTCGAGGGTGTCCTTGACTTCAAGGAAGAGAGTCGACGTCTGCAGAAGGAAATCAGCAAGCTGGAGCCTGAATTGGCCAGGACCCAGAAGAAACTGACCAATAATACATTTCTCAGTCGGGCCCCGGCGGATATTGTCGCCAAAGAAAAGGACAAACTGGAGAGATTGGGCGGCAAACTGGATAAGCTCCAGGCGCAACTTGAAAAACTGACAAAGCTCAGTGGTGGGGGATAGGGCTTGTTATCTGATGAAGTGGAAACATTGATCAGCAGAGCACTGGCCGAGGACATAGGCAGTGGTGATATCACCACTGCTTGCACAGTGTCACCTGGTGCTGAGGGTAGGGGACGTATTGTTGCCAGGGAGCCACTGGTTCTTGCTGGCTCCACCGTAGCCAGACAGATCTTTTTGACAGTTGAGCCCTCCCTGGATGTTAGCCTACCCTTACAAGACGGCAACCAGGCAATGGTTGGGGAGGCGCTATTGAGGGTAACAGGCAATCTGGCCGCCATGCTTACGGCCGAGCGGACGGCCCTGAACTTCCTGCAAAGACTATCAGGTATCGCAACACTCACCCGGGCCTTCGTGGACAAAGTGGCCGGGACTCCCGCCCGCATCCTAGATACCCGCAAAACCACCCCCGGATATCGTTTGTTAGAGAAAGCTGCAGTTCGAGCCGGGGGTGGCTACAACCACCGCTTTGGGCTCTACGATGGAGTCCTTATCAAGGACAACCACATTGCGGCGGCAGGATCTATTCAGCAGGCCCTGAAGGCAGCACGGACCTGCAAGCCAAAATCTCTGAGGGTTGAGGTGGAGGTGGAAACCCTAGATCAACTAGCCGAAGCCATAGCTGCTGGCGCTGACACCATAATGTTGGACAATATGGATCTGGCAACCATGGCAGAGGCTGTGCGGCGGACTGGGGGAAAGGTCCCTCTTGAGGCTTCGGGTGGAATCACTCTGGACAATGTCCGGGAAGTGGCTGCTACGGGAGTCGATCTGATATCGGTTGGCGCCCTGACTCATTCAGCCCGGGCCGTTGATATGAGCATGGAGATCGAACCGACCTAAAGGTCGGCGTCCGTAGTTAGTTGTCCGTAGTCCGTTGCTTTTTACCAGGCACTAAACACTAGACACTAGGCACCAGAGTATTTCGTGGTAGTGCTTAGTGCCCAATGCTCAGAGCGCTATGCGGTGGACGAAGCGAGGCACGACGGACAACGGACCACGGACAACTGACCATACCCTCACTTCTTCCCTAGTTCCTCTGATCGCCTGGTAGCAGCCTCCACAGCGTCCATAAGCATGCCACGCATTCCTCCACTTTCCAAGATGGTCAAGCCATGGATGGTTGTACCGCCCGGAGAGGTGATCTGATCCTTGAGAGCACCGGGATGTTCTCCACTCTCTGCTAACAGTTTCGCCGCACCCAAGGTGGTTTGCACTGCTAAGTCCCGCGCCACCGGGCGGGATAGGCCCATCAAAACCCCAGCATCTATGAGAGCCTCCACGAATAAATAAACATAGGCAGGGCCGCTACCGCTCAGGCCGGTGACTGCATCCATATGAGTCTCATCAACTTCCACGACCACACCAACTGCCTCGAACAGTGCTCTAGCCACTGCCAAGTGTTCAGAATCGGTATGGGTGCCGGCCGCAATGGCAGACACGCCGGTCAGAACGAGCGCCGGGGTATTGGGCATAACCCTAACCACGGGTACCGGCTTGGCAATCCCCTGTTCAAGAGAAGCAATCGGTACGCCAGCAGCAATGGAAATAAGCAAGGGCAGGTGTTCAAGGCTCGCATGTGTTTCGGCAAGCACATCTCCCACTTGTTGGGGTTTCACTGCAAGGACGATCACATCGGAGCCTCCAGCCAGTTCTCCGTTGTCAGCAAAGATAGATACCTGATATGTGTCCCGGAGGTGGTGGAGCCGATCCTGGCTGATGTCACTGACCCTGATATGGCTGGCATCAAAACTGCCTGATTTCAACAGCCCTTTGATAAGGGCCTCACCCATATTTCCCCCGCCGATAAATCCTATTGTCTTGGAGGCAACCATAACAGTCTCCCTCATTCAGCAAGTGGTTACAGTAGTATTTCAACAGGTAAAAGGATTATCAAAGTTTTAAGCACGAAAATTGCTATGTGCTTAAGTGAAAGTCAGTACTCAGTGGCCAATGACGAATGGTCACATAAAAGTGACCAAAAACAAGACACGTTGGCCATTATCGAGAAAGGTTGAAAAAATGTCAATGCAAGTGAATATTTGAAAAGAGGTATATCCTTTATCTTCTTGAAAATAAGGGATTTTTCTTGACACTCTCAGAAATTCAAGATAATGTTGCCCTTGCCTAGAGGAGAAATGGAAAGGAAATGTGAATGTTCATTTTGGGCAATCTCTTGGCGGCACTCGCGAGTGTCATCGGCCTTGTGCTCAATCTCTACATGTGGATCATTATCGCTAGGGCGGTTATATCCTGGGTTAACCCGGATCCGTACAACCCTATTGTCCGTTTTCTATACAATATCACCGATCCCGTTCTATTGGCGATAAGACGCCGGCTGCCCCTTTCTTTCGGCGGTATAGATTTTTCGCCTATAGTGGTAATTCTGGCCATCATATTTTTGCAGAGATTCCTGGTCGCTTCACTACATGATCTGGCCAGGCAATTCGTCCACTAACCAGAGGCATGAGTGGAGGATACTTTAAACAGCAAAAGAACAGGAGAACCCAATGCTACTGAGCCCTCTTGAGATTCAGCAGAAGCAATTCCCCATCCGGTTCCGCGGCTTGGATGCCAAGGAGGTGGAGTCGTTCCTGCAAAAGGTTGCTGATCAGATGAGTGCATATCTCAAACAAATTGACGAGCTCAGGCGGGAACTAGAAGACAAGGAACGCCAACTCGGCGAACACCAGGGGCGAGAACAAACCCTGAAAAACACGCTTGTTAGTGCGCAGAAAACTGTGGAACAGATGAAGGCCAACGCTCAGAAGGAGGCAAAGCTTCTGGTTTCAGAGGCTGAGGTCAAAGCAGAGCGTATCCTGAACAATGCGCATAACCGTTTAGCCCAGATTCATGAAGACATAGCCGAACTCAAGAGGCAGCGGACTCAGTTCGAGATGAAAATACGCGCCACCATCGAAACCTATCAGAAAATGCTGGATATGCAAAAAGAAGAAGAAGCAGAGGTGGAAGACCTGGAAAGCAAGCTGAGATTCTTCACCAAACCTTAACAGAGTAGTTCGTTTTTCTTCCCTTTATACATTCAAATCAGTCTTTATTACCCACTCGTCTTAAACGAGCCTGTCCTTTTAAGGCTACGGGCTTATCCTTCCCCCCATGACAAAAGGACTGGCCTTATGACCAGGGAGTTGCCTCGTATGGAAGTCCTCCGTACAAACGATGAGATGACCAAATGGCGAGAAGAACGGTACCGGAAAGGCCAGATTGTCGGCTTCGTACCCACCATGGGTTACTTGCACCGGGGACATCTGGCCCTCATTGAGGAGGCCTTGCGGCGGGCCGATGAGGTGGTGGTGAGCATATTTGTTAACCCAACCCAGTTTAGCCCAGGCGAGGATCTTGACCAGTATCCCCGCGATTTGGAACAGGATCTTAAGCTCTGCCGTGATCTCGGGGTAGACGCGATCTTTGCTCCGGAAGTTGAAGAGATGTACCCGTCCGGATTCCAGACGCGGGTGCAGGTGGAACATCTTACCCAGAATCTCTGCGGCTTGTACCGCTCGGATTTTTTTTCAGGTGTGACCCTGGTGGTTAGCAAACTGTTTGGCGCGATTCGTCCCCATCTGGCCGTTTTCGGAGAGAAGGACTTTCAACAGCTGGTTGTGGTCAAAAGACTCAGTAAAGATCTGAATCTCGGAGTGGAAATTATCCCTCATCCGATTGTTCGCGAACCCGACGGCCTGGCCATGAGTAGTCGTAACAAATACCTCTCAGAAGAGGAGCGCAGCTCGGCTCTTTCCCTATCACGCGCTCTTCTGGCTGCCTGCAACATGGTCGCCGAAGGTGAACGACGGGTGGATGTCTTGGTGGCCAGGGCCAAAGAGATGATTGAGGCCGAGCCGCACACTCGCATTCAGTACGTGCAGGTGGTGGACGAAGAGACAGTTACGGATATTGATGAGGTGACGCCCAAGGCGGTGATGGCCATGGCTGTCTTCGTTGGCCAGGCCAGATTGATCGATAACATGCATCTCTAGCCCATGAGAAACCAACCAGAGTCAGCAGTGTCTACATACGTGCGCGATAGAGATCAAGGGGCAGTCCTCAAGGTGCAGGTGCAACCCCGGGCCTCTCGGGATGAGGTGCTGGGTCCCCATGGAGATGCCCTCAAGATACGCATAACCGCAGCTCCGGTGGCAGGGGCGGCCAACAAACACTTGCTCAAATTTCTGGCCAAGAAACTCAAGGTTGCCAGGAGTCAAATGAGTATTGCCTCAGGTGCTACATCCCGGGCCAAAAGCATTGCTATCGAGGGAATATCAGCAGAAGAGGTGCGGCAGCGACTCACGAGGTAGGATTGTCGATTGACTATTGTCGATTGACTATTGAAGATTAGCTATTGTTTTCCTCTTTCTATTTTCATTTTTGCATTCCCAATGTACGAACTCAGCAACATCCTTGTTTCGATGACCCTAAGGTTCTATCGTCAATCTCTCAATCGACCATCATCAATCCTCAATCGCCAATCCTCAATCGCTCGCGCCGTTTCTTCCTTGTTCTCCCCTCCGCTTTGTGATAATAGGTCCAGGAGCAGGAGAAACCAGCCATGCGAGACAAAAAGCAACCCGTTCAGGTCAAATGCCCCAAGTGTAAACGAACGCAAATAGTTTACATCCCAGAAGAAGATATTCCTGACTGTCCAGATTGCAGGGTCCAGATGAACATCGAAGAGCTTCTGGACGAGGGAAAGTCGTATTAATCAAGTAGGCAAGAGAGGTGGGAGGAAAGATCCAACTGCCCCTGTTTTGGAACCATCTGACAAAGGAGGCTTGAATGAAAAGAGTTATGATTGTGGTGGCCATTTTTGCGGCACTTTTCTTATGTTTTTCCCAGGCACAGGTATTGGCGGCCGATATTAATCTGGCAAAGAAATCCACCCTGGAGACCATTCTCAAGCGGGGTGAACTCCGGGTGGGATTTGAATCCGGTTACATGCCCTTCGAGATGACCGACAAGAGAGGTAATTTTGTCGGCTTCGACATAGACATGGCCAAAGAGATGGCCAAGGCCATGGGTGTAAAGTTTGTCCCGGTAAACACGGCCTGGGACGGCATTATCCCCGCTCTGACCACCAAAAAGTTCGACATCATCATGAGCGGCATGACCATCACCCAGGAGCGTAACCTGAAGATCAACTTCGTCGACCCTTACATTATCGTGGGGCAGACCATCCTGGTGGCCAAAAAACACCGCGGCAACGTGAATTCCTACAAGGATTTGAACAACAAAAAGTACACTGTAACCTCCAAACTGGGAACCACCGGTGAGCAAGCAGTAAAGCGACTCATTCCCAAGGCCAACTATAAGTCCTTTGAGACCGAACCCGAGGCCGCCCTCGAGGTGGTCAACGGTAAGGCCGACGCTTTTGTTTACGACCTGCCCTACTGCGTGGTGTTCAATGCGCAACAGGGTAAAGGCAAGCTGGTGTTTCTGGACAAGCCCTTTACTTTTGAGCCGCTGGCCTGGGCCATCAACAAGGGTGACCCGGACTTCATGAACTGGCTCAATAACTTCCTGAGGCAGGTAAAAAATGACGGCCGTTATGACCGCGTCTACAAGAAGTGGATCAAAGGTACTAACTGGATAGAAGGTGTTCAGCAGTAGGACGGCAGTGGAGTGCAACCGTAAGATACGATTCACTTTAAAAGACCGCTTTCCAGGGGGGCCGGCAGTCATTCTCTGACCGCCGACCCCCATTTTTGTGGAGCGCTGGCAGTATGGGGGAAAGCGTGTCTTGCTCGTAGGATTAACCTGGTCTATCAGATATGGGCAAAGAGGCAAGAGCCGGCGGATAATTTTTAAAGGGTAACGACAGTGACAAAGGGCAGCTTTTCTCTAACCGATTATCTCCGAACCCGGGGTTGGCGCCATATCTCCATTTTCCTCTTTTTTGTAATGATAGCGGCGGTTGTCGGCGGACTGTACTTTGCCACCCTGAAGGTAGACTATGTATGGCGCTGGTATCGGGTGCCCCAGTATTTCTATTACAAAGACACGATCGAGACCAAGGCGGAGATAGAGGGCGAGGTGGCCACCCTTGTCACCAAAGGGGACCAGGTGGAGGTCACGGTCCGGGGCGATGGAGAGGAGGAAACCTATAGCGTCCCGGGACAATCGCTACGAGTGAATGAGGGGGATTTTATTTATGCCGGCGATGTTCTGGGGTCCTATCAGAAATGGAAGGTGGGCATTCTTATTCAGGGGCTGTGGGTCACCCTGAAAGTGAGTGTCCTCGCTGTGCTGCTGGGGATCGTTCTAGGCCTTTTCACCGGATTGGCCAGGATTTCCAACAATCCCGCCCTGAAATGGTCGGCGATTATCTATATCGAACTGGTTCGAGGCTCACCCCTACTTGTGCAGATTTTTATCTGGTATTTTGTACTGGGCACCGTGATCAATAACTTGCTGGACCAAATAGGCGTGGGCCAACTTCCGCCTATCTGGTACGGGGTGGCAGCCCTGGCGGTTTTTGCCGGGGCTTATGTGGCTGAGATAGTCCGGGCCGGCATTCAGTCTATCCACCGGGGCCAGATGGAGGCAGCCCGCTCCTTGGGAATGACCTATCCCCAGTCTATGCGCTACATTATCCTGCCCCAGGCCTTTCGGCGCATCCTACCGCCCCTGGCGGGACAGTTTATCAGTCTTATCAAGGATTCATCGCTTCTGGGGATCATTGCCATTCGTGAACTTACCAAGGCAACCAGGGAGGTAGTTACCACCAGTTTGCAACCCTTCGAGCTCTGGTTCGTCGCCGCCATACTCTACCTGGTGTTGACCTTCGCCCTGTCCATGTTTGTGCAATATTTGGAGAGGAGGACTGCGATCGGTGGTTAGAGCAGAAAGCGTTTACAAGACCTTCTACACCACCCACAAGATTGAGGCCCTGATTGATGTCTCCTGTGGAGTTGACAAGGGTGAGGTGGTGGTGATTATCGGCCCCTCGGGGTCAGGAAAAAGCACCATACTGCGCTGCCTGAACATGTTGGAGAAGGCTGACAAAGGCCACATCTTCATAGACGGTGTCGACATTCTGGATCCCAAGACCAACATTAACAAGGTCAGGGAAGAAATGGGTATGGTGTTTCAGTCCTTCAACCTCTTTCGTCATAAAACGGTTCTGGGCAATTTAACCCTGGCCCAGACAGTGGTGCGCAAGCGCTCCAAACAAGACGCCAATGAGAAGGCTATGGCCCTATTGGAAAAAGTGGGCATTCCTGACAAGGCCGACTCCTATCCGGACAACCTCTCCGGTGGGCAGCAGCAGCGGGTTGCCATTGCCAGGGCTCTGGCCATGGACCCCAAAGTGATGCTCTTTGACGAGCCTACCTCGGCTCTGGACCCCGAGATGATAGGCGAGGTACTGGATGTTATGAAGACCCTGGCACTGGAGGGGATGACTATGGTAGTGGTGACTCACGAGATGGGCTTTGCCAGGGAAGTTGCGGATTGGGTGATTTTTATGGATGAAGGCCGGATTGTTGAAGTGGGCACGCCGGAACACTTCTTCAAGAATCCCACCCATGCCCGGACCAAGCTATTTCTGAGTCAAATTTTGTAGATGGCGTAAGGCGAACTTCTGAAATCCCAAACTCCAAATCACAAAGACTGAGGTTTCAGGTTTCAGTGTTCAGGTTTCAGTTTTCTTGTTTTTCTTCCCTGACACCCGACACCTGAAACCTTGAGATTGGGTGATTTGGAATTTCTATCCCTCCGATACTCCAACACTCTAATACTCCAACCAGAATTGATTAATTGAGAAACACCTGCCGATAAGCATCAATGGATTCCATCACCTTGCCAGCACCACGGGTCACCGTAGTGAGCGCATCTGCTTCCACATGCACCGGAAGTTTCAGCATGTCACTCAACAGGGTGTCCAATCCCCTGAGCAGTGCTCCGCCTCCCGCCAGCCAGACACCATTGTGCGTGATGTCTGATGCGAGTTCCGGCGGTGTCTTTTCGAAGGTCCGCTTGATACTCTCAATTATGACATTCACCGGCTCCGTCAGGGCGCGCCTGATTTCTTGATCGTCTACCTGGAAAGATCTGGGTATTCCTGTGAGTATTTCCTTCCCTGCGACTCCAACCGTCATGGGCTGGGGAAGTGGACAGGCAGAGCCGATTTCCAGCTTGATCCGCTCCGCCTCATTTTCACCGATGGCAATTTGGTGGTGGTTCTGAACGTGGCGGATTATAGCTTCATTGGCCTCGTCGCCGGCCACTCGCACTGATTCTGAGTAGGCCACGGCCGAGAGCGAAATCACCGCTACCTCCGTGGTCCCCCCACCGATATCCACCACCATGCTGCCTACCGGCTTGTCAATGGGTAGGTTAGCGCCAATGGCTGCCGCCATGGGTTCCTCGACAAGGTGCACCTGGCGCGCCCCTGCTTGCTCTGCTGCTTCAATTACCGCACGTTTCTCCACCTGGGTAACGCCGGTGGGGACGGCCACAACGAGCCGTGGCCGAAAAAGAAAAGATCGTCTTTGGATCTTTCTAAGAAAGTATTTGATCATTACACTAGTTACTTCAAAATCAGCAATCACTCCGTCCTTCATGGGACGAATAGCGACGATTTTCTGAGGGGTGCGGCCCAAATATTCTTTGGCCTCACTGCCCACAGCAATAACCTTCCCTGTATCGCGGCTCAGGGCCACCACTGAAGGTTCGTTGAGCACAATTCCCTCACCCTTCATGTAAATGAGAGTATTGGCTGTACCAAGGTCCATGGCCAAATCTTTGGCGAAAAGTCCAGCAATTCCGTGCAACAACCTCATAATTACCTACCTACGTGGAGCCGTCTATTGCAACAAGTTAATCCGTCTACTCATAAGCTCGATCCAATTTTCAGCGGTGATGGTACCTGGACGAAATCACTCCAGACGTGCAGTCAAGCAGATTTTGCTTTTGTGTCTCGATTGGAAAAATTCGCTGCTTGAGCGGTTAGGGCTTGAAAAGCCATGGTCCACAGCTCACGGGATGAAGCCGCATCTCGGGGATAGAGTGCAGAACCAAAACAGGCCTCCAGCCGGGGCAGGTCATGCAATGATGCCAGCACTTCCTGGTGTATAGCGGCGGTACTGGACACGAGCTGGTCATGTATGGCTCTCTCTGTTTCGTCCTCAAACAATACGGCAAAACGGGCTTGATCCAGACAACCAATGAGCTGTTTGTCTCTGAGTCGCTGCAGCAGTGTTGAAGCGATGCGCTGGCGTATGATTGCCAGATCCGGCAGAGCTATTCGAGTACTCAGTGCCTCAAAACCCTCGATGGCAATGATACCTAGCCCCAGACTGACACCGGTCTGCCGACACCTTTCCAGTCTTTTATTGAGTATTCGGTCAAAAGCCTCAGTGTTGCATACTTCGGTGATGGGATCCAAATTGCGAACAAGAGCCAATTCACGTTTAAAGGAAAAATTTTGGAGGACGAGAGTGGCACGCCTTACCAAGGCAGTGATTGCACCTATTTCTTCCTTACTCCAGTTAGCTTCGGTGCGACTGATAAAAGCCATCACACCTCCCATTTCATCCGCTTCCCAGGCCAGGGGCATACCGACCAGGGCACCAATTCTACCGATGGAGTCTTTCGGGCCAAAAAGAAAAGGAATTCGAGTGCGGGAGCGAAACTTGGGAATAACTAAAGACTTACGATTCTGGAAAATCCAACCAATGATGCCCTGGTCAGCTGGATGTGAACTTCTGAGAAGAGATGCTACCATGTTGCCCGAAGCGGCGACTGGTTGCAAAAATTGGCCCTCCTTGATGGGCACAGCAACCAGACCACTGTCGGCCTGCAGATATTGACAGGCGGAGTCCAGCAAGCGGGTTAGATAAGGGACCGGATCATCAGTGTCTGCCGGCAGTGCATCAGCACGGCGCCACAGAGTCAAGAGTTGGCGCTGGCGCTGATGGTGGTGACTGGCCCGCTCAGCACCAAGGGCATTACCGACAACAGTTGCAAAGCCCGAAAGAAGCTTCTGGTCCTTATTGGTAAAGACGTACTGGCGCTTACTGTCCACACAAAGCACGCCTTTGCGCTGCTCAAGGGGAAAAGCCAGGAATGATTTGATATTTTCGTCGCCTTGATAGTAGGGGAGAATCTTGGTGTCGCGGTCAAAGTGATCGATGCTTAGTGGTTCGTTATTCTTTGCCGCCCAACCCACCAGGCCCCCTTCCTCGAGCGAAAATCGAGCCTCGGGGTTGATGTGCTTGCTCAAACTATGAAATGCTCTCAAGGTGAGGTGTTTGCTACTGTCATCCCAGAGAAACAGGGCTGCCGTGTACGCGTCCAGGCAGTTACTCAGCAGAGCAGTGATGTCGTCGAGTTGTCGATCAACTGACATATGGACCTGCAGGTGGGGCACAGAAGGATATAAAAGAAGCGGCTCGATAGCCATGCCCGTTCGGGTGCTATCTCGCCGTATTCTGACCGATATTATTAATTGTTACCGCATGTTATCTCATGCCGGGCCACGGTTCGGTCCATGAATAGCCTATTTAAGAAGTTGTGTCAACCACTAACCGCATCTTTGTCAGTCGTCCGTGGTCAGTAGAAATACTACTCTTCTAGACTGTCACTCAACTTGCCCTAAATTGAGCGAGTCTAGTGGGCAGCACGAGTACAGGCAGCACCATCCATGTCATTCTGAGTCCGTCCGCAGGCGGACGAAGAATCTTCTGGGTGGAGCCGTCTTCTGAGATTCTTCGTGGTCCGCCGTCGGCGGGACTCCTCAGAATGACAGTGAGCGGAGAATCACTCAATTTAGCTTGCTATGATTCTTCTTGCAACGGACCACTGACAACTGACTACGGACTTCTTTGCAGCTTGTCAAACTGCTGTAAATAGGATAATGAGTTGGTGGCAAAAGGAGGACTGGATGGCCAAGATTCGTGTGATGCCAGAACAGCTAGCCAACAAAATTGCCGCTGGTGAGGTAGTTGAAAGGCCGGCTTCAGCGGTAAAAGAGCTCGTTGAGAATGCCATGGATGCGGAGGCTCGCCAGATAAGCATCGAAGTGCATGGATCAGGCTGCCGTACAATTCGGGTGGTTGATAATGGCATGGGTATGGAAGAGGATGACGCCATTCTGGCCCTTGAGCGGCACGCTACCAGCAAAATCACCAGCGATGCAGACCTCGCTGCCATTAATACCCTCGGATTTCGCGGTGAAGCCCTACCGAGCCTGGCGGCAGTCTCGAAATTTGAGCTCAAAAGTAGAACGAGGGAATCCACCGCGGGTACTCGTATTAGTGTCGCTGCAGGGGTGGTGAAAGGAGTAAGCGAGTGCGGCTGTCCACCTGGTACCCAGGTGTGGGTTCGTGATCTTTTTTTTAATCAACCAGCGCGACGTAAATTTCTGAAAAGTGAGAAGACCGAGTTCGGACATGTGGTGGATACACTAACCAGGCTGGCCCTGGGCCGACCGGAAATCCATTTCTCCCTTAGGCAGAAAAATCGCCAGATTCATGACTGGCCTGCGACGATAAATCTGCAGCAGCGGCTGGCACAAATCTTCCCCAAGAGATTGACGCAATCCTGGTTGGCCGTATCCCACAGGCAAGGGGCCCTGAGCCTTGTGGGATTTTTGAGCCCCCCGGAACTCTACCGATCTAACAGCCGCATGCTTTTCCTTTACGTTAATGGCAGACCGGTTTGGGATCGACAGCTGAGGATTGCACTTCTGGAAGCCTACAGAACATTGCTGCCAAAGGGTAAATATCCTCTCGGGGTACTTTTCCTGGAAGTGCCTGCCCAGCAAGTGGATGTAAATGTGCACCCAACGAAAGCGGAGGTGCGTTTTCAAGATCCACGGACTCTCTGTAAAACAGTAACGAATGCGGCGCAAGCCGCACTGGCCACCATGGAGAGGCAGCGATGGACTCGGCCTCTGGCTGCAGGCTCTAGGCTGCGAGCTGCCGAGGCCCCGATTCAAAGTGAATTGGCACCTCTCTTACCTGAGGGGGTAGCAGTATCTGAGCCAGGGATTCCAACCTATGATGCGCTCGACTTTCCCCAGAGAGGTTTTCCCACGGATGAAGAAAGCAGGCGACCGCCGGAGAAGCTGCACCAGGAACTCGGGACGCTATTTGGCGAACTGAATGTCATAGGTCAATTCCACAACACCTATATTCTCTGCGAAGCACCGGACGGCCTGATTCTGATTGATCAGCACGCGGCTCACGAGCGTGTGTTTTTCGAGGCTTTTCACAAAGAGGCAATTGAAGGGCAACTGGCAAGTCAGATTTTGATGATCACTGAGACCGTAGAACTCACTGCTGAGGAGGCCGCTTGGCTGGAGGACTCCTTGCCTCTCTTTTCAAAGTTGGGGTTTAGGCTGGAGCCATTTGGTAGCTATACCTTCGTAGTACGTGCGGTTCCGGCGGTGGTACTCCCCCAAGAGCCGCTAGAACTGCTTCTGGAGCTGGTGGCAGCGGGCTGTAAGGGGGCACGTTCTCTCGGACCGGAAACTCTGCTCGAGAAACTACTGCAATCCATGGCGTGCCAGATCGCCATAAAGGCTGGCCAGAGATTGGGGAGGGAAGAGATTGCGGCACTCTTGCAGCAGCTCGATGGGCTGGATCACTGTTCAACGTGCCCACACGGCCGTCCACTCTGGTGGAAACTCACCATGGGTGAGGTGGAAAGGATGTTCGGGAGGACGTGAGCAGAACGCTTTGCGTTCTGCTCACTAGGTCACAAATGTCAGGACATATGGACGAAGACAAGCCCAAAGTCATAGCCGTAATGGGTCCCACTGCAGTGGGAAAAACCTGGCTGGTTTCACAGCTGACCAAGGATTTGGGCGGTGAGATTGTAAACGCGGATTCGGTCCAGATCTATCGTTTCATGGACATTGGCACCGCTAAACCCACAATGGCTGATAGGGCGGAGGTGGCCCATCACCTTGTGGACCTTGTGGATCCTGACCAGGACTTCGATGCCAGTCGCTACAGCCAACTGGCAAGAGAGGTGATCGCAAGCCTGGCCCGACAGGACAAGCCCGCCATAGTGGTAGGTGGAACCGGCCTGTACCTCAAAGCGATTTTTCACGGGCTTTTCCCCGGAGCCCCTTCAGATCCGTTGGTAAGACAACGTTTGCGTCGAGAAGCGGAGAAAAAGGGTGGGGTCGAGCTTTACCAAAGGCTTCAACGGATAGATCCAACCACCGCCCAGCGAGTCCATCCACATGACCTTTTCAGAATTATCCGGGCCCTGGAAGTGTGGGAATGTAGCGGGCAACCGATCTCTGCCCTACAAAGTGATCACGATTTCAAGGATCGACCATTCCTGCCGCTGAAAATTGGGTTGCGACGTCCTCGCCCCGAACTGTATGAACGTATCGACAGGAGAGTGGAAGAAATGATGGCCCAGGGACTTTTGGAGGAGGTCAGAGGACTTCTGAGCCGTGGCTATGGACCAAACCTCAAGAGCATGCAGGCCTTGGGTTACCGGCACATGGTGCAACATCTGATAAATGGTGTGGATATCACTGAGGCTGTAAGGACCATGAAGCGAGATACTCGCCGCTATGCCAAAAGACAGATGACTTGGTTTCGACGCGACCGGGAGATTAACTGGTTTCACCCACGACAGATGGAGGATATTGTCAGGCTCGCTGGGCGGTTTTTGGGCGGCCTCAATCGGGGTGATAATTGAACCGTTAGCAAACAAAAACTGCCACTGATCACAAAACGGAATACTAATTGCTAATAGATAACTGGTGCCTAGTTCCTCGTGAACTGCGCTTCCTGCGCGGAACGTTCTGCGCTCGGACAAAAGAGTTGACAAAACCCCTAAGTATCTATACAAACTGGCATGTTAAGCAAAGATTTGACACACTTCCAGGAAAATACTGTGAAAGCATAGGTGGTGATTCCGCATGGCATTGAAGGGAAACATCGAGACATTCTATCTGTCCAGCATGCTGCAGTTGCTTGCCCAAGATAAGAAGAGTGGTATTCTCACCATCGCCGATAAAGGGCGAATGGTGCGGGTGTACTTCAAGAATGGCACTATCATTTACGCTGTGGGCACCCAAAAGGAGGTAAGACTGGGTTATCTCCTGCGCACCAAAGGCATCATCTCAGCCGAGGAACTCCAGAAGGCCTTAACCCTGGCGAAGCAGAGGAAAGAGCGGTTGGGTAAGATCTTGGTGGAAAAGAGCTTTATCTCCCTCGAGACGCTAAAGAAGTTTATTCACCAGCAGGTGCGCGACATCCTCTACGATTTGTTCTTGTGGAAAAAAGGAGACTTCGAGTACGTGGACCAGGATTTCGACCTGGACGAGGAGTTTGTCACTGAGCTAAATCACATGGAGGTAATATTAGAGGGCACTCGGCGTGTGGATGAGTGGGAAATTCTCAGCAAGAATATCTCAAATCCCCAGGTGGTTTTCAAAATTAACAAAAGTGTGGAGAAACAGCGCGACACAGTTAACTTGACGGCCAATGAGTGGCGCGTAATCTCACTGGTTGATGGAAAGCGGACAGTGGAGCAAATCGTCGACGACAGCGGCCACGATGAGTTTGTTGTCTACCGCATGATCCACTCTCTGATTTCTTCGGGCCTTATTGAACCAAGCGGAGGTGCTGCTGCGGTCACTTCCGGGGGCAAGAGTGAAGCTCCTACTATCATCCAGATTTATCACCATGTACTGTCGGGCTTGCTGAAGGTCACAGGAAAGGCCGCTGGCGCTCGAGCCTACAATGTCATGGAAGAGGCCAAGGCTCAGGTGCCGGCCCAGTACTCGAAGTTACTCAGAACCTATGATTGCCGCAGCGATGCCAAGACAAACCTCAAGCTGGTCCTGGAGGCTGCTCCTAATTCTCCTCCCGGCAATGAGGAACTACTGTACGCTTTCAATGCCTGGATACTTGCCATCTTGCACAAACAGAACGGGATTCTGAGTGAAGAGGCCATGGCGGTTAACCTCCAGGAATTGACCAGACCGGACTCCGCCTGGCAACAGCTTGCTGGCAAGTCCAACCTCAAAGGGGCCATTCTGAGCACTATCATCCAGACGGTGGAGCAATTTCAGCAAGAAGTGGGCAAGGGTGCGAAGGGCAAGGGAAAAGGCATTCTCTCCTTCCTCAAGCGGAAGTAATTATTTCTTCGCGCTCGCTTCGCTTCCGTCTTCGCTAAAGCTTCGACGAGACAAGCCGCTCAGTCCCCACAAGTGGGTCCCCGGGACGTACGACTGCAGAACTCCCTATCATCACTACTTCTTAAAAGATTCAAACAAGTTACAGCTAGTCCATGACCTACACTCTTTAGCAATAAGAGAATGGCCAGGTTTGGATCTCCATATCATATCTATAGTTTTATAAGACTTTACATATTGGCAAGAGATCGCAAATCTACCCTTGTAAGTTGCTACCGCAATATCCGGTGAATGACTTTTCGTATTTGCCACTCCAACGGTTTTCGCATTCTTCTAATCTAAAAACCTATCAAGAAATTGGTATTTTAGTTGACATGAAACTCATCCATCTTAACTTTTAAACACTTTCACTGCTTAAACATTATGGTCCAAGACATCGAAAGGATAAGACGATGCTGCGCAAATCCATTATTCTGACGTTCTTAACGGCATTTATGATAGCAATGCCGCTTAGCGTATATGCCATCCAGCCAGACGCCGAATACCTGGTGCGCGAAAAGCAATTCGGCAAGCAGTGGAAAGCCGAAGACAAGCAAGTCCGAAAAAAATTGGTGGCGCTTGAGAAAAAATTCGGCAAAAAACCGAACATCGTCTTCATTCTGGCTGACGACATCGGCTACACGGAGCTCGGGTCGTACGGCGGGGGCAAGGTTCGCGGTTTTGCCACGCCAAACCTCGATAAAATGGCTGATGAAGGGATGCGCCTCCTGTCCTTCTACTCTGAACCTTCCTGCACCCCCACGCGCGCAGCTTTGATGACCGGACGTCACCCTGTCCGTATGGGCATGCTCGGGGTTCTGTTTCCGGGAACGACCGGGATGGGGCTTGTCGATGAGGAAGTGACGGTCGCCGAGTTACTTTCAAAGGCTGGCTATACAACTGGCATGTTCGGCAAATGGCACCTTGGAGACGACCCAGGCATGACGCCAATCGAGCAAGGCTTCGACGAAGCGGTGTGGAGCGAAGGAAATCCCCCTTGGTGGGGCTACAATCGTAACGCCAAACGAACCGATAACGCTGGTTACGTTACGATGGGTGCATTTCAGTGGGGCCCCGGGCCTGAAAATTTTCCTTACGACACCGGCGGGATCATGAGTGGAAAGAAAGGCGAAGAGCCGAAGATGGTTGCCCCCTTTCTCCATGGAACTCTACAACACTATGGATACTGACGTTGCTGATGACGTAATTGGTTTCATCGACCGTCACGCCAAAAGCAAGAAACCTTTCTTCGTCTATTACGCGGGCAAAGGCAATCACTTCTGGGGAGCCCATCCCGACTTCATGAACCAACCCGCCGGTACCAACAACAGCGCTCAGATGGCCGAGCATGACCATAATGTCGGCCGGGTACTCAACCGGCTGCAAGAGCTCGGTATTACGGAGAATACGTTGGTCGTCTGGATGAGCGACAACGGCCCGATGTACGCCATGCATCCGCACGGTGGGTATTCGCTGCTCCGGGGAGAAAAGGGTGACACCTGGGAAGGTGGTGTGCGTGTGCCCGGATTGGTCTGGTGGCCAGGAACCATCGACAGCGGACAAGAACCCATTGACATTGTCCAGGTGTCGGATATGTTTACCACGGCGGCCAGGATTGCCGGAGTCAAATCCGCCATTCCAAATGATCGCGTCACGGACGGTGTTGATCAGAGCGCACTCTTTCTCTTGGGTGAAGGCAAATCCAGGCGCGACTACATCTTTCACTACAACAAGGACAAGCTCGAAGCGGTGCGCAAGGATCAGCTGAAGTTCCGCACGAAGCCCGAAAAACCCCACCACAACCTTTACAACATTTATCACGATCCCGGCGAGCGTTATCCGGATATGGCCCACTATGGCCTATGGGCAGGACCGGGGTTCGCCAAGATGATCCAGGATCACAAGGCGATGATCAAAAAATTCCCACACCGGGTTCAGAAGGGTTTTCAACGGGAATTCGATTTCCCGTTCGATCCGGAGAAGTAGCAATAAGAATGATAGGCAAATGAAGGGATAACAAAAATGAAAGTTCTTAAGATTATTATAGTGACATTGATCTTGTGTCTGTTTGGACTCACACTCAACGTTGCGGCAGCGCAGTTTGACTTCCCGTACTATGACCTTCAAAAGAAGAACAAAAAGCAATGGGCGCAGGAAGACAAGGAAATCGACGAGAAACTCAAGGCGCTGAAAAAGAAATTCGGCAAGCGCCCGAACATCATCTACATCCTGGCTGACGACGTGGGCTGGGGTGAAATGGGCTGGCAAGGCGGCGGTAAACACCGCGGTACACCCACGCCCGAGCTGGACAAGATGGCTCTTGAGGGAATGCGGTTCTGGACCGCTTATGCGGAACCCTCTTGCACACCGTCCCGAATTGCCATTAACACAGGCCGCCATCCGGTTCGCACCGGACTGCTGTCTGTACTCTGGCCCGGTCAGACCGAGGGGCTTTCGGGCAAGGAAGTGACGGTGGCCGAGGTTCTATCAAAGGCCGGCTACAATACCGCCATGTGGGGAAAGTGGCACCTTGGCGAAGAACCCGAGCATTTGCCGGAGAACCAGGGTTACGACTACGCATATTACGGCTTGTGGAATGGTGCCCCTGACAACTGGCCCGGTTCATACGACCAATATAAGGACGCGCCGAATCCCCACAGGGCAATGTTCTATGACTTCCCTGGAGAAGAGGAATATTTGAAGCGAACCGGAATTGATCTGTCGGTGGCCGGTTACGTTGGGCGCAAGGGCAAGGGACGCAAGCCTATCGAGGGCGTTGCGGGCAAACTTGGACCTGATCGACAGGAAGCCTTTGAGGCCGAGTCGATCAAGCAAATCACGGATTACATCAAGGATAACGCCAAAGGCGATAAACCTTTTTTTATCTATTGGGCAACCTACACGCAGCAATTACAGGGATCGAAGGCCCATCACAATGACAAGCATGTCGATAAGGCCAATGCCCAGGCTTCCGAGATGGCGGCCCACAATGCGCACATGAAACAAATGCTTGACACCTTGAGGAGCGAAGGTATCGCTGAGAACACGCTCGTCGTTTGGATCAGCGACAACGGACCAATGTACGCCTTCTATCCGAACTCAGGCTACTCCTGGCTGCGTGGTGGCAAGGGCGATGTCCTCGAGGGTGGCGTGCGGGTGCCGGCGATCGCCTGGTGGCCGGGCATGATCGCGCCCAACCAGGACCCTGTAGACATTTTGCACATCACTGATTTATTCACCACAGCCGCCCGCTTGGGTGGGGCACTTGGTAATATCCCCAATGACCGCATCACGGACGGAGTCGATCAGACGGCGCTGCTCTTACTTGGTGAGGACCATGGTCGGCGCAACACGATGTTCCACTACAGCGGTGGTGTTCTTGGCGCGATCCGCTATGAGGACTTCAAGGTCCATATCACGGAGGGCCATGGCGGGCTGCCCGGCATGGATTTCTACAACGTGATGCGCGATCCCGGCGAAAAGTTTGGAGAACTCTACCCCGGGCTGTTTGCGGTGACACCAATCCAGATCCTCCTGCGGGAACACATGAAGATGATCCAGAAGTTCCCGCATCGAGTATCAGAAGTCACACCAAAGGGAGCGGAACTTACTCCTCATGACTAACGCCACCTAACGAACGGTTGTATCGGACGGCGCTACGCGCCACCGCTGAACCGGAACGTTATATTTTTTGTGATTAATAATTATCAAAGGATTAACTGTCTAATATTATTATCAATTTTCTAAATGTCCATTGGCATGAATGGGATCCACCGGTTTAAGACCAATAATTTCAAATGGTTATGAAGAAACTTCAAGACTCTTTTTACCTGTTGAATAAATTTATTAAACAATCTAAAAATACTGAATAAATGCGTTTATTCTACTTATTATCAGGCACTTATCTGATGGACAAATATGAAACATTTTCGGCCAATTTTCTCGCAAAAAACGCTTATTCTTATAAGAATAGTTTGAAGGTTTTTTTCTAAGAAAATACACAAATGTATCCCGTCCGCGGTGAGGGACCGGGCATACCGCGGTGTTGAATAAATCGGCTTAATTTTTCGAGGATTGGGCTTTTAATCTGTGTTTTACAATCAACATGCCCGGCCCCTCACCTCCACGTTATGAAATAAAGTAATATTTATATGGATGAACTGATGCTACTTACGGATGGAAGTGTGAATACTCAGTCAAATATTGGATATGGGGCTTACCTCGCTGTGTCTGAACGTGGACTTTCGTTGGATTCGTTGAGGACGCGCGTGAAAGTGAGGCGATTTGAGCATACGTCTTCAACGAAACTGGAATTGC
>PVMK01178023.1_pt1 | contig 100281 bp, 103 predicted proteins | sample 1853481 | NCBI WGS metagenome assembly PVMK01 (sample SAMN08533507, study PRJNA380276) | Marine sediment metagenome, whole genome shotgun sequencing project.
TATGTAAGGTAGCTGCCTGGCAACACGGATCCCAGCCAGCGATTCGGGTGACGACCAGTTAAAATGGCAATCAAAAGTCGACGTTAGGCATGTCAGGAAAAGGAATTTACCAAGCTCATACCGGACCGGCTCCAGGGGGGCAGGTCACACTTGCGGGGCTGTGTTAGTTCGGATTGATCTGATTGGTGGGCGATACTGGTCGTCACCCGAATCGCTGGCTGGGATCCGTGGTGCCACGCAGCTACCTTACATAAAGTGTGACGCAATCAAATGTCATGGGCGTGATGCAGACGAACGAATTTAGCGATGATTTCTGGCAGATTGGAACAACGAATAACAATAACGATTGAGTGACCCGAATGACGTGGTGGATACCGCCATGAATAGAGGGAGTCGGATCATGCCCAAAGCCAGTTGGATGACGCTTTTAACCATCGGTATGCTGCTGTCGGCGGCAGGATTTGCCGATGATACGACGTCCTCCAACACCGACAGTGATCCACTGTCAGAGGTAACGCTCCCCGTAGAAGCGTTGCACGCAGAGTCGGGGTATGCATCCCGCTGGCATTTGTTTGATTCAGTCGAAGCAATGGCCTACTCAGACGACTGGCCGCAAACGATCGCCGATTTCGATTTCCAGGACGACAGTGCTTTGGCGCGCGTTAGCAAGCTTCGCAACTTGTCGCTGTTGACCCTGGCAGAAATCGGGCAGACACGGCTGTTTCTGGGGGTCAATGACGAGGGTTTGCTGGGCCTGCATTTCAACGCCTTTCCGCGCGATGGCGATGGGCACTATCTGGAGGTGATCCGAATGCCCTACCTGAAGGAAAACGAGCCGGACAGCCACGACTAGGAAAATTGGGCTCTTAAAACACTTTCATCAGCGTGTATCCTGCCATTGCGATCACTGCCAGAGAGCTCCAGGTCCAGCAAAACGCGCGAATATCATGGGTCTGAGCTGTCATATAGGCGATGAAATGTGCCGCCCGGGAAGCCACGTAGGTCCAGATCAGGATTTGAGCAAGTAACAGCGGTGGTCCAGCGAGTACGAACAAGATTCCAGCGGCGAGGAAAGCAGGAATGCTCTCAAGATCGTTCAAGTTAAGTCGGCGCGAGCGATCTACGTACTCGTTAACCTCAAGCTGCGTAGGGTCCGGGTTGGGGGGTTCAGCGGAGTCTTCTTGAGATCTTCCGGGCTCCGGAAACCACTTCCTGTCCGCATCATCCGGACTACGGTCATCCATGGTTGAAACATTAGTTTCAGAATCATGATGCACGCAGCGATTACATAAGTCTCAAATACTGGATTTTCGATACTCAATAAAGCGGTTTCGACATTCATTGCACATTTCCCCCTATCAATAAGAGGCTCGAGTTTACTTTTCCTGGTTACAGCTTAGGTATTCAGCAGGAAATCGACAACCGATAGCTTTCCTGCCGATTTGTCGAACAGTGTTCTCTTCCCGGATCCTCTCCCAAAACCAAATGGGCCCTTGAGGGCCCATTTGGTTTTGGCGGTGCAGCGAGTCCTCTGCGGAGGATGCTCTGCCATCACCCCGCGTAACGGAGCCTCAATGCTCTGTCAACAGGCCCCATTCTCTTTGACAGTAACAAATCGCTCGATGGTCAACGATTTCAAAGTGCCGTCGCCCGACCACGAAAAGCGGCCTTCAAGTTCGACATAGGTAGGCTCACTCCTCCCGACAGCGCTTCGATATTGATGCCGAAACCGCGCGAAGTCGCCGCCCTTACTGACAGGGGCCACGAAGCCCGTGAAGCATTCTGTGAACGATCCGCTATCGCCGATCATGCGCATCATGCCCACCATTCTGATCGTCGCGGAAAAGTTGGTCGTTGCGGGGTCTCGAGTCAATCGATGCTCAAGATTTGAATAGGTCTGCATGAGAAGCGTGTCCCGATCCAGGCGCACAAACGTACGCCTTGGTCCAGCGCCCCTGAGTTCAATCGCGCGATCGTCGGCGATCGAACTCCAGCGGCCCAGACTGTATGCATCCATTGCCTCGCGAGCATTGTCCGCAGGATATCGCTGCCTGAAAAAGAAACGGCCATCGGAGCGCAGCCAGAGGGTTGACGCGATACCAGGGCAGCCTTCGCAGGGAAACACCCCTGCATAGGTGCCGGGCAACGAAGCTTCCCCCTGAGGAGGAATCGTATGACGCCTTACGAATTGCTCGATCTAGCTCAGAGCGCCTTTAGCAATGCAACGGCCAACTACGCCGTCTTTTTATCAGTTGTTACCGGGTATCTTATAACAGCATATTTGATTGGAGCAGAGCTAACCCAAGCACAAGTTAGACTTTTAACCGCATTGTTCTTGGTTGTAGCAGTTATTTTGATTTGGTCAATGTCTGCATATGTGTTCTGGGGCGAACGGTATTCGACACTCGCTCGTCCAGACGGTGTTCAGAAATCGCTAATGGCTCCCCAGCCATGGATGCCGGTGGTTCTTGCGCTTGTCAATATTTTAACCGTTACCGCGTGCCTCTTTTTTATGTGGAACGTGCGGTATCGCAAGCGAGGGGGTACCTCGTAGAATACGGCGCTTCGATTACGCACCTAGAATCGGAGAAGTCCGCTATTGGCCGTTAGCGGCCCGTCAAACTGGCGAAATCTCCGACGTTTGAATGTCCGCTTCTGGGAAAGGCTGCGTTCCGGGGGTGGAAGGGTCTATCATGCAAGGAGACTCTCTTCCGGGCCTTGGCATGTTCGAAGTGGATTTGCAAAGTGTGGCCAATATTGCCGAAATATTCGGTGCGCTGTTGGTAATCATCGGCATCGTCTTCGCCCTGGTCGAAATACGGCACCTCCGTCGGCAAAGGCGGGAGACGGCCGCGATGGAAATCATGCGTGCTTTCCAGAGCCCCGTCTTCACGAGCGCCTTGCGACTGGTCATGGATTTCGAGCAGGAGTGCCGTGAGTGCCGTGACGAATCCATATCACCGGAACTGCAGGATGCGGCGATGCTGGTCAGCACCACACTCGAGTCCGTCGGTCTCATGGTTTATCAAAGGATTGTGCCATTTGGTCTGGTACAGCAGCTGATGGGGGGCACGATACAGGCCAGCTGGCGGGTGTTGAGGCCCCACACGGAATGGCTACGGGAGAGACTCTGCCGCCCTTCCATTCACGAGTGGTTCCAATGGCTGTCGGAGCGAATGGGCCAGTACCCGGAATACCGGGATGAAGAAGGGGCTTATTCCAAGTACCTTCGTTGGAAGCCGGAGAAGGGAACTGTCTCGAAACAAAAGGAAGGCGCATGAAGAAATCCACTCCAGCACCACCAAGTACCTCCGGGGCACAGTGACCTCTGTTGCGGCGCTACGAAAACAAAAGGGGAATGTCTCCTTTGCACCCGATAGCTGCCGTCGGGATCGTAGAGTCCTGAGGGGCCGCTAACGACCCAAAGCAGACCTTAGAAACGCGGGAGATCGTGAAAACTCTCGCGCCCAAGATGGCTGGCCAGGTGAAGACCAGCAGTCTCGTGCTGTCGACAACCAGCTAATTCCATATGTGCGCATGTGTGCGCTTCAGTTCAAGCTGGCTTTCTGAATCCTGCTCTCGTGAAAGTTCACCAAGAGGTCTTGCACTACTGCCAATACACGATTTCTGTTTACCTCATCGCCCACCGGCACAAGAAGGCCGAGTTGGTACGCATCCTTAACCATTAGTTCACCTGATAGCAGGTACTTCATCGCTGTATCCGAGACGACAACGACAACCGCACTTTGGTCTGAATCAGGCATGTGTAATCGCGTGGTCCAGCCCAACTCGGTGGGAACAAATTGTGCCCAGTGACCGGACTCCGTCAGATAGATTGAGAACACCGGTGCTGCCAGTGGTTTTTGCTGCTTTACCACACGATCGAAAGCGTGAAAGGTCTCTTCAATATTCGCCAGTGCAGCGAGCTTGCTATCCCGGGTTCCCCGTGAAATATCACTGATCCGCTTGTTATCAATAGCGTGTCTGGTGGCCAGAGAAACCGGTACGCTTACGGGATGCGCCGTTTCGAGTCCGTTAAGGGTCATCGTATGCAACTCACAGGCGCCCGCCTGCACGGTTGCGAGAGAGATTACCAGGGCAATCCCTCTCGCCAGCCGTCTTGTGCTGATTGCAGACGTCACGGTGTAACGATGTTGAACCAGAACTCGAAGATGTCGAGCATTGCTACAAAGTTGCCAAACTGCTCGGCATTGCCGTCGATTTTCACCTTGCCGTCAGTTATCGCCTGATTGAGCGTGGTCTGGCCCAGGTTGATGTCATCAAGTACCGTGCGGTCGAGGGTAACGGTGGCATCTGCCTTGTTATCCTGCTTGTCCAGGGTGTAGTTCATTACGCCGTTCTCGACGTACAGAACAAACTTCTCTTTGACGTCCGGCATGACGATGTTCAGCGTAATCACACTACCGGCTGCCTTGGGATGGTTCAGCCGCACAGCGAGATAGTCCAGATACGTTACCAAACCCAGGTTGCGAACGATGTCCGGGGAACCGGTATCCGGTGTAGCAGCTTTCATTACGCCGTCGCGCAGCTCTTTGGCGCCAGAGAGGTAAAAGTTACGCCACGGGCCACTTTCTGCCTGGTAGCCCATCTGGTCATAGGTCTTGGCCAACAGTTCCTTGGCGGTTTTATTGGTCGGATCTGCAAAAACGACGTTGTTTAGCGCGGTAGCAACCCAACGATACTGGCCCTTGTCGTAGTCAGCCTGTGCCTTCTTGATAACCGCATCTGCACCGCCCATGTACTCGACGAACTTCTTGCCAGCGGCTTCCGGTGGTAACGGGTACAGATCAGCTGGATTACCGGAGAAGAACCCGAAGTAGAGCTGGTACTGAGCCTTGGCGTCGTGGTTGACTGAACCGTAGTAGCCCCGATTGGCAAAGGTCTGACCCAGGCTGTCGGGCAACTCAACGAGATCACCGACTTCCAGCATGGTGTGGCCGTGATTAGCAAGGCGCAGTACTTCGTCGTGGATGTAACGGTAGACGTCGCGCTGTTTCTTCCAGTAATCGACAATGGCAATGTTACCCCAGGTCGGCCAGTGATGGCTGCCAAAGGAAACGACCACATCGTCACCGAAGCGCACGATCGTATCGTGTATATACTTGGACCACTTCAGGCCATCACGCACCTTGGCGCCGCGCAGGGTATACAGGTTATGCAGGGTATGGTTGATTTCTTCTGCCTGCATCATGGCCTTCTTGCCAGGAATGTAGAACATCAATTCGGCAGGGGCCTCGGCTTCCGGTGTATACATGAATATCATCTTGACGCCATCAACTATCTCCTCCTGCGGTGTCTTGTCGATGATGAGAGACGGCTCCAGAATAGTGACCGTACCAGCTGCGGTAGTGGTGCCGAGACCCGACCCCACGGTGCCAGTGGGCGACTTGCCGAGGACGTTACCGTACATGTAGCTGGCACGGCGGCTCATCTGATTACCGGCCATCAGGTTTTCGTTAACCGACTCGATGAAGAAATCGTGCGGAGCGATAACCGGAATCTCACCGCTATCAACCTGCTCCTGCGAAATCAGTCCCTTGCCGCCACCAAAGTGGTCAACGTGGGAGTGAGTAAAGATCATCGCTGATACAGGGGCTTTGTCCACGTGCTTTTGCAGTAGGTCATAAGCTGCCTTGGCCGTCTCGTTGGCGGTCAACGGATCAACAACAATCCAGCCTGTTTTGCCGCGTATGAATGAGATATTGGCCAAGTCAAAGCCGCGCACCTGATAGATGCCATCGGTGACCTTGTACAGGCCGTGCATCGCATTCATCTTGCTTTGCCGCCAGAGACTCGGATTGACGGTATCCGGTTCGCTCTGATCGAGAAAATCGAACTGACTCATATCGAAAATCACGCCACCCTCGTTAGTGGTGATTTGACCTTCATCAATAGTGGCAATAAAGCCGCGTTCGGCGTTCTTGAAATCGGTATTGTCATGGAACGGCAGGTAGTCACGAACGGCCTGATTGGCCTTCTGCGTTGAATCACTTGCCTCCCCGGCGAACGTCGGAAGGGACATTGCTGTCAACAGTAATATTGAGACAATTCTATTGGCCCACGTCATGTTTATCTCCTCGTAATTTTCTTGCCGCACAAGTGCCGGGAACTTACGTTCGCTTTGGCCAAGGACCATAAAGCAAGAATGCCGAGCGACATATCGTGAAAAGTAAGGGTACAAGCCATCTAGAATTGGGCGTATCATACGGAACATAGGATTAGCTATGGTTTGCTACCTCTAGCATTTGCGGAGATGCGCCCTAACGATTCACTGCTCTTGCCGCCCTTCTGAACCGCATCGTGATGTCCGCTATTGGCCGAAAGCTGCCCTTGATTTCAGTAGTTTTAGCCGTGTCTGAACGTCCGCTTTCGGCAAAAGCGGACACTCCCCCTTTTATTTTGTAGCGGCGTTACAAGCGCTGCGATTTACTTTATGTACCAACGATCAAGGCTGGCCGACACCCGCCGCCCTGAGGAAGATCCGGGCATTTGGACAGAAACTGTTGTTCGCGACCGCTTCTCCGTCGAGCCAGCCATCGCATAGATTGGTAACCGGGCAATGCCGGCATCGGGTTCGCACTGCGTCCATGTCGAAATTCAGGAGCTGACCCGCTTTTGCGGCGGTCTCCTCATCAATGCCGCAGCTCAGCATCATGCGTGTCAAGCGACTCTCTGCAGCGGCCGAACTGTGCCAATGGAGAATTGCCAGAATGATAATACCGACGATGCAAGCCAGAGCCATCGCAACCGTGAAGTAGGAATTGGCGAAGAGCATGATCCAGTTCTCCCAAAGGCGCCCGCGTGCAGACTGTCGTGTCAATATACGTCTGCAAGGGCAGGAAATAACTAGGTACAAACCGGGATGGAGAGAGGGTAAACCTAAGCGGCTTCAGCCACTCAGGAACGCAGAACGACAATAAAGACGTAAGAGTAAATCGAAATGCCAATACAGATGTCCGCTCTGAGCGAAAGCAGACATTCCCCTTTTATTTTTTAGCAGCGTTACAAGCACCCTCATGACGTTATTCACCTGAACGGTTTTTGCCCCCAGGGCACCCCTTCGGATGGGACCCATTTCAGCAAGAAGAGACCAGTTACTGACAAGGCACTCAATCCACAGTCTGGTCATGCTTGCAGGATGTCATGCATTCACTGTGATCTATCCGAAATACTTGAGCAGACCTGGCCGCCTGATCCTGAATTGGTCGATCTGATTGAACACGCATTTATTGACGGGCAGATTGATAGCCGCAAGGCTGAACTTGCCTATACCTAACCTACAGTTGGAAGTAGGCAACGGATACTGTATAGACATACAGTAATTTGGTGATTTTAGGCTGACCAGCAAGAATTTTATGTGGGGCGTTTTGTGGTACCTACCACTAAGTTCCCGTATTATTACCTTATTTAACAAATGGTTACATCTTATGGGTGGCGGTGGGGCGAGTCCTCTGCGGACGATGCTCTTCAATCCCATACCGGGAGTTCGCCCTGACTAGTGGCGGAGTGGGGAGTCACAGGCGAACCATGCTCCGCTTGCACATAATGGAACTCGACCTTGAGTTCGGTCTCGAGATCCTAGCCGGCGAAGCAGGTGTTCGATTCAGCCCTTGACCACCACATTGTCGCGAGACCTCGCAAGGCGCGGCCAGAATTTGCGATCGAGTAGCCAGCTGAGAAGCGAATTGACAGCCCCTGCGATGAGCAACATTGGTATTGCGAAAAAGCCGAACATCATCTCGTGGAAAAACAAGTAGCGATTCGGCTCTATACCCTGCGCTGTTGCTTCGTACCAACCGACGCTGTAGGCCTCCGAATGTATCGGATAGCGCACCTCGAAGCCCTGGCGACCGCGGATATCTCGCTGACTTCAAAGTACGCTGGTCGAAACAGATCCACTGGACTTTGTGGAAGGTTTTCGTTCAGGTAGGTTTCCAGGTCTTTCGGCACCAGGTAAGAAAAGTCAGGATGTTCGCGCGCAAAGTTGTCGAAGTCCCGCTTCGGCACGATGTGGGCCGTGTATGACGATTCGTTCTCCGGCACTACCGCCAAAATAGGAAAATAGTCTGGCACCTCGCCCCGTATCTCACTCCCGCGTTGCGTGAAATTCATCATCGACCCCAGGGATCCCAGAATAATCAGGGCCCAGGAGTGCCGCGTGAACGCTCCCCCTCAAGGCGTTGAGTGGGGCATTTGGTATCGGCTGTCGAAAGCGAAGCACGGCGTAACCGATCAGCAATCCAAGTAAAGGAACAAGGCCGAGGAACGCCCATCCATTCTCGATGCGCCCGCTCCTGACACATGCGTGGGCGCCCAGCCCGATCGCGGCAAACACGAGTCCAAGGGGCAACAATGGGCTGAACACCGGCGCCGACACACCGAGCAACTGCAGTACTGTAGCGAACGCGAGGCACTTGGTGGTAAGAAGCGGGAGTACAGACGAAGGGATACGAAATGAATCTTCCCCATCCGGATTCGTCGCGTGTCCCAGGTCGTTGTCGTCTGCCGTAATCATGTTAGATATGCTAGAAGCTGACTGTGCCAACTGTCTCAGACGTCTCGCACACTTTCTTGCGTTTGCCTGAGAAGACCTTCGACTTTCGACAAGTAGTTCCGCACTTCCTGGCTCCCTAGGTCAGTGCAAAGATAGGTAGTCCTCGGCTTGCGCCCGACAAACTCCTTCGTCACACGGATCAGTCCAGCTTCTTCGAGCTTTTGCGCATGCGCCGAGAGATTGCCTTTCGTGAGATTCAGCGTATTGAGCAGCTCGGCAAACTCCGTGGGCTCGGTCGTCGAGGCCAGGGTGGCCATGATGGTCAGCCGCACCTGATGCGCAAGCAACGCGTGCGTCGATGTGAGTAGCTCGACAGGATTCATGATCATCAAACAGCCCGCGCGGTGCGCAAGGTTTCGCGTCTGGCACCGAGCAGATGAATCAGGGAAGCAGTACTGATCACCGAGAAGTGCAACAATGGCCAGACCAGTTGCGTAGAGTGTCCAAAGTACTGGACCGCGGCCGCGATGAGCGATGCGCCTCCAAGAACGAGCGATACGCGAGTAGAGAGAGTGAAGAATCGTCCCTGGAACAGATAGTCGGCGATATACAGCGACAGCAGGGGCGCGACCCATTCCGGGCGTCCGGCCAGAACAACGAACGAGAGCGGAACGAATTTAACCAGCAAGTCCGAGACGAACGAGAGGTTTCTCAGATACTGGAAATTTCGCACCAGGTAATCGTCGAAGCTCTGTCCGCTGTGACGGGCAGCACGCCAGGCCAGGAAATAAACACACATGAGCAGCGCTACGCCGACCAGGGCAACTTGTGCAAGACCGAGCCATCCGAGTTCCTGATCACGCGCTGACAGCATCATGATTTCCGTCATTTCACGGCCCGAGATGAGTTCGAATGCCAGCAGGCCGACCGCAATTACCAGGCAGAGCCCTTGAATAATGAAACCGGCGTCTATTGCGGTACTGTGTGCCGGGATGGAAGGATCACCGCCTGCGGCCTTTTCGATGGCCCTGCGAATAATGGCCAGGTCGTTGACAGCGCTTTGAATAGAGTTCTTTTCGTTCATAATAAATCTCATAGACAAGTTTGTGGGACAAACTAGTCTACATAGGCTTCACTGCATGTCAAGCCGACGGTTCAATAATCGCGTTATCCGACCCGCGAGACGGTTGCGCACGGCGGTTTGAGCGCCAGCGAGTAAGTCGGAGCATCGGAACGGTGGTTTAACATAGTCCCGATGTCGGTCACCAAAAACACACCCCGCCAGCAAAAACCAAACGGCCCCGCGAGGGGGCCCATTTGTTTTCTGGCGGAGAGGACGGGATTGATTCGAATCGCCTCAGGGCGATTCTCACCCCTCCGGGGCGCACTGCGTGCGTCCAAAACGCTACCGCGTTTTGTCGAACAGGGTTCTCATCCCTGACCCTCTGCTTGTAAAGCAAAACGGGCCCCGTTGGGACCCATTTTTGCTTTACTGGCGGAGAGGGCGGGATTCGAACCCGCGGTACGGGGTTACCGTACACTTGCTTTCCAAGCAAGCGCCTTCGACCGCTCGGCCACCTCTCCTGGATCCTGTACTGCCGCGCTATTTTAGTTGCTACTCGGGCGATAACCCAGGTGGCATTTCCAGACAGCGGTCGGTGTCCGTGTCTGGAGAGCGTGGCGATGGTCGGGGGATCGTCGTCTCTTTGAAGGACTGCAGATCGTCCAGGTCATCCGGTGCTTCAATTCGCTTCCCACTCTGACTCAATTGGTAGCTCCCTTCGGTTTCGCACGTCGGCGACCCCCCACACGCCACCAGCAATGACATGGCTGCCAGCAGCACCATGCCGTTGATGATGTCAGTTAACGATCTCACAGGGCGATCCCCGCGTTCGCCATTGCCTGCCTCATTTCTGCGTGATATTCCTCGGCGTAGGGTGTTAATGGCAAGCGAATTCCCGGCGGAATCAGACCCATCTCGGCGAGCGCCCATTTTACCGGAATCGGGTTTGACTCGAGAAACAACGCCTTGTTCAGCGGTTGCAGTTTGTCATCCAGTTGCTTCGCTTTTTCACTCTCGCCCGCCAGGGCTGCCCGACACATGTCTGCCATCAGCCGCGGGGCGACATTGCCGCAAACCGTAACCACGCCATTGCCGCCATTTTCAATAAATTCCAATGCTGTGAAATCGTCGCCACTGTAGAGCATGAAATCTTCAGGCACCAGGTGTTGAATCTGACTCAATCGTTGCATATCGCCAGTCGCTTCCTTGATGCCGAAAATGTTCGGATGCGCAGCGAGTCTTGCAACGGTCTCGGGAAGAATGTCGGTGACGGTTCGGCCGGGGACGTTGTAAAGCATTACAGGCTTATCAACAGCGTCCGCAATCGTGGAAAAGTGCTGGTAAATGCCCTCTTGCGTCGGCTTGTTGTAATAGGGCGCCACCAGCAGATAGGCATCAATGCGCAGTTTGCCGACTTCCACAGACAACTCGATCGTCTGCGCCGTCGAATTCGAGCCCGTGCCCGCAATCACCGGCAAGCGGCCGTTCACGATTTCAACGGCCTTGCCAATAAGCTCGGTGTGCTCGGGTTTTTCAAGCGTTGCTGACTCGCCCGTCGTACCAGCAATGACCAGTCCGTCGCTGCCCTCGCTGACGTGAAACTCGACGAGCCTTTCCAGCGCCGCATAATCCACTCGATTATCGGCATCAAAAGGGGTTGCCAACGCAATCAGGCTGCCCTTGAACACGGGTTTCTCCTCGCCACAAATGAGGCGGCAATGCTACTGTTCGCATGCATGCGTGGCAAGCAACGATAACGGCAGATATTTGGCGCAGCGGACAACACAACAAGCCTCAGAATAATTGAAAGTAGAATCTTGATAAATGACACAACTTATTGTTTTATCAGTAATAGGTACGGACCGCGCAGGAATAGTGCAGGAGATCTCCAAGGTCATCCTGGACTGCGGCGGCAACATCGAGGAGAGCCGCATGACGGTGCTCGGCGCGGAATTCGCCATGCTGCTGCTCATCTCAGGCAACTGGCACACCCTGACCAAGCTCGAGTCCGGCCTCGACCAGCTGACCGCGGACGGCTCCCTGACAATCAACCTCACAAAAACGGGGCAGCCGACGAGCAGGAAGGATTGCATGCCGTACGCCGTCGATGTTGTCTGCCTGGACCAACCCGGCGTCGTATTCGGCCTCGCCGATTTCTTCGCAGCCCGCGACATTGAGATCGCCGATCTGGCAACAAGGCGCTACGCCGCCGCACACACCGGTGCGCCGATGTTTGCAGTTCAGATAAGCATCAATGTCCCGGGATCAGTGAATCTGTCGCAGTTACGGGATGAATTTATGGAGTTCTGTGATCGCGAGAATCTCGATTCGATTCTGGAACCCATCAAGTCCTGAAGACCTGAAAAATATCAGGAGGAAAATGTGGTCGCACCCACGCTTATGCGACAAAGCCCGGACTTCAAGTGCCCGGCAACAGGTGATCAAACGATTCATCTGAAGTCATTGAGGGGCAAGAAAGTCGTGATCTACTTTTATCCGAAGGACAGCACGCCGGGCTGTACAACGGAAGGGCAGGACTTTCGCGATCTTCATGCAAAGTTCAAACGCCAGAACGCGGTGATTCTTGGCGTGTCTCGCGACAGCCTCGCCTCGCACGAGAAATTCAAGGCGAAGCAGAAATTTCCGTTCGAATTGCTGTCCGACCCTGATGAGGCGCTGTGCAAAAAGTATGATGTCATCAAGGAAAAGACTCTGTACGGCCGCAAGTTTATGGGCATTGAGCGCAGTACATTTCTGATCGATGAGCGCGGCAAGCTCAGGGAGGAATGGCGTAAGGTCAAGGTCAAGGGCCATGCGGCCGAAGTACTCGAGGCCGTCAAGAATTGTTAAGCAGGAATTGGGATTGACTTCAGATTCAAGGGTTTATGTCAAAGCGACGCTCGACCGGTGCCGCTTTTGCCCATTTTATTGACGCTACAAAAGGTATTATTGGGAACAGTCCGCAAGGCTTGTAGTCGGAACTAATATGCCATTTCGCAAAGACCCTGTAATTCATCGTCGTCTCAGTCAATTGCTGCTGCTTGCGGTAACGGCTTCTCTGACATATTTCGCGGGCGCGACAGAAGTCAATCTGCCTGACCTCGGCAGCCCGGCAGACGCCACCCTGTCGAAGAATACCGAGGCACAGATCGGCCGTTCGATCATGCATCAGATTCGCGCCAGCGGACAACTGGTTGAAGATCCGCAGATCACCGAATACATCAACGACATCGGTCATCGCATATCCGCCCAGGCCAATGACGGCGCTCACACATTCACGTTCTTCGTGATCGATGACCCGAACATCAATGCCTTTGCCCTGCCCGGCGGCTACATCGGCGTGCATACGGGCCTCCTCGAAGCAACGCGCAGCGAAGACGAGCTGGCCGGGGTGCTGGCGCACGAAGTCGCTCATGTCACGCAGCGGCATATTGCAAGAGCAGTTCACGCGAGTTCGCGCCAGAGTATTCTAACGACTGCAATCATGCTGGGCGCCGTCATCGCGGGTGTGGCGGCCGGGGCAAGCGGCGATGCCGTCCAGGGGGCGATAGCCGTTGCCCAGGGCACTGCGGCCCAGCAGCAGATTAACTTCACTCGCAACAATGAATACGAGGCGGACAGGGTTGGCATTTCCGCACTCGCGGAGGCCGGATTCGATCCACAGGGCATGGCGTCTTTCTTCGAGGTGATCTCCCGCGGCGGCAGACCCCCGGAGTTAAGGGGGCCTGAGTTTCTCAGAACACACCCGGTCAGTAGCGCCAGAATTGCAGAGGCTCGCGGACGTGCGCGGGATTATGCGCCAGTACATACGTCCGACACCGTCAATTACGGGATTGCACGCAGCCGCCTGATCGTGCAGCGCATGGAGACGGCGGAACAAGCCATCAGATATTTCGAACGCGAGAGTTATGAAAATCAGTCGGTCGCAGAACGTTACGGGCGGGCCGTGGCATACACGAGAGCCGGCAGGCATGCGGAGGCCAACCGCATCTTCGAAGAGCTCGTCGACAATGACCAGGAAGTCATTGCCTACCACATCGGCCTGGCGCAGTCCGAACTGGCGCTGGAGCGGACTCGGGATGCCGTGGCCTCATTCGAGCGCGCCCAGGAACTGTTCCCCAGGAATGTGCCTCTCGTCGTTCACTACGCCGAGGCGCTGTTGCAACTGGGCGAAGCAAAAACTGCTCACGAAATCCTGCTGGACCTGCTGAACAACGTCCCGCCTACCCCGGAACAGGTGCGGCTCATCGCACGCGCGGCCAACAAAGCCGGCGATGTCGCGGAAGCGCATTACTACATGTCTGAATACCGGATCATGATTGGCGATCTGGTAGGCGGCGTGAATTTTCTGCGCCAGGCATTGCGCGTGCCCGACTTGCAGGAGATTCAACGCATCCGTTTCGAGGCTCGCATCGACTTTCTACATGAGTATATGACCGAAGAACAGCTGCAACGAAGCAGATCCTGAGCCAGCCTCCATACCGGCTCATTGTTCACCCGAAGGTTCGATTTCCTGTAAGCTCGTCAAGAAACGAGGCAGAATAATGGCCTACTCTGTTGATCGCTTGGCTGTTTTTGTTTTGGCGGCACTTGTCTGCCTGCAACTCGGTGCCTGTGCAACGCAGCCGGCCGCGGCCGATGGTTCAAAGCCCGCACGATCTCCTGCTGATCCCTGGGAACCCGTGAACCGGCCAATTCACATCTTTAACGGTGCTGTCGACGGGGTCTCGTTAAGGCTCCTGGCAAAAGGCTACCAGAAAGTCGTTCCGGCCTTTATGCGGCGCGGCGTCGGCAACTTCTCGCGAAACCTCCGCGCACCGCTGCACATCATTAATAATTTCCTGCAGGGCAAGATTGGTTCCGGATTCAGGCAAACCGGGCGCTTTGTGATGAACACCACCTTCGGTATCGGCGGCTTGATGGATGTTGCGGCAGACGCCGGGCTCGACGTTGAAATTGAAGATTTCGGTCAGACGCTCGCCGTTTGGGGTGTACCTGATGGACCGTTTATCATTATTCCTTTCCTGGGTCCGAGCACGCTGCGCGATGCAACCATGATCCCTTTGAATTTTCTCGCCGACCCGTTGCTTCACTACGACAATGCATCTGTTCGGGACAAAGTCTATCTGGTCCGATTCATCGATGTTCGGGCACGCTTGCTACCCGGCAGCGCGGTAATCAGGGCCGCCTATGATCCCTACATCGCGTTACGGGAAGCGTATCAGCAACATCGCCGGTATCTGATTTATGACGGAGATCCACCGGAAGATGACGATTTCTACGACGAGTTTCTGGACGAGGAAGACGAGTTTCTGGAGGAGGAATAAGGGCCCCGTCGTTTCATAATCCTGAGAGGGGCCCAGGTGCATCAATGAAACCTGCCCACCGTTCGCCGCGGCGCAGCAGATGATCGACTTCGGTGGTCTTGGCGATCGCGTTTACTTTTTCAGGCATGTCGGTAAAGCGAATCTCGCGAACCGTATGATTGGCCCAGGTAATCCACTCGAGCAATAAAGCCAGACCGGCTGAGTCAGTTTCTTCAACGCCCGACAAATCGACTTCGATTCGGGTATGTTCCTCAAACGGGATCTCGCTTTCGCGCAATATCTTGCCCGCGGTATGGAATGTCATATGGCCGCTCAGTGAAAAGCGACCGCCGCCGTGATCCTCAAGCACGAAATTGCTCATTCCGCAGCGCCTTCGTTTGTTTCGGCCTCGAGACGCTTGATGACACCATCCAGACCCTCGGCCTGAATTTCCGCATTCACTTCGGCCTTGAAGTTTCGAATATAGGAGATACCTTCGATCGTCACATCGAACATGAGCCATCCTGTTTCACGCTTCACCATGCCGTAGTTCACAGGCACTCTCGTTCCATCTTCGAGCACTACTATCGTCTTGACCGTTGTACGTTTTTTCGTTTCGTCGCCGCGAAACGGCAACACATCCAGATTGGCCAGATCGAATTCCAGGACGGCCTCGGCATACATATGCATCAAGTGATTATAGAAGGCGTTGATGAACCGCTCGCGATCTTCCTCGCTGGCGGTTCGCCAATGCCTTGCAAGTACCAGCTGCGCTGCATATCGCCGGTCGAATCTCGGTAACAGAAGCTCGTCGATCAAGGCATAAAGCGCCTCTTTGTCTTTTGCAAGTTCATCCAGACGGCCTTCGATGGCCTGGTCGAGCAGCTGTGCCGCCTCCTCAATCACGGCGTTCGGTGACTGAGCCTGGGCGGTCAGCGAAATAAAACAGGTAACAAGTATCAATGGCAAACGTTTCACCACAGGTTCACCGCCTAAACCCTTATTCATCGTCGTCGTCCCCTCCGGCGCTGAACAGATACTTGCTGATCAGGTTCTCAAGCACGATTGCCGACTGCGTGAACGGCAAATCGATTTCGCTGCCGTCCTCCAGATAGGTCTCGGAGCCTCCGGCCTGAAGGCCGATATATTGGCTGCCCAGCAACCCGGAAGTCAGGATGGCAGCATCGGTATCATCAGGTATCTGGTCATATTTCTGGTCGATGACGAAAGTGACCCTGGCTTCCAGGCTGACAGGGTCGAATTCAACCGCTGTTACGCGGCCAATCGTCACACCGGACATCGCCACCGGCGCACGGTTTTTCAGACTGCCAACATTTTCGAAATAGGCCTGGACCTCGTAGGTATCACCACCTGAAAACGCATTATTTCCGGTTGTTTGAGTCGTCAGGAAAAAAAGGGCGGCGAGGCCCAGCAGGACGAAAAGACCGGTTCCGAATTCAACTGCTCGAGTTTGTTGCATTGCTTACCTCAGATGGCAATCGCCGTAATCATGAAATCCAGTATGAGTATCGAGATTGCTGTGATAACGACGGTTCGTGTCGTGGCCCTGCCAACACCTTCTGCCGTCGGAATCGCATTATAGCCTTCCCAGACTGCCAGCAGACTCGCGACCACGCCAAACACGGTACTCTTGATAATGCCTTCATAGATGTCGCCAGGTTCAACGGCATTTTGCATCTGTGACCAGAATGCCCCGGCGTCAACGCCCAACAGCGTCACACCAACAAGGTGGGCGCCATACAAGCCGACAACAGTGAAGATGGCAGCGAGCAGCGGCATCGCGATCACGCCGCCGAGGAATCGTGGTACGAGGACCCTTTGCAACGGACTGATGGCCATCATCTCCATTGCCGATAACTGATCGGTTGCTTTCATCAGGCCGATCTCGGAGGCAAGTGCCGTTCCGGCACGACCGGAAAACAACAGCGCCGTAATGACAGGGCCGAGCTCCTTAAGCAGACCCAGGGCAGCGACGGCGCCGACCGCATCTTCTGCATTGAACTTCGCCAGGTTCGAGTAACCCTGCAGGCCCAGCACGCCGCCGACGAACAGACCACAGACCATGATGATGACGAGCGACAAGGCGCCGGCATTATAAACCTGGTACACGACCAGCCTGAAGCGATGCACAATTATGGCGGGCGAGTGGCTCAGCAGGCGCAGAAAAAATATCTGAAGCGCACCGAACGTGCGCAGGAACTCTACGAACGTGTAATAGAGTTCCCTGAACATCGGGACTTACTCTACATCTCGGCCGAGTAGTTGCTCGGCATAGTTCGGCGCTGCGTAATGAAACGCAACCGGACCGTCTGCCATGCCGTGCATAAACTGCCTGACGACTTCGGAACTGGTGTTGCTGAGTTCATCCGGGCTGCCAGAAGCAGCGACTTTGCCGTCCGATATCAGGTAACTGCAATCAGCGACCGCAGCGATTTCCTGTACGTCGTGACTGACCAGAATGCTTGAGATGCCGAGTGCGTCGTTCATCTGCCGGACAAGTCTGACTATGACACCCATCGATATCGGATCCAGCCCGACGAACGGCTCGTCGTAGATAAGGATATCCGGGTCCATCACGATTGCCCGGGCCAGTGCCACACGGCGCGCCATGCCACCCGATAATTCGGACGGCATCATGTCGGCGGCGCCGCGCAATCCAACCGCATGCAACTTCGTCAGCACAACGTGCCGGATCAGCCTGTTCGGCAGTTTGGTATGTTCCCTTAGCGGGAACGCGACATTTTCGAAGACACTGAGGTCTGTCAGCAACGCACCATTCTGGAACAGCATGCCGAAGCGCCGCCGGAACTGGTACAGGTCCCTCTGGTTCAACGCCGAAACGTCGATACCGTCGACGAGAATGCTGCCGCGATCCGGCCGCAGCTGGCGGGTAATCAGGCTCAGGAGCGTCGTCTTGCCGGTGCCGCTGGGACCCATGATGGCGGTAATCTGGCCGCGCTTGATCGTGATATCCAGCTCCCTGAATATCTGTCGCCGCCCGCGGGTGAAATGGAGATCGCGTATCTCTATCAGATTGTCGGCCGCATCGTTCATTTGGCAGCAAACATGCTTATGCTGCCGATTCCATGGCGACTTCATACCTGCCAAGACGCGCAAGGCTGTTCAGTCTGGCCCTCTTGAACAGGGCCTCCTGTCCGGCGGCAAAGTTCGCTTCCTCGCCACGCCAGGCGTCCAGTGCCGGCGCCTGCAGCGCCCTGCCATAGGAGAATGACAGCTCCCAGGGCAACTCGCCCATCTGGTTCATAAGCCCCAGGTGCTCAGTTGCCTCTTCGGCGCTCTGTCCGCCGGACAGAAACGCGATCCCGGGAACTTCAGCCGGCACGGTTGCTTTCAGGCAGCGCAGCGTTGCTTCGGCGACCTCCTGAGGGCCAGCACGGTTCGTTGCAGTAGAGCCGGAGATCACCATGTTCGGTTTAAGCACAATGCCCTCGAGCGCGACACGATGAGCCTTTAGTTCCGCGAAAACGACGTCCAGCGTCGCCACCGTGACTTCCTCGCATCGCTCGATGCTGTGGTCGCCATCCATCAGCACTTCAGGTTCAACGATCGGCACGATGCCGGCCTCCTGGCACAACGCCGCATAACGGGCAAGCGCATGGGCATTGGCGGATAAGCAATAATCGCTGGGAATGCCGTCGCCGATATGGATAACCGCCCGCCACTTCGCGAACTTCGCACCCATCTCCGCGTATTCTTCGAGGCGCTCCCTCAGGCCATCGAGGCCCTCCGTGACGGTTTCACCGGGGAATCCGGCTAACGCTTTAGCGCCTTTGTCGACTTTGATGCCGGGGATCATGCCCCGGTCGCTGAGATATTGCGGAAACGGCACTCCGTCGGTCGTGCTCTGACGAATCGTCTCGTCAAACAAAATGACTCCACCGATGTAGTCGGTGACGCCGGCAGTGGTGAACAGCATTTCCCGGTAGCGCCGCCGATTGCCTTCGGTTGACTCCGCGTCGATCGAGTCGAATCGCTTCTTGATCGTCGGAGAACTCTCGTCAGCGGCCAGAATTCCTTTGCCATTTCCAACCATTCCGTTCGCCACGGAATTTAGTTCATTCACGTTCACTGAGTTTTCTCCAGATCATCGTCTACGTTATTTGTTATGTCCGGACCCGGTTTGATACCCGCATCCGGTGCGAATCGGCGACAGCGTTAGGATAACAAATATTCAGGCCCGGTTTGCCACTGGTCATCGAACCCGGATACGCAGAAAAAATCCGTCTCGCGGCTGGCCAGAATCCCTAAATAGGACTAAAATAGTCCCCTTTCCTTCAGATGGTACATCGCCATGTTGCGGATGAGTAGATTGACCGATTACGGCACGGTTGTGCTGGCCCACCTGGCCAGTAATGGCTCGAGCTGTGTCAGCGCGGCTGAGGTCGCCGAGACCAGCGGTATCGCACTGCCGACCGTGAGCAAGCTCTTGAAAGCGCTGGCGAAAGCAGAATTGGTGACTTCGACACGCGGTGCGCATGGCGGCTACTGTCTGGCCAGGCAGCCACAGCAAATCAGCGCTGCCGAAGTCATTGACGCACTGGAAGGTCCCGTCTCGATCACCGAGTGCAGCGCAAGCAACAGTCATTGCGACTATGAAAGTAACTGCAATGTCGGTAGTGCCTGGCAGCGTATCAACGTCGCGATTCGGCGTGCGCTCGACGACATAAGCCTGGCCGACCTGCAACGCGCTCACAGCCCGGTGCCGAATTTCAAGCTGGGCGGCATCCCGATCAACATTGCAAGGAAAGCTTAAGCTGATGTCCACCGACAGAAATGACATAGAGTCCCTGGTCAATCGCCGTTACGAGCACGGATTCGTCACTGATATCGAATCGGACAGCCTGCCTCCCGGGCTGGATGAGGGTGTCGTCCGCGCGATATCCGCAAAGAAAGACGAGCCGGAGTTCATGCTCGAGTGGCGTCTCAAAGCATATCGCCACTGGCTGACGATGCAGGAACCGGCCTGGGCGCATGTGCACTACCCCAAAATCGATTACCAGAAGATTTCCTATTTCTCTGCGCCGATATCCGATGAAGACCGCCCGCAAAGCCTGGACGACGTCGACCCGAAACTGCTCGAGACATACGAAAAGCTCGGTATTCCGTTGCACGAGCGCGCCAGACTGGCAGGCGTAGCGGTAGATGCGGTGTTCGACAGCGTCTCGGTCGCAACGACCTTCAAGGAAAAACTGCTGGATGCCGGCGTGATTTTTTGTCCGTTTTCGGAAGCCGTCACAAACCATCCGGAGCTGGTCAGGAAGTATCTCGGTTCGGTCGTTCCGCACCGCGACAATTTTTTCGCCGCGTTGAACTCGGCAGTCTTCAGCGACGGTTCCTTTGTCTATGTGCCGAAAGGCGTCCGCTGCCCGATGGAACTGTCGACTTATTTCCGGATTAACGCCGCCAATACGGGCCAGTTCGAGAGGACGCTGATCATCGCCGATGAGGGCAGTTACGTCAGCTACCTCGAAGGATGCACCGCACCGATGCGGGACGAGAACCAGCTGCATGCGGCAGTCGTCGAGCTGGTCGCACTGAAAGATGCCCAGATCAAATACTCGACCGTGCAAAACTGGTATCCGGGCGACGAGAACGGCGTTGGCGGCATTTACAACTTTGTTACCAAGCGTGGTGACTGCCGTGGCGACAACTCGAAGATTTCCTGGACTCAGGTTGAAACCGGCTCGGCAATCACCTGGAAGTATCCGAGCTGCATTCTGCGCGGCGATAATTCACTTGGTGAGTTTTATTCGGTTGCCGTTGTCAACAACATGCAACAAGCGGATACCGGCACGAAGATGATCCACATCGGTCGCAACACGAGAAGCACGATTGTTTCGAAAGGAATCTCGGCCGGTCGTGCACAAAGCGCCTACAGAGGACTTGTAAGAGTCATGCCGCAGGCGAAAGACGCGCGCAATCACACGCAATGCGATTCGCTCCTGATTGGCAAAGACTGCGGCGCCCACACGTTCCCTTATATGGAAGTGAAAAATCCGTCCGCAATAATTGAACATGAAGCCACGACCTCGAAGATTTCCGAGGATCAGTTGTTTTACTGCCGCCAGCGCGGCATCTCGGAGGAGGATGCCGTCAACATGATCGTTAACGGCTTTTGTAAAGACGTATTTAGACAGCTGCCGATGGAATTCGCCGTCGAAGCGCAGAATTTGCTCAACGTCAGCCTCGAAGGCGCCGTGGGCTAGGTTTTCCAACAAAGATGAATATGCTTGAAATAAATAATCTAAAAACGACAGTCGGTGGCGCAGAGATCCTCAAAGGGCTTTCGCTAAAGGTCAATGCGGGCGAAGTGCATGCAATCATGGGGCCGAATGGCTCCGGGAAGAGCACGCTCGCGCTGGTGATTGCCGGTCATGATGATTACATCGTCACGGATGGAACCGTGCAATACGATGGACAGGACCTCCTCGGGCTCACGCCTGAGGAACGCGCCAGAAAAGGCGTGTTTCTCAGCTTCCAGTATCCGGTCGAAATTCCGGGCGTGAATAACGCATATCTTCTGAAAGCAGCGATCAACGCAAAACGCAGACACGAGGGGCAGAGCGAAGTCGATGCCTTCGAATTCCTCCAGCTCGCCCGCGAAAAAATGAAGGATCTCGACATGGATCCGAGTTTTCTGAACCGCAGCGTGAATGAGGGTTTTTCCGGCGGTGAAAAGAAACGAAACGAAATTTTTCAGATGATCATGCTGGAGCCACGGCTTGCAATCCTCGATGAAACCGACTCCGGTCTCGATATCGACGCGCTGAAGGCAGTCGCAAAGGGTATCAATGCCATGCGCAGCCCGGACCGGGCAATCATCGTGATTACCCATTATCAGCGCCTCCTCGACTATGTCGAACCCGACTACGTGCATGTGCTGTCCGAGGGCCGGATCGTTCGTACAGGCGACAAAACGCTTGCGCAGCAACTCGAAGACAAGGGCTACGACTGGGTACGGGAGGCAGCAAGCGCATGATTGCGATCGCCCAAGAACTGCTCGAGGCAGCAGTCAATCGACTGCCTGAAGACGCGTTGACGCCAGCACGCGAAGCGGCATTGGCGCACTTTGCAACATCCGGCTTCCCGACAGTCAGGGACGAAGACTGGAAGTACACCAACCTCCGCCACGCCGTTGAACTCAGTAATGCCTGGTTGGGCAAGGAAATTGTTGCCTCGCCCGAGTCGAATTTGACCGCCGCTGCCGAACAGGCCGTCAAAGTGATTACTGAAAGCATCGACGCGTACTGGATCGTCATCGCGAACGGCATCGCTACCGTCGATGCCATGCCCGGCGCAAATGACCTGCAGTCAGACGGCATCAGCATCACGAAGCTCAGTCAAAACGGCGACGTCGAAGCAATCATTGCCAATGATGCGATGACGAGCTTTAACGCAGCATTATTGCAGGATGGACTACGAGTGAGGGTTCATCCGTCGGCCAAGCCGTCGAAGCCGCTCGCCTTTATGTTTGTTGATGAAGCAACACGAGGCGACCTTAGCCAGGCGCGGCTCATCATCGATGTTGACGCCGGCGCCATGATCGACATTATCGAAGCGCATATATCGGTCGGATCCGATGCACAGTTTGCGAATACGGTCATACAACTGGATATCGCGGACGGTGCCCGGGTGGGCTTTGTGCGCATACAGGAAAGAGCCGAGAGTCATATTCAGGTCGGAAAGCTCATCGCAGATTTACGGCGCGACGCATTTTTCGACTACGCGAGCTTCGATTTCGGCGGCTCACTTATCAGGAACGATGTTGCAGTCAACATCATGGAGCCCGGCGCATCCGTCAATCTGAATGGCCTCTACCTTGCCGCCGGTAAGCAGCATATCGACAACCATACACGCATCGATCACCGGGTCGGGCCCGTCGCAGAGCCGGGAAGAGTATCGCGGCATACTGGGCGGTCATTCCCGATGTATCTTCAATGGCAAGGCAATCGTTCATAAAGCTGCGGACGGTACTGACGCCGAGCAGTCCAACCATAATCTGCTGTTATCGGAGACAGCAGAAATTGATACCAAACCGGAGCTCGAGATCTACGCCGAGGACGTGAAATGCGCCCACGGTGCGACGGTTGGCCAGCTTGACAGGTCGTCCCTCTTCTATCTGCGGTCACGGGGCCTCGACCGCGACGAAGCGGTGCAGCTTTTGACTCGGGCATTCGCCGCCCGAATTCTAACGGCGTCTCCGATTGCCGGGATTCATGCCTATATTGCTCAGAAAACAGACCAGCGCCTGGATGCACTCATTCACGGTATCCCCCAATGAGCAAACATGACATTAGGCCAACCGATGCTGAAGACAACATCGTCGATATTGCGAACTGCCGTGCCGATTTCCCTGCGTTAGCACAGAATGTCAACGATCATCCACTCGTCTATCTCGACAGCGCGGCCTCTTCACAGCAACCGGCAATAGTCATCGACACAGTTGCTGAATATCAGCGGCACGATCACGCCAATGTTCATCGCGGTGTGCATACCTTGAGTCACCGGGCGACAGAAGCCTACGAAGGCGCGCGTGACAGGATTTGCGCTTTTGTGAACGCCGCATCACGGCGCGAAGTGGTCTACACCAGCGGCACAACGGAGTCGATCAACCTCGTTGCCCAGAGCTTTTGCCGACCGACGCTGAAGCGCGGTGACAAGATCCTGATTACGCACCTGGAACACCACTCGAATATCGTCCCGTGGCAACTCGTCTGTGAACAGACCGGCGCCGAATTGTTGGTCGCACCCATTGATCAGCGCGGACAGGTTGAGGTGGACACACTGATTGCGCAACTCGATGATAAGGTCAGGATGCTGGCGGTGGCTCACGTTTCAAACGCGCTGGGCACCGTACTTCCAGTACCCGTTATCATTCGCGAGGCCCGTAGCCGGGGCATCCCCGTTTTGCTCGATGGCGCACAGGCAGTGCCGCATATGGCCGTCGATGTGCAGAGCCTCGACTGTGATTTTTACGCGTTTTCCGGGACACAAGATGTTCGGGCCGACCGGCATCGGCATTTTGTACGGCAAGGAAGCGCATCTGGAAAAGATGCCACCCGTACCAGGGCGGCGGAGACATGATTCTCGAAGTCAGGTTCGATGGCACGACGTATAACGACTTGCCGTACAAGTTCGAAGCAGGAACACCCAACATTTCGGGCGCGATCGGCCTGGGTGCGGCAGTCGACTATCTGCAGTCGCTTGGCATGGGCCGGATCGCCGAATACGAGAGCGAGCTGCTTGCCTATCTGACCGGGCAGCTGCAAACGGTCGACGGCATCCGATTGATCGGTACGGCGAAGCAAAAAGCCAGCGTTCAATCATTCCTGCTCGACGACATTCACCCGCATGATCTTGGCACCATCCTCGACCGTCAGGGCGTCGCCGTGCGTACCGGTCATCATTGCGCAATGCCGGTCATGGATTTCTACGGCATTGCAGGCACGGCGCGCGCATCGCTCGCGCTGTACAACAACAGGCAGGACGTAGATGCGCTGGTTGAGGGTCTTGCCAAAGCAAAGGAAATATTTTCGCCATGACGTCGATGGCTCAAACAGGCGACGAACTCCAGGACCTTTACAGGGAACTGATACTCGACCATGCCCGCAGCCCGCGACACTTCGGCAAGCTGCCAGATGCAACACACACCGCAGAAGGAATCAATCCTTTATGCGGCGACAAGCTTAAAATGTATTTTCGCATCGACAGTGACGATCGCATCAGAGACGCCCGCTTCGAAGGATCCGGATGCGCAATCTCCGTTGCCTCGGCATCTCTGCTCACAGACATGGTCATCGGACTGCATACTGACGAAGCGCTCAAGTACTTTTCAGCACTCGTCACACGACTCGCCGGCGCGCCGTCTGCGGATAACGATAACGCGGGCGATGGCATCAACCTTGGCAAGCTGAGGGCACTTGAAGGCGTCCGGGAGTTTCCGTCACGAGTGAAATGCGCAACGCTGGCATGGCATGCGCTGAATTCAGCCATCCAGCGCAAATCACAACCAGCGACCACAGAGTAGGCGCCAGCATGTTCGGATACACCAATGAACCCTTTTCACTGTCTCGCGATGTCAGGGCAGTCATTATTCCCGCGGGAGAAGAACTGCAACTTCGCGCGGGCACCAATCGGTTTATCACCCAGTCTCTGGGCGGCAGCTTCACAGTCTATATCGAGGGTAATCTGTTTCGCATTGCGGGCAGCGACGCCGATGCATTGGGCAAGGAGCCTGTACCTCCCCCGGAGATACCTGAAAATGCAACCGACAAGGACATCGAGGAGGTCATCTGGCAGCAGCTGAAGACCTGCTATGACCCCGAGATTCCAGTCAACATTGTCGATCTCGGCCTGATCTATCGCCTGGACGTGGTTCCAGGCGAGAATGGCCAGCGATCCGTCAGCATCGACATGACGTTGACCGCGCCGGGTTGCGGCATGGGCGAAATTCTCGTCCAGGACGCGCAGGAGAAAATTGTCGTCATTCCGACCATTGCCGATGTGCGCGTCGAACTGGTCTTTGATCCTCCATGGAATCAAAGCATGATGTCCGATGAAGCAAGGTTGCAAACCGGATTGATGTAAACTCCCGCGATCGGTAAGCAGTGCCTGACATGAAGACACTTACAATACTCCGACACGCAAAATCGAGCTGGAAGAATGCCAATCTTCAGGACTCCGAACGTCCGTTAAACCGCCGTGGCCATCGCGACGCTCCCGTTATAGCGGAGCGAATCAAGCAAATAGGGATCAGGCCCTCATTGATTTTGAGCAGTCCGGCTGAGCGTGCATGGACAACAGCGAAAATAGTCGCCAGGGAAATCGGTTACCCCGCGGAATTCCTGCAGCAGGAAGATCGCCTGTATCACGCATCCGTCAGCAGTCTCTTGAAACTGATCGCCGAACAGGACACCGGGTTCAACAACCTCATGATCGTTGGCCATAATCCCGGGCTAACCGACTTCGCCAATTACCTTTTACCCAACTTGACGGACAACATTCCACCTGCGGTTTCGTGTCATTCACGATCAACCTTGAAGACTGGAATCTGGACCGGGGCATAGAGACCGAATCGGTGATCTACGAATACCCGAAACTCGTAGCAAAAAAAGCTTGAGCGGAGCCGGCAGTCTGGATGTTCGCAGAGCGTCGTAGAATCCGAGCGGAGCAGGACGCGAAAGCAAGGATTCTCCGATGCGAGCGTAGCCAGGGACGGCGAAGCAAGCTTTAGCGAAGCGAGTCTCCAGACTGCCGGCTCCTGATCTGTCGATTAAGCAGCTAGCATTCGGGGACATTGACGGCCAGGCCGCCCTGCGATGTTTCCTTGTAAATCGTCGACATATCCAGTCCGGTCTGACGCATCGTGCTGATCACCTGATCGAGCGAGACCTTGTGCGATCCGTCGCCCTGCATGGCGAGGCGTGCTGCGTTGATTGCCTTGACCGAGCCCATCGCGTTCCGTTCGATGCACGGGATCTGAACGAGCCCACCGATAGGATCGCAGGTCAGTCCGAGGTTGTGTTCCATGCCGATTTCTGCGGCGTCCTCCAACTGGCTCGCGGAACCGTTGAACGCGGCGACCAACCCGGCTGCGGCCATGGAACAGGCGACACCGACCTCACCCTGGCATCCCATCTCCGCGCCGGAAATCGAAGCGTTTATCTTGTACAGAATTCCGATCGCCCCGGCTGCCAGTAAGAAGCGCCGGACGCCCTCTTCGTCGGAGTCTGCAACAAAATATTTGTAGTAGTGCAGTACGGCCGGAATAATACCGGCCGCACCATTGGTTGGCGATGTGACGATGCGGCCGCCGGCCGCGTTTTCCTCGTTTACGGCAATCGCGTAGGTATTGACCCAATCCATCGTTTCGAGGCCGCTTTGGCTTTCCTGCGACTTGAGCGAGCGATAAAGTCGTGCAGCCCTGCGTGTCACGGCCATGCGACCTGGAAGCACACCGTCCGTGTGCAGGCCTCTTTGAACGCAGGCTTGCATCGCCTCCCAGATATTTGTGAGTTCTTGATCAAATTCCGCTTTGCTTCGCCAGCTGAGTTCATTCTGATAAACGAGTTCGGGTACCGATAGCCCGCTATTTTCAGCCTGCGCCAAAAGGCCCGCGCCGTCTGAAAACGGATAAGGCGGCTCACCGGACTGCATTGACGGTTCTTCCTCATCGCCGCGCACGATAAAACCACCGCCAATCGAGAAATATTCTTCAGTAAGGATGATCATGCCGGTGTCGTCAAAAGCCGTAAATCGCATGCCGTTTGTGTGGCGCGGCAGCGGCTCGCCGAAATCGAATACCAGGTCGGTATCAGGATCGAAGCCGATTGTTCCTACACCCCGCAAGTCCAGACTTTGCCCGCTCCTGATATTTCTGAGGATCGTGTCTACTTCGTCGGGGTCGACTGTCTCCGGATCGGCCCCGTTGAGCCCCAACAGAATCGCCGAATCACTTCCCGTGCCCTTTTCCAGTGTATGCGAGAGACCCATACAGCCTGACTTCCAGTTTGTGTACTGCCCCACCGCTCTGTTCAACCCGGCTGACGAACGCGCCTGCGGCTTTCATCGGGCCGACCGTATGCGAACTGGACGGCCCGATACCGATTTTGAAAATATCGAGGATGCTGATGGACGACACAGGTTTGCAGACCCACTAGCCGTCATCGAGCGACAGCAGGGTAGCGTTGCCGCCAACGGCCGAAATATTGTTGCTAACCGAATACTCAGTGCCAAATCTCGGCAGGTAATAGGGTCCGCCGGCCTTGGGCCCGGTTCCCGACAAGCCCCGCCCACCAAATGGCTGGACGCCGACGACCGCACCGATCATATTGCGATTGATATAGATATTACCGGCACCGGATCGCTCCGTGATAGCCCTGGTGCGACTGTCGATTCGGCTGTGCACGCCCATTGTCAACCCATAGCCCAACTGATTGACGGCATCCAGGATTTCCGCAAGTTTGCCGCTCGAATATCGAATGATGTGCAATACGGGACCAAAAACTTCGTGTTGCACGAGATCCAGACTATCTATCTCGATGACGGTCGGTGGATAAAACGTTCCAACATCTGTTTCTTTCGGAACTTCGCACTGATAAATCATGCTCGCTTTATTCGAAACGTCGGCAACGTGTTTTGCAATAGCATCTCTCGCTTCCGCACCGATAACCGGTCCAACGTCCGTTGACAGATCGGCCGGATCGCCAATTCGCAGCTCTTCCATGTGCCCGGATAGCAGTTCGATTACGCGGGGTGCGATTTCCTCCTGCAAGCAAAGTAGTCGAAGTGCGGAACATCGCTGGCCTGCACTGTTGAACGCCGACAAGACCGCGTCGAGCACTACCTGCTCGGGTAGCGCCGAACTGTCGACGAACATCGCGTTCTGTCCGCCGGTTTCGGCAATTAGTGTCGCGATCGGCCCTTCCCGGTTGGCCAGCGCCCGATTGATGATCCTTGCAGTCTCGGTCGAGCCGGTAATCGCAACGCCGGAAACCCTCGAGTCCGCCACGGCATGACCACCGATAGTCGCACCGTCGCCCGGCAGAAAGTGCAATACACCTTCCGGCACGCCGGCCTCGAGCAACAGCCGCACCGCCCGATAGGCGATCAGCGGAGTCTGCGCTGCCGGCTTTGCAAGTACCGCGTTACCGCTGGCCAGCGCAGCAGCAACTTGTCCGGTGAAAATGGCCAACGGAAAATTCCACGGGCTTATACACAGAAAAGTTCCACGTGCGCGCATGCCTATCTCGTTTCGCTCACCGGTCGGGCCGGGAAGAATTGTGCGTTCGCCGTATAGCCGGATCGCCTGGACCGCGTAATAACGCAGAAAGTCGACCGCTTCCCTCAATTCGGAAACCGCGTCCGGCACCGTCTTACCGGCTTCAGCAACGCAGATCGCCGTTAATTCAGCTGCATGTCGTTCAAAGAGATCGGCGGCTGCTTGCAAAATCGCCGCCCGGTCCGCGGCCGGCGTCTGGTTCCAGCCGCGTTGTTCCGCCTCGGCAAAACCCAAGGCCCTGTCTACAGCATCGATATCCGCCGTTTGGCAGATTCCAACGACCTGATCCGTTTGCGCGGGATTAATCGACGGCACCTTCAAACCCGGGATTTCCTGACCGCCGACAATTGCACATGCTGACAGGCTCTCGGCCGACGCCTTTTGCATCTCCTCAAGGAATTTTGCCGTCAGCCGGCGATCCGGCAGGTTGCGGCCACGGGAATTTTTTCGTTCCGGTTGAAAAATATCCAGCGGTGAAGGAATTCTCGGATGAGGTTTCGACTGGCCGGCGATGGCGATGTCAATCGGATCCGCCACAACGTCGCTTACGTCAATGTTCTTATCGACGATGCGGTTCACAAATGAGGTGTTGGCGCCGTTCTCCAGAAGACGACGCACGAGATAAGGCAACAAATCCTCGTGATTGCCGACCGGCGCATAGATACGACATGCGCGGGCAAATTTCTCGGGGTCGATGAGCTCGCCGTACAATTCTTCTCCCATACCATGGAGCCGTTGAAATTCAAAGTCGGTCCTTGAACCGGCGAAATACAGAATGCTGGCGAGCGTGTGCGCATTATGCGTTGCAAACTGCGCATACAGTTTGTCTCCCGCATTGACGAGCAACCTCGCACAAGCGAGGTAAGAAACGTCCGTGTGCGCCTTGCGCGTGAATACCGAATAGCTTTCGAGCCCCTGCTCCTGGTCATGCTTTATTTCGGTGTCCCAATACGCTCCCTTAACCAGGCGCACGGGAATTCTTCGGCCGACCGTCTCGGCAATATCCGTCAGGAATTGCAGCACATCGGTGGCCCGCCGCAGGTAGGACTGAACAGCCAGGCCCAGACCTTCATAGCCCGCCAGTCGCTTATCTCGATAAACCCGTTCGAAGACTTCCAGTGACAGCTCGAGGCGATCGGCCTCCTCTGCGTCGATCGTCAGCGCAATACCTCTGTCGTATGCGTGCACTGCCAGTTCGGCAACGCGTGGCACAAGCTCGTTCATGACGCGGTCGTACTGAGTATACGAATAGCGCGGATGCAAGGCAGAGAGTTTTACTGAAATACTCGGCGCGGAAAATATGTCGCCCGAAGAGTCGGCGCTGTCACCGATGCTGTCGATGGCTGAGGTGTATGACTGCATGTAATGGTCCGCATCGACGGCCGTCAATGCTGCCTCGCCAAGCATGTCGAACGAGTATCGATAGCGTTTCCCGTTTTTTTTCTGTGAGACGGCGAGCGCTTCCTCGATGGTCCGGCCCATTACGAACTGGTGACCCATGATACTCATGGCTTGCCGCATCGCGGCCCGGACGACCGGTTCTCCGGCTCGGCTCGCGAGCTTGCCGACATATTTTGCAGGGTTGGAAGTTGCCGTCTCGTCAAGGGTCAGCAGTCGGCCCGTAAGCATCAGGCCCCAGGTCGATGCGTTTACAAAAAGTGAGTCGCTTTCACCAAGGTGATCCTGCCACCGCGCAGACGTGATCTTGTCTGCTATCAAACGATCCGCAGTATCCGCATCGGGAATGCGTAGCAAGGCTTCGGCTATGCACATCAGTAACACGCCTTCCTCGGATGACAAATCGTATTGCTGTAAGAAGGCGTCGATGCCACCCTCTTGCGCCGCCTGCCGGCGGACCGCACGCACCAGATTTGCTGCCGTGCCCTGAATTTTCGCCCGCACGGCATGTCCCGAATCTGCAATCTCGATCAGCTCGTTGACCAGTGACTCTTCGTCCGCAAGGTACTTATCGCTTACGTGCCCCAAAGGCCCCGCTTTGATATAGGAATGATCAGTGAAACGCATCAATAAGCACCATTCAGCCGGTATCGGTTGGGCTGGTTACACCGGAACAAGGGCGGCGATTATAGGGTATTGCGCGGCCGGCTTCAGTCCATACTCTTCAGCAAGCTCGCATCTGTCGACAACAAACATCAGTCCGGCTGCCGGCGACTCCGCTCACGAAGCTTCCGACGCGTATATTTGTCAGGCTTGCCGCAGGTTCGCGGCATTTGTCTACGATCCTCTTTTATCTGTGCAATCACTTCCCGGCGCTTCTGCTGCGTCGCAGAATCCTCCACGTAACATTCCCGTGCCGCGGTCGCCGGTCCGCGGCGTGCCGGCAATGACAGAATACTCAACTTGTACAGAAGCTGGTCTTTGACGAGTTCGACCGTATCACCAGGCACGACCCGGTTGCCCGGTCTTGCGCGCTCCCCGTTAATCCTGACATGACCTGCCTGGACCGCGGCGGAAGCCAGCATCCTCGTCTTGTGAAAGCGGGTAAACCAGAGCCAGCGATCGACCCTCAGACCATTGTCATACTTGTCAGCCATACGTCCCCGTGTCAATTCGCTCCTGATATACTTTGCGGCCTTTCAGCTCGGAGGGCAATCCCGTGCCCGGCAATTTTCTAGATGCACTGGCGGAACAAACAGAGGCGCTCAAAGCCCAGGGTCTCTATAAGAAGGAACGACTGATCGCAGGCCCACAACAGGCCGCAATCGATGTCCGGAATAACGGCGGCACGACACCAGTCATTAACCTCTGTGCAAACAACTACCTCGGACTTGCCAATCACCCGGCGATCATCGAGGCAGCGCACGCAGCGCTTGACGAGTACGGCTATGGCATGGCTTCGGTCCGGTTCATTTGTGGAACGCAAACCGTCCACAAACAACTGGAGGAACGCATCAGCCGTTTCCTTGGCACCGAAGACACGATTCTCTATCCATCCTGTTTTGATGCGAACGGTGGTCTTTTCGAGACCCTGCTTGATGAGGAAGACGCCGTCATCAGCGATGCGCTCAATCACGCCAGCATCATCGACGGCATTCGCCTTTGCAAAGCAAGACGTTTTCGATATCAGAATAACGATATGAATGATCTGGAGTCCCAGCTCAAAGCGGCAGGTGATTGCCGTACGAGACTGATCGCGACCGACGGCGTATTCTCGATGGACGGGACGATCGCGGATCTTAATTCAATCTGTGAGCTGGCTGACCGTTACGATGCGTTGACGATGATCGATGATGCGCATGCTGCCGGATTTCTTGGAGACAATGGCAAAGGAACACACGAGTACCGCGATGTCATGGGCCGAATCGACATTATTACCGGGACACTGGGCAAGGCGCTGGGTGGAGCGTCAGGCGGCTATACATCGGCGCGAAAAGAGATCGTCGCCTGGCTGCGGCAAAGGTCCAGGCCGTATTTGTTTTCCAACTCGGTTGCTCCCGCAATCGCAGCGACTTCGATTGCGGTGCTCGACCTGCTTGAGAACGACGCAAGCCTGCGCGATCAGCTGTGGGAAAATACAGCTTATTTTCGTGACAAGATGACGAAGCTTGGATTCGAGCTCAAACCCGGCGAGCATCCCATCATCCCCGTAATGCTCGGTGACGCCAAGCTCGCAACGACAATGGCCGATCGTTTGCTCGATCGCGGGATCTATGTGATCGGGTTTGCCTTTCCGGTCGTGCCAAAGGGCCAGGCACGCATACGGACACAGATGTCTGCCGGCCTGACCCGTGATCACCTCGACCAGGCGGTAAGCGCGTTTGCCGAAGTCGGTCGTGAACTAAAAATCTTGAACTGAGAACAGCATGAAAGCACTGGTCAAATCGAAACCTGAGCGCGGTATCTGGCTCGAGGACATAGATATGCCGAAGCCCGGCCACAATGACGTTCTGATCAAAGTCGGCCGCACCGCGATCTGTGGCACGGATATTCACATTTATCAGTGGGACGCCTGGGCCAGTAAAACCATTCCTGTGCCGATCGCCATCGGCCATGAATTCAGCGGCGAAATCGTCGAATACGGAAGCGAGGTCAAGGGTTTTGCCATAGGCGATCGCGTCTCTGCCGAAGGCCACATAACATGTGGCGTCTGTCGCAACTGTCGTGCCGGGCGTCGCCACCTCTGCATCCACACGGCAGGTGTCGGTGTTGACAGGCCAGGCGCATTTGCAGAATACATAACTGTCCCTGCTTTCAACGTGTTCAAGTTGCCCGATGCGATTAGCGACGACATGGCCTCGATACTCGATCCGCTGGGTAACGCGACGCATACTGCCCTGTCATTCGATCTCGTTGGTGAAGACGTGTTGATCACCGGCGCCGGACCGATCGGCATCATGGCTGTCGCCGTCGCCCGTTACGCTGGCGCCCGTCATATCGTTATTACAGACATCAATGACTACCGCCTTCGGCTCGCAAAAAAAATGGGCGCCACGGTGGTGCTGAACGTGACGGCAGGCTCGCTTGACGACACGATGAACGAGCTCGGCATGGAGGAAGGTTTCGATGTCGGCATGGAGATGTCGGGCAATCCATCGGCATTCCGCGACATGCTCAGGACACTGCATCACGGCGGCCGTGTTGCCCTGCTCGGAATTCCGCCCGAAGAAACCGCCATCGACTGGAGCGAAGTGATATTCAAGGGTCTGCTGCTAAAAGGAATATACGGACGCGAGATGTTCGAGACCTGGTACAAGATGACGAGTATGTTGCAGAGCGGCCTCGACATCAGCCCGGTCATCACCCACCACTTCGAAATGAACGACTATGAAGATGCTTTCCAGCTTATGGAGTCGGGGCAGTCCGGCAAGGTGATCTCTGAACTGGACATAGTGAAATCGCCCGTCAGGACGGGCTCCTACGAAAATAAATCGTACGTTGTTGGAGCCCGTCCTGACGGGCGATTTGTTTTTATTCGAAGGCGCAAAAACAATGTGAATAGACGCCTTTTGGATCGTTGAAACGCAACACAGGCGCCAGCGCATTCCCGACGATTTCGACAAGACCTTGCACGGACTTCGCGGGTCTGCTGACGAGGCTTTGCGGCTCGATTCCGAGCCACATTGCGGAGCCCAGAAAATCGAGGACAAGCTGTTCACCCGGAGTCAGTTCCTTTTCGAACGATTTTCGACCGAAGGCTTCGGCGTCAAGGCTTGCGAGTTCCGCAGCAGCAGCGACGGCCTCATCGAGGTTGCCGATTTCGTCGATTAAGCCGAATCCCAGAGCATCCGCTCCGGTCCATACCTGGCCCTGTCCGATACGATCGACCTCGATTTTATCGAGGTTGCGATGTTCGGAGACTCTGCTGATGAATTCGTCGTAGCCCTTGTCGATGATTATCTGGAACAGCGCCTTGGCATCATCGGACATGGCCCGGTCGGGGCGCAACTGACCTGCCCAGGCCGTCGTTCCTACTCCGTCCGTCGCGATACCAAGCACCGCGAGAGAGCGCTGGAACGTCGGGAACATGCCGAATATCCCGATCGAACCGGTGATTGTTTTGGAATTCGCATAGATTTTGTCTGCCGCCATCGAAATCCAGTAACCACCCGAAGCAGCGACACTGCCCATGGACGCCACGACAGGCTTGCCGGCGTCTTTCAAGGCCACAATTTCATTACGGATTATCTCCGATGCGAACGCACTGCCGCCGGGACTGTCCACGCGAAGAACCACGGCTTTCACAGAGTCGTCGTTACGCGCACGGCGCAACAGCCTGGCTGTAGAATCGCCCCCAATCAGTCCGGGTGCCTGAGTTCCGTTAAGAATCTCACCCGATGCCACAATGATCGCAATGTTTTCTTTGGCGGATTTGTCTCCTTTCAGGAGACGTGTCTGTGCCAGGAAGTCATCCAGCTCAATGGCGCGATACGAATCCGGACTCTCGGCGTCAGCGCCGACATGCCCGATAATTATTGTGTTGAACTCTGCTCTCGTCAGCAGTCCGTCGATCAGGCCAAAGCTAAGTGCCAATGCGGCGATATCGCCATTCTCATTCCTCGCGTTCTCCAGGAGGTTCAGAGAGAATTCATCGATGACGCTAACATCGAAACCGCGGGCCGCAGCGACTTCTTCCCGGTAGGCTTTCCAAAGCTGGTCGAGCAATTCTGTGGTGGACTCGCGATCTTCCTCGGACATGTCCATTCGCATATACGGTTCGACAAATGACTTGTGCGTACCAACCTTGAAGATATTCCAGTCGATCCTGAGCTTGTCGATCGCGTCTTTGAAATAGTTCCGGTACACAGAAAAGCCCGGCAGAAACACCAGACCATCCGGGTGCAAATAAATTTCATCAGCATGCGAAGCGAGGTAGTAGGCCCGCTGATCCAGAAAATCCGCGTTCGCAATGACCGGTTTTCCCGAGGCACGAAATTCGTCCAATGCAGCGCCGATTCTGTGCAGCTTGCTGAGACCTCCCCCGCGGAGACTACGCAGATCGAGCACGACCGCTTTGATGCGTGAATCATCTTTCGCATATTCGAGGCCGTCAACGATGTCCTGCACGAGCGTCTGTGGATCTTCATCGCCGAGCAGTCCGGCGATCGCGCGATCATAAGGATCGCCCGCCAATTGCTCGACCAGTACACCAACTGGCTGGATAATCAGCGCCGCTTCACTGGGCAATCTCGGTACAGTCGATGATATTGCTCCAAACACGATTGAAAAAATGAACAACAGAACCAGCAGGTGCAAAACCTTGCGGATGCCGTCAACACCGGTCCACAATGCGGAAAAAATCTTCAGCACGGTATCGCGCATACTCATTCTTTACTCTCCATCTTTGCCAAAACGAAATATTCCTGCAATGATTCTCTGATCACCAGCCAATTTCGACCGAAATCGGCAAATCAAGGATGCTGGTAGCTAATTCGGTAAATGCTACCGGATTTGTCATCACTGACTAACATCGAACCGTCGTCAAGAAACAATAAATCCACTGGACGGCCCGAAACCTCGTCTCCCTTGAGCCAGCCATCTGCAAATACTTCGTATCCGGACGGCCCATTATCGCCCATTCGTACCAACATGATTCTGTAGCCGATCTTTTCTGACCGGTTCCAGGACCCGTGCTCGGCGATGAACAGCTGGCCCCGATATTTCGGTGGAAACATATCACCGGTATAAAATTTGAGCCCCAGCGCCGCCACATGCGGCCCGAGCTTCAGAGCCGGAGCGGTGAAATCCCTGCAATTACCCTGCCCTCCGAATTCAGGGTCGCTGATCTCACCGGCGTGACAGAACGGATAACCGAAATGAGCGCCGAATGATCGGAGGTGATTAAGCTCGTCCGCTGGCACGTCGTCGCCGAGCATGTCCCGACCGTTGTCAGTGAACCACATTTCCCCGGTTTCCGGGTGCCAGGTAAATCCAACTGAATTTCGTATTCCAGTGGCAACGATTTCCTTTCCGGAACCGTCGGCGTTCAGTCGCGTTATGTTGCCAAATCCTTCTTTCTTGCAAATGTTGCATGGTACGCCGATGCTTATGTAGAGCTTGCCGTCAGGACCGAAGTCTATGTATCGCCAACCATGGTGCCGTTCCGACGGAAAAGTGTCATTGACGACTTCCGGCTCGGGAATACTCTCGAGACTCGACTCGATGTCACTGTACCTGCTTATGCGTGAAACCTCGGCAACGTACAGGTCGCCGTCGTGAAAAGCCACGCCGTTTGGCATATTCAAGTCTTTGGCAATAGTGACTACACGGGGCGCTTCATTTTCACGCGCAACCACAGCATATACGCGACCGTCTTTCCGGGTAGCGACAAAAATCGTCCCTTGTTCGCCTGACGCAAGAGAACGGGCGTTCGGCACCTCGTTCGTATATAGCTCTATCGAGAATCCCGACGGCAAGCGAATATCATCCAAACCCGGGCCTGATTCTGCACTTGCCGACGATGTCAGGGTGAACACAAGCAGGGATCCAATTGCGAGTCCCGGTCGATTCATGATTTTTTCCTCAGCATTTTGTCCGTTATTGGTCTAACTTTGCCCGCTGCGGCCAAAGCCAGTCAAATCAAATATCTTCACCCAGGTACCAGAAAAAGAGACAAAGTCGGCCAGTACATGATCAGGATTACTGACAACAAAAGAATCATCAGAAATGGGAATGTCGCTGAATAGACCGTCATTATGGGCTTGTCGAATCGATAGCTCGCGATAAACAGGTTCAACCCGACCGGTGGTGTCAGGTAACCCAATTGCATAGCGGCAAGGAATACTATCCCCAAGTGAACTTCGTTTATGCCGTACTGTGCTGCAATCGGCAAAATTAGCGGTACGACCAATACCGTGGCGGAAAAAATATCCAGAATTGCCCCGAGTATCAGCAGAAAAATTAGTAACAGAAACAGAAAACTTGCCTGACCGGTTACAAATGCCGATACGAATTCCAGTATTTTCTGCGGCACACCAGCATCGATCATGTAGTTCGTTGACGCGAGGGACACGCCCAAAATAATGAGTATCCCCCCGACAAGCAGCATGGATTCACGCATGATGCGCGGCAGTTCCGACAGCTTTATTTCGCGAAGAATGACGACTTCCACAATCAACACATACAATGCTGTGACAGCAGCAGCTTCCGAAACCGCAAAGAAGCCGGAATAAATTCCGCCGAGAACAACGATCGGGAGCGGTAACTCCCAAATCGACTCACGCAGTGATGCTCCAACCTTGCGCCATGAAAACGTAGCGAGCGGTTTTCGGTTAGCCCGATTAACCCAGAGGCTCCACCCCGACAACATCATCAGCATGAGCAAACCTGGAAGAATGCCGGCCAGAAACAGGTTATCTATCGAGACTTCGGCAACAATGCCATACAGGATAAGTGGCAGCGATGGCGCGAACAACAAACCCAGGCTGCCAGAGGTCGTGACAAGGCCGAGATTAAAATTATCCGGGTAACCGTCTTCCTTTAGTGCTGGATAAAGAATTGCCCCAAGAGCGATGATCGTGACACCCGATGCTCCGGTAAATGCGGTGAAGAACGCGCAGGCGCCCAGAGCCACAAGCGCAAGCCCACCGGGCATCCAGCCGAGCACCGCACCAGTGAGCCGCACGAGGCGGCCGGGAGCATTACTTTCACTGAGAAGATATCCGGCAAAAGTGAACAGTGGTATCGCTGAAAGGAACGGCATCTGTGAAATGCCGAGAACCTCGATAGCCATTGCCATCAGGTCGATTCCTTCCTTTTGGTATCCGAGCATGGCACTTGCCGCGATTACCGCGAATAATGGCGCGCCAAATACTGCCAGGAGTACAAGTAATAGCCCTAGCAATATCATTTTGCCGCTTCCGGGATTTTTTTCTCGCTAAAAGCATCGACTATTCCTTTCGCAAATAACACGAAAAAGCGGTAGCACATGAGGAGAAACGCCACCGGCAAAATGCCATACGCAATCCACGATGGAAAATCCACGAGCACTGTATCGTCCATCTCTATCGTGATCTGCAGGAATCGGATCGAGTGCCACGCAAGAAGACCACAGATCGAAGCAGTAAATCCATCGACGATGATGCCGGGGACCTGTGTATATCGCTCGGGAACGAAATGCGAAAGTATGTCGATTCTGAGGTGCCGCTTGCTTCGTGCCGCTGCGACCGATGCAATCAGCGCGATCCAGAGCACCATGATTCTGAGTAACTCATCCGCCCATATCAGGCCAGAATCGAAAAAGATGCGTAAGACGATCTGACCAACCGCCAGTATCATCAATGAGCCCAATAACAGGACCAGCGAGGCGTCTTCCGCTGCGGTTCCCCAACGCTCCAGGCGAGCGAGCAACCTGGATGTTGCTCCAGTCATTATTAGCTTTCGCTCCCCGAAGCCTGTTCGAGTGGTTCCGTCGCGCTTGCATCGGGTTCACAAACATCCATATCGCCTGCTTCCCTCACTTCGATTTCAGTCGAGCGTGCTAGCTGTTCCCCAGCGTCAATTTCGTCCCCTGCCGGCACACAGGTCATCGTGTCACGGGACGCCTGCGCACGCCGAAACTCCTGCACGTGAGACAACATCTCTTCCAGCAATTCAGACGAGAACATGCCGCGATCCGCCATGCTCCGGTTGGCTATGGCCGTCTCTTTTTGCAACCTCTCGAACTCGTCAGGAAGTGGCTCCACGCTTTCGACGCCGGAATTGATTAACGCTTGCAGGGCATTGGGCGCATCTTCTCGCTCAGCCGCATCGAACTCAGCATACAGGCGGCCCATTACCTCTCTGACTACCGCCTGATCTGCTGCCTCTATTCGCTTAAACGCCCTTGCATCGATGACCATAAAATACATGGTGAAAAGAACTGGCATTTGCGTTACATAATTGACTTTGGTGTGCCATTGAAAAATCAGGGCACCTGCTGGAGGAATTGCAACAATATCAATCAAACCTGTCTGCAGGCCGGTCATTACGTTCGCTATTTCCAATGGGACCGGCGTCAACTTCAGCGCCTGCATCGCTTCATAGCTGAATACATCGCCTTCTGGCACCCAGACTTTCTGGCCTTTCAGATCATTGTGACTGCGGACTGGCTCATTGGACAAGACCATCGCAAAACCGCCGCCCGCAAAGCCGAAATTCACGAAGCCTGCTTCTTCAAGTCCCCTTTGAAACTTGGCGTCCATGATTTTGCGAACATAGTCCACCTCATCTTCCGACTCGAAGATGAATGGCAAGCCATAAATGTTGATATCCGGATAAACTTTCTGCAAAGCAGCCGGGGAATAAGTCGAGCCGTGAAGCTGGCCGATCTTCATCTTATATAATACTTTGTCGTCACTCCCCTGACTTCCGCCAAAGTAATATTTAAACGAAACGCGGCCATCTGTACGCTCCTCTATTTCATCGGCCGCAGCGCGCATTCTCTTCACACGATCCGTATTCTCGGGAAGAAGCGTCGCTATCTTGAACTGAGTCCTGGCTTCCACACTGGAAATATTAACCACAGACAGAAATGTGGCAGCGACGAGACCAACAAAAATTCGCATCAGCATTCTCCCTCGAAGCTGTTTTGCAATAGTAGCAGGCACTTAACGAGCGTCAGAAGTAATCATCTGCGCTGGCCAGCATGTCGGCAGCATCACGTTGCGCCAGAACGTTCGTTAGTGTATAGCCCGGCACATTTGGATCTGCAGCCATAACTTCATCAAGCAGGCGGTCATGCAATTCACGTTCGTAAAGCATCCGCGCATAGCCTCGCGCAAATTCTACTTTCACGGACAAGTCGAGTCCTTTGGAGCATTCGATGGAACGCTCAAAGTAGTCACGACCTCTTTCCTGCTCTCCGCCGAGCGCCGGCGGTCTTAACGTCAGCAAAATGCCCAGATAGTTGTATACATCGCAATCATCGGCAGATTCGCTGATATCCAGGTATCTGATAAGCAGTGCTTCCATGTGCGGCAATCTTGCCATGGCATTCCAGTCATCGCTGTGGGCACGAATGTAAGAAAGCGAGGCGATCGCATAACTGTAGGTGACCTCTGCATGTTTGCTGCTGAGCCCGTGAAGAGTGCCGGTGAACTCGTCATATGGCGCCCGGGTCCAGTTGCAGCCCGCGGGGAATCGTATGCAGACTGCCCTCTGCGCATAGTTCTGGGCTCTCTCGGTCAGGCGTGCGGCCCGCTCTTCGTCATCCGCAAAAACCGCACCATAGGACGCATACAAATTGGCAGCCGCAGCCAGCAGCGCCGGATCGTCGGGACTGCCTTCGAGAAAACTGTCGAGCAGCAGCAGGTACGCCGGTGCCCCGTCCCGCACAGTTTCAGGGTCGTTTTGATTCAGAACGGCTGCCGACAGGTTGTCGGCCAGACCACTGGCTGCAGAAGCCATCAGGGAAGCGCAGCCGGACAGCGACAGGCATGCGCCAATGCAAGCTATTCGCACGCCGATTCCATGCATGGTGCTCATGCCACGACAGACCCCTCTTGAGCGGATAGGTTCCACCCCAAATCCCTGGATCCCTAATTATACGGACGTCTTAAGTAAAACGGAGTGTCCGATCAGGTAAGGGGTCAGGTTTTACCGATGAATTTTCTCTTTGATTCGTGCTGCTTTTCCGGTTCGACCGCGAAGGTAATAGAGCTTCGCGCGACGAACGTCGCCACGGCGTTTGACCTGAATAGCACTGACCGTTGGGCTGTGGGTTTGGAATACCCGTTCCACGCCTTCGCCATGAGAAATCTTTCGAACGGTAAAGGATGAGTTAAGGCCGCGATTTTTTTTCGCAATAACGATACCTTCGAAGGCCTGCAAGCGCTCGCGAGTGCCTTCCTTGACCCTGACCTGAACAAGCACAGTGTCGCCCGGTGCAAAGTCCGGAATTTCCTTGTTGATTTGTTCCTGTTCAATTGATTCGATTATTTTGCTCATCGTTCTCTACCTGCCAGTAACACTGGTGCTGTATTCATCGCCGGGCCGATTGCCCGTTGGCCGTCCCCGGCCCCTGCTCGTCCAGGAACTCCTCGAGCAACTTCTTTTGCTCGTTGTCCAGACTTAATTTTCTCACAAGATCGGGACGCCTCATATAACTGCGGCCCAGGGCCTGTTTGTGCCGCCAACGCGCGATCTTTGCGTGATCACCCGACAACAACACCGGCGGCACACGCCGGCCTTCAATTTCTTCGGGGCGCGTGTAGTGTGGACAATCCAGCAAGCCTCCCGCAAAAGAGTCCTGCGATGCGGAATCCTCGTCGCCGAGCACACCAGGAATCAACCTGACCACTGCATCGATCACGGCCATCGCCGCAATCTCCCCACCGCTGAGTACGAAATCACCCAGCGACAACTCTTCATCGACTTCCACCTCGATGAGTCTTTCGTCAATACCCTCGTAGCGGCCGGCCAGCAAAATAAGCCCCGGCAATCGGGCCAGTCGCTCCGCCGCGGCCTGGTCAAATACCACACCCTGCGGGCTCAGGCAGATCACCGGGCAGCCGGCAGGCATCGTACGCCTGGCCTCCCGAATCGCGGCCGCGGCAGGCTCGAATTTCATCACCATGCCTGGACCACCACCGTACGGACGATCATCAATCGTGCGGTGCGCATCGTCGGTAAAATCCCTTGGGTTCAAACACCCGACGGATAACAGGCCTCGTTCTGCCGCCCGCCCGACGACGCCGTATTCGGCTACCGTTTCTACCATTGCAGGAAAAATACTGACAATGCGTATCTGCATAAGGTCAGTCCCATTCCCAGTCAACGCTGATCACGCCCTTGGCAAGATCAACGTCCAGAATAAATTTGCCCATCACAAACGGGATCAGACATTCGCGATCCCCTTCCACGACCAGCACATCGTTCGCGCCTGTCGCCATAACATACGCCACTTTTCCCAGTGACCGACCGTCCCGGTGAACGACCTGCAATCCTTCCAGATCCGCCCAGTAATATTCAAGCTCTTCGGTATCTGGCAACTCTTCACGCGGCACTACAATATCGAAATCTACAAATTCTGCCGCCGCGTCCCTGTCCCCGACGTTCGCAAGTTTTGCGATCACCGACCTGCCGTGCATCTTGCCTTCTTCGACAGTTATTTCTTGCCAGGCATCGCCATGCTTCAGCAGCCAATTTTCATAATCGAGAATTGCCTCCCGTGGCTCAGTGTAGGAAAACACCTTGACCCACCCCTTGACGCCGAAGATACCTGCTATTCGGCCAAGGACAACCGGCGTTATCTCTTTCCGCACCACTCTGTTTGCCGCCTGCATTCAGAACGACTGCGCCCGCCAGGGTCCTCAGGTGCCAGCCGCTTCCTCTTCCTTGCTATCACTCGCGTCGGCGGCCTCTTCTTGCTTGCTATTGCTGTCTGTCGCCTCGGCCACTGCCTCTTGCTTGCTCTTGCTGTCGGTCGCCTCGGCCACCTCTTCCTGCTTGCTGTCGGTCGCCTCGGCCGCCTCTTCCTGCTTGCTGTCGGTCGCCTCGGCCGCCTCTTCCTGCTTGCTGTCGGTCGCCTCGGCCATCTCTTCCTGCTTGCTGTCGGTCGCCTCGGCCACCTCTTCCTGCTTGCTCTCGGTTGGCTCGGCCACCTCTTCCTGCTTGCTGTCTGTTACCTCGGCTGCCTCTTCCTGCTTGCTGTCGGTTGCCTCGGCCGCCTCTTCCTGCTTGCTGTCGGTTGCCTCGGCCGCCTCTTCCTGCTTGCTGTCGGTCGCCTCGGTAGCTTCCTTTGGCTTGCCCTCGCCTGCCTTGGCCGATTTCTTTCGCCTGCCGCCGCCTGAGACCGACACCCCCTTTCGCTTGGCTTTCAGAAGGTAAGCCACGCGTTCGGAGGGCTGTGCGCCCTGGCTTATCCAATAATCGACGCGCTCCAGATCGATACGAAGATCCTCTTCGTTCTCCTTTGCAAGTGGGCTAAAAAAGCCAAGCCGTTCAATATACCGGCCGTCCCGACGATTTCGACTGTCGGTGACCACCAGGTGGTAGAAAGGACGTTTTTTCGCGCCGGCGCGCGAAAGACGAATACTGACCATTACAATTCCGTTAAATTAATGACAGGCAGACATGCCTAAGCTCGGGAGCCAACCCGAGTCAAGCGCGCATTTTACGCATTTCCCGGCAAATGTGAAGCATTTTGCCAAGGAAAATCAGCCCTTTGGCCTGAATTCGTATTCAGTGGGGGCCGGGTATTGGGGCGGTCACCGAGCGTCGTATTATCCGAGCGGAGCAGGATGCGAGAGCGAGGATACTACCGATGTGAGCGGAGTCAGGGACGACGCAGCGAACTTTAGCGAAGTGACTGCCCCATTGTCCGGCTTGTCGCCAAAATGATCATTAGCTCCTCGGTGGCATTATCCCTGGTGGCAGTCCGCGCATCATCTTCTTGATGCCGCCACGCGACATTTTCTTCATCATTTTTTCCATCTGCATATGCTGTTTTAGCAGGCGATTTACGTCCTGCACCTGCATGCCGGAACCAGTAGCAATGCGCCGCTTGCGGGAGCCATTGATAGTCTTCGGGAAAGCGACGTTCAACCGGTGTCATGGAATGAATAATGGCGATCTGGCGCCTGAGTTGCTGTTCGTTTGCCATGTCTTTGAGCGCACCCGGATCAACATTGCCCGGTATCGGCAGTTTTTCGAGCATCGCGCCGATGCCGCCCATGCTTATCATCTGTTCGAACTGGTCTCTTAGATCAGATAAATCAAAACCCCGGCCCCTTTTCAATTTCTTCTGGAGCTTGTCTGCTTTATCGCGACTGACCTTGCCCTCTATTTCCTCGACCAGCGACAACACATCTCCCATGCCGAGTATTCTCGAGGCCATGCGGTCCGGGTGAAACGCCTCCAGGGCATCGATTTTCTCGCCGACCCCCATGAATCGAATCGGCTTGCCAGTGACTTCGCGTACCGACAGCGCGGCACCGCCTTTGGCATCACCGTCAGCTTTGGTGAGGATGATGCCGGTCAGCGGCAGGCTCTCATCGAAAACACGAGCCGCATTGACGGCATCCTGGCCAGCCATACTGTCGACGATGAACAGCGTTTCGTGCGCGTTCGACCTCTTATGCACGCTGATGACCTCTGCCATCATCGCGTCATCGACGTGCAGTCGTCCGGCGGTATCGACGATCAATACATCGGCATGCGCACGGCGGCTCTCGTCCAAAGCACGTTCCATGATCATCCCGGGATTCTCGCTGCTGTCGCTGGCGCAATGCATCGCAGCGATTTCCCCGGCGAGCGTTTCCAGCTGAAGAATAGCAGCGGGCCTGTGAACATCCACGCTTACCAGCATTACGCGTTTCTTGTCGGCGTCGATCAGCCGTTTCGCAAGCTTGGCGGCGGTCGTCGTCTTGCCCGCTCCCTGCAAGCCGACAAGCATTATCACAACGGGCGGCTGGGCTTTGAGATTCAGCGGTTCATGATCGCCGCCAAGGAGTCGAACGAGTTCGCTGTGGATGATTTTTACGAGTGCCTGTCCGGGCGTCAGGCTCTTGCCGACCTCTTCACCGACGGCACGCTCCCTGATGCGTTCGATAAACGACTTGACGACCGGGAGCGCGACGTCGGCTTCCAGTAACGCGAGCCTGACCTGCCGCAGCGTGTCCTTGATATTGGACTCACTCAGTCGACCCTTGCCGGTCAGGTTGCGTGCCGCCTGTGTGAGGCGGCCGGATAGATTGTCAAACATCGCTCATGTGATCCGATCGGCCAGGTTCATGCTGATCAGTGAAGTCTATCGTGATGATCTCGGCCCCGGCAAGAATTCGTGTGGCCGGGCCCGGGTACCCCGTCGGACCGCCCCGGACGGGCCCTGACGTTTCACCTTTGCAATCGACTAGCGGTTCAACAAGGTTATACGCTGATGACCGTTCCGCGTGACAACATCCGGATTCTTTTGTCCGGCACAGCTGCGATGACCTGGCCGAGGATGCGTTCTTCCTCACCGGGTTTCATGCCAGTCAGCCAGATATCGGGGTCATGCGCGAGATGCGCGAGGTCTCGCGACATCGTGCTCGGACAGTAGTGTCCTGCCAACGTCGCAAGTTCTTCCTGCTCGTCCGGGAAAGATACCTCTATAACGAGCACTTTCAGGTCTGCAAGTGCGTTTAGTACCGGCCAAAGTGTTTCATTGGTGCTGGTATCACCACTCACGGCAAACACACCGCCGGAATTCTGTACGGTATAGCCAAGCGACGGCACGCTGTGCGATACATCGACGGCGTGAAAATCACGCTGCTTGATCGATACAGTATCCCCGGGATTGCACACGACATAGCGGAGCATCGGTGCCTGTTCATTTGGCAGCTTTGCGAAATCCGGCCAGATCACATCATTGAACAGGTGTGCCTTGATGGCGTCCAGTGTTTCGCAACGGGCATAGACAGTTAGCGGCTCCTCGAAGTTTTCGTCGAATATGCTGTCGACGAGCATCGGCAACCCGGCAATATGATCAAGATGCGCGTGAGTCAGAAACACGTGGCGAATCGTCCTGAGATCTTCCAACGCAAGATCGCCGATTCCTGTGCCAGCATCGAGCAAAATGTCATCGTCAATGAGCATCGAGGAGGTGCGTGATCCGGCACCTATTCCACCACTACAGCCTAATATTCTAATACGCATAACGCCTTATCCTGCGCAACATCGCGTAGGCGGCTGCGCCTTTAAATTCTACGGTAGGGTTCTAATGAACTGCACCATGTGGGATCATTCGCTCGAAGGAAAACTAGGGCATAGGAAGTCGCGATTCTGTGTTTCAAATCACAATTCCATTTTTGTACATAATTGCCGGCGTCGCATTCGCGATGACCAGATTGTCGCGATTCTCGCAGCGGTCTAATGCCCTGCTAATCACAGCATTTATCGTTGGCCTCGCGGGCCTCATCTGGCATTGCCAGGTGCTTTTTCATTTGATCCTGATGCCCAACGGGATCGCCCTATCCATGAGCAGCACGGCTTCATTCATTGGCTTGCAGCTCGCTCTGATTGCAATCATTGGTGCCATCGAGCCATCTTTGCGCGGTCTGGCCGGCGGGCTGCTCCTGCTAGGGGCGGCTGCCGCCACCGTGACCGGCTTGCAGGGCATGGAAATTACCGCAGAGCCACGTAGCTGGCAATTGCAGGCACATATCCTCATCGCACTCTTTGCCTACGGCTTGCTGACGGTCGGTGCAATCGTGGCCGTATACGCATTGATTCAGGAGCGCCGTCTGCACGCCGGAAAACTTTCGCCCGTCAACCAACTGTTTGCTCCCCTGGAGACAACGGAACGATTGCTCTACGGAATTGCCGGGGCCGGGTTTTCTGTGCTTTTGATCGCCGTCCTGTTAGGTTTTACCTTCGTCGATGATGTGTTCGCCCAGCACCTGGCCCACAAGATGTTTCTGTCGCTTCTGGCGCTGCTGCTGTTTGGCATTCTGATTGCCGGCCGGCAGTTCGCAGGCTGGCGGGGTCGGCGCGCCGTTTTCCTGTACCTGTGGGGCTTTGCAATCTTGTGCCTCGCCTACTTCGGCAGCCGATACATCCTGGAGGAAGTTTTCGGCCGGTCATGGGGATAGCCGGCAATCGGACTACTGATCTACTTCCTTGACAGGACAGGGCTGTCCTGATGAACTGACGGGGTGCTGTTCAATCACGAGGTGCTCGTTCGTTGGGCGATGACGTTCCGCTAGCCGCCTTGATTGGCGTGCTTGTTGTCTTATTACTCCTTTCCGCGTTCTTCTCCGGCTCGGAAACAGCATTGATGAGCCTGAACCGGTACCAGCTCAGGCATAAAGCCAAGACCGGTCATCGGGGGGGCCAGGCTGGCTGAAACTCTCCTGAAACGCCCGGATCGGTTAATCGGGCTTATCCTGCTCGGCAATAACCTCGTCAATTTCTCTGCCGCAGCACTCGTTGCAATCATCGCATTCAAGCTCGGTGGTCAGCCTGCGGTCGCAATTGGCACACTGATTCTGACGCTGACCGTACTGATATTCTCCGAGGCAGCGCCTAAAACGCTGGCCGCATTACACCCGGAACGCGTCGCCTTTCCGGCCGCACTGATTTACTACCCGTTATTGAAAATCACCTACCCGCTTGTGTGGCTCACCAGCATTGCATCAAACGGGCTGCTCTATATCCTCGGCGTCAGAAAAGATGACGCAGATTCCTATTCGTTGACGCAGGACGAGTTGCGAACCGTTGTCTTCGAAGCGACTTCCCGAATATCAAGCAAGTACCGAAACATGCTCATCAGCATCCTCGACCTGGAAAAGGTGACCGTCGACGATGTCATGGTGCCGCACAACGAAATCATCGGTATTGACCTCGATGACAGTACCGAAGAAATCATGGCTGTGATTGAGAAGAGCGAACACACGCGGCTGCCGGTTTTTCGGGACAACATCGATAACGTCGTCGGCCTGCTGCATTTACGTCGCATTGCGAACCACGCCTATATGCAGGATTTTGACAAAGCCATGCTCGAAAAGCTGGTGGATGAGCCGTACTACGTACCCGAAGGTACTCCGTTGAGCACCCAACTCGTACAGTTTCAGAAACTGCGAAAAAGAATTGCGTTGGTTGTCGACGAATACGGAGACATTCAGGGAATCGTGACGCTGGAAGATATACTTGAAGAGATCGTCGGTGAATTCACGACCGATCCTTCCAGTAGCGACGTAGACATTGTCAGAGAAAGCAGTAGTACGTTTCTCGTCGACGGTGCAGCCAACATTCGTGAAATGAACCGGGCCATGAACTGGTCCCTGCCGACTGACGGGCCGAAGACACTGAATGGTTTAATCGTCGAGTACCTGGAGACCATTCCGGAACCGGGGACCGGCCTGAAAATCGAGGGCTATCCGATCGAAATCGTTGCAACGAACGAAAACAGGGTCAAGACAGCGCGCATACATCCCCGCCAGGAATTGCCGCCAGCAACGGCGGAATAGCATGCTGTCTATTTGCAGCGTCACGCGAAAGTTGCGTCAAGCGCCTCCGTGAGTCTGCGAACCCCGATAATGTCGATTCCCTGAGGCTTTTGTCTGGGCACGTTCGCCTGCGGGACGATCGCAACCGAAAAGCCCTGCTTGGCCGCTTCCGCGATACGTTCGGTACCGAAGCGGACTGGCCGCACTTCACCGGCAAGCCCGATTTCGCCGAAACTGATCAGTCCCGTCCGGCACGGTCGATCACGCAGACTCGAGACGATCGCCAGCAGTGTCGGCAGGTCAGCAGCAGTTTCACCGATACGAAGACCGCCGACAACGTTGACGAAGACATCATCGCCAGCCAAAGAAATACCGCCGTGACGCTGCAACACTGCTATTAACAAAGCCAATCGATTCTGGTCTACGCCCTGCGCGAGTCGCTTCGGATGTGTGCCGTTACCGTCCGCCACCAGCGCCTGGATTTCCACGAGCAACGGGCGACTGCCCTCCCAGGCCACCGAGACGAGACTGCCGGCATTCTCCTCTGCGTCACGTGAGAGAAAAATCGCCGACGGGTTTTTGACTTCCACAAAACCGGTCTCGGTCATGGCAAAAACACCCAGTTCGCTGCTGGCCCCAAAACGGTTTTTCACTGCCCGGACGATGCTGTACCGGCTCGCCGGATCACTCTCAAAATAAAGAACCGTATCCACCATGTGTTCGACTACGCGTGGTCCGGCAATCGCGCCGTCTTTGGTGACATGACCTATCAGGAACACCGCCACCTCACGCTGCTTGGCAAACTGAACGATGCGGCCAACGCATTCACGCAGCTGGGCAACCGATCCCGGCGCTGACGGCAGGTCCGCGGTCACCGTGGTCTGAATTGAATCGATAATCAAAACGCCTGTGCCGCCGCCTGCAGCCTGATCGAGAATGTTATCGAGCGAGGTATCTGCAAGCAGGCTCAAGCTGGGGCAGTCAAGACCCAGCCGTCGCGATCGCTGACCAATTTGCCGCAGTGATTCCTCTCCGGTCGCATAGCAGATATTCAATGATTCGGGCAGCTTCGCGGCGACTTGCTGCAACAGCGTTGATTTGCCGACACCAGGATCGCCCCCCAGTAGCACCACAGACCCCGGCACGAGCCCACCGCCCAACACACGGTCGAATTCGGTGAAACCGGTGGGGTAGCGAACGCCAAGATCGTCACTGAGGGAACCCAGCGGGGACGGGGCAACGCCTTCCGGACGGGCCATCTGGGCAGTCGAGACGGTGGTCTGAGCCAGGGTATTCCAGGCAGCGCAGTCGGGGCATTGCCCCTGCCATTTTACGCTGTGAGCACCGCAGTCCATGCAGACATATGCCGTTTTCGCTCTCGCCATAGGGGAAATCCGTGAAAAATCTGGCAGAATTGCCACCTGTCCGGCAGCAGAATTGCGATCATAGCACCGCTTTTCGGCCAGCTACGGGCTAAAAAGTGCCAACCCTATCTCATTAAAAACCCTTGCTATTTTCTATACTTTTCGCGTTATGTAGAGAGCCCATATTGGACAAACAACGAAAAGAACACAGGGACCGGCTGGTCGCGCTCACGTTTGTCAGCGTGTTGCTGGTGCTCATCTATGGCCCGGGAGCGCCATGGTTCGTTGCTGCTGACCGTCTTCTGTATGACCGGCTGGCGAGCCATGTCCACAATGAGCCGCTGGAAAACGCCCTGATTGTTAGCATAAACGACCGCAAGATGGCACCGAACGAAGTCCTGGATCAATATGGCAAGCTCATACAACTCTTTAAAAATCAATCTGTTAAGAGAATTATCCTGGCTAGCCCACCGGAGATTGACGAGTCCGAAGACTTGCCGGTCTGGGCAGCCACGCTGTCCAGCGGTGTGCCGGTTTACGTACCAAATGAGCACCGACTGGCGCACGTCGCCAGCAAGAGCGGCTTTCTCGATATCACGCCGGACAGCGATGGGATCTTCCGGGAATCCGAGCTATGGAGATTCGGTGCGGGCCTGATGTCGCCTTCGCTGCCTCTGGCGGTGGCACTGGACAACCCGGACGTGGCCACGGGCTCGGATCCGCGATTTTCCGGTGCCGACGATGTGATCTACCTCTCAAATTACGAACCAATCGCCCGATTGACGGCGAAAGAAGCGCTCAAGCAGGACTTTGCTGCGGAGAGATACGCCGACGCTACGGTGTTTATCGACGCCGCACCGCCAATTGTCGCCGCTGCGGCAAAAATACCGTCGGGGCAGTTTGTCACCCAATCCGAGATCACGGCGGCATTGCTCGCCAATGTCGAAATGAGCCGCGCTGTCATTTCGCCGTCCTGGGTCAGGGCGCTGGAGTGGCTGGCGCCGGCGCTCCTGGCGATTATTGCCGTATTGTTCCTGCCCGGCCGTATGCGCCGGGACATCGTGATGCTGGCTGCAATCACGGCCGTCGGGATGGTACTCATCGAAGCGCTAATGCTTGCGATATGGAGAATCCGGCTGGACCTTGGCCGGCCGATATTCGTCTTCCTCGGCGTTGCCATCCTGAGTTGGTGGCTCGCAGCCGCTGTCAAGAAAGCTGCCGTCGATGCCTACAAACGCGGCGTGGACTTTCTTGCCGCGGGCAGACTCGAGCCCGCCTTTGCGGAGTTTCGTCAATGTAAAGCAGACGACGCCCTGGCGACCCTGATGTACAAGCTATCACTCGAGTTTGAACAGCAGGCGAAGCCTGAACGTGCCGAAGCCGTGCTTAACTGGATGAAGAGGACGCAGGGTGCGACCACCAAAAAGCTTTCAATGCGTGGCAACAATGGCGCACCGCAACGTCTCGGTCGTTACGTCATCGAGAGAAAAATCGGTCGCGGGGCGATGGGCGCTGTTTATCTTGCCAAGGATCCGAGAATCAACCGTCAGGTCGCCCTCAAAGTGATTCCGATCGAAAAAGAGTTCGAAGACGAAGAACTCGAGGAAGCCCGGCTTCGATTCTTCCGCGAAGCGGAGTCCGCGGGCCGCCTGACTCATCCGAATATCATCACTGTGTTCGATGCTGGCGAAGACAAGCATCTGGCCTATATTGCGATGGAATACATGCCGGGTGCGGCGTTGACCAAGTTCACGGATCCGAAGAAACTGCTGGCCCCAAGCAAGGCGCTGGAACTCTGTGCCAGGACGGCCGATGCGCTGGACTATGCCCATAACCAGGGTGTGATTCATCGCGATATCAAGCCGGCAAATCTACTGTACAACCTGAGAGACGACTCTCTTAAGATCAGTGATTTCGGCGTCGCGAGACTGACCGATAACAACCGGACGAAGACCGGCATCATCCTTGGCACGCCGATGTACATGTCGCCCGAGCAGCTCAATGCCGAGGACCTCACGGGTCACTCGGACTTATTTTCACTTGGTGTTACTCTATATGAGCTTTTGACGGGTGAGGTGCCCTTCACGGCGACCAACATCGCAGTGCTCATGACCAAGATTACAACGGACGACCCTGCCCCCGTTTCGAACCGCCGGCCGGGGATTCCGCCCAGCGTGGATTCGGTACTCGCCAAAGCGCTGGCCAAACGGCCCCACGACCGCTTTGTCGATGGCGCCGCGATGGCCATCGCACTGCGTAACTGTGCCGATTACGCGGCGAACTGATCAGCCAATCGAAACTAATATGAGCCTGCGTGGAAAATTAAAATTCGCTGAAATCACCGATACCGGCAAGGTTCGGGAGCACAACGAGGACGCAATCGGCTCGGATGTCGATTATGGCTTGATGGTGCTCGCGGATGGCATGGGCGGCTACAACGCCGGCGAAGTGGCCAGCGGTATCGCAGTTCAAACGATTTCGGAGCTGGCAACTGAAGGGGCCGATCGCGAACGCCGCCACGAGGTCGACCCGGCTACCGGGTTAATGCGGCAAACCATCGTACTCAGAGACGCCGTCACTCGGGCCAACAAGATCATCTTTCAGACTGCGCAGAGTCAGACGCATTGCGAGGGCATGGGTACGACCCTGGTCGCCGCCATGTTCTACGACAATAAGGTGTCGATGGCCCACGTTGGCGATTCCCGGGCGTACCGACTTCGCGGCACCAAGTTCGAGCAACTCACACTCGATCACTCCCTGCTGCAGGAGCTTGTCGATCGGGGCTTTTATTCCGAGGAAGAGGCGCAGCGATCCACAAACCGAAATTACGTAACCCGGGCATTGGGCGTCGAGCCCACGGTGGAGGTCGAGGTTCAGGAGTTTGATGTCCTGCCCGACGATGTCATTCTGCTCTGCTCCGACGGCCTGCCGGACATGGTCGAAGATGAGGATATTCACTTAACTATCAGCACTTTTAATGCTAGCCTTGATGTGGTTGGTCAACAACTGGTCAAATTAAGCAATGAACATGGTGGGCGTGACAATGTGTCCGTGATACTGGCGCAGGTCCTCGATACGTTCGCGGCGAAACGGAGTCTGCTGTTCCATATCGCAAACTTGTTTCGGTCATTAACAGGGGCGGGGCGTTAAACTGACGCCCAGCGAATATCGGTTAGAAGAACACGGCAATAAAAGTATGGCACGTTTAATTCTCAGTTTGGACAGTCAGGTTATGGCTGAATACAACATGTCCAAAGAGCGATATACGATTGGACGTCTTCCAGACAACGATGTTCGTATCGACAACCCGGCGGTCAGCGGCCATCACTCCCTGATTATCAATATCCTCAACGATTCTTTTCTCGAGGACCTGAACAGCACCAACGGCACATACGTCAATGGCAAGTTGATCAAGAAACATGCCCTTCAACACGGTGATGTCATAACGATCGGCCACCATCAGCTCAGGTTCGCCGACGAGCAAACCTCTGATACCGAGCAGGACGAGTTTGAAAAAACAATGGTGATTCCTGCCGCACAGCAAAACATCGCACAACTGGCCAAAGCTGAGGAGGCTTCTGCCTTAGCCGCAGCGGAAGAAAGAGCCGACGTCAAAGTCGATGTCAGCGTCAAAATGCCGGAATCAGAGCCGCCTGCCCCTACCCCTGCCTCTGCCTCTACATCTGCATCTGCATCTGCCCCTGCCCCTGCCCCTGCCCCTGCCCATACAAGCACGGCGGTCGGTATCGATGCGAGCTCGGCGCCCAACGCACTACCATCGGCCAGGCTCCAGGTATTGAGCGGTGCCTTCGCCGGTCGTGAACTCGAGTTGACGAAAGCCTTGACCACACTTGGGCGTCCCGGCGTTCAGGTCGCCGCAATCACCCGCCGGCCCGAGGGTTATTTCGTCGTGCATGTGGAAAGCGGTGAAGAAGGAGATTACCCGCTTGTAAATGGACAACCGATCGGCGCGCAAGCGCGCAAACTGTCGGACAATGATGTGCTGCAGCTCGCCGGTGTGAAAATGGGCTTCTTTTCGGCGTAATTCAAGAACAACGAGAAATCAATAACCCGATCAGTCCACCACCATACTGGGCTCGCGATTCAAGACACCACAAACAAGCTGGTACGGTATGGTACCGGCATAACGCGCTATTTCCTCTACCGGCAGACCATCGCCCCACAGCAAAACGGGATCGCCGACTTTGTCGGACGCACCGGGCCCGAGATCGATGGCAAGCATGTCCATGGAAACCCCGCCGGCGAGTGGCACCCTGCGATTATTGACGAGTACCGGAGTCCCGGACGGCAAAAAATGTGAATAGCCGTCTCCGTAACCAGCTGCCACGACGCCGATCAAGCTGTCTTGTTCTGCTGCCCAGGTACCGCCATACCCGACCGGATCGCCGGCATTGATTGTTTTGACGGATATTAGTCGCGACTCCAGTTGCATGACCGGGCGTAGCCCCAGATCTGCGCCCGAAGTTCCATCGAATGGAGATATTCCGTAGAGAGAGATGCCGGGCCTTATCCAGATGTCTCCCGATGGCTTTGGAGTGCTCTCCGGCCAGCCGAATAATCCAGGTGAATTTGCGATACTGACATCACCGTCAAAACCGTCGGCTATCGACTGAAACAGACTCAACTGGTCGGCCGTTTTGTCGTCCTGCCGGTCATTGGCGTTCGCAAGATGGCTCATCAATCGCAATTCCCCGATCGCCCCGCACTCTCGTGCCCGATTGATGAGCACTTCCGCATCCGACACACGGAAGCCCAGACGATTCATGCCGGTGTCGAATTTCAGCCAAACGGTTAGCTGTCCGGATTCGAGCTGCTCCAGCAACTCGAATTGCTCGATGCAATGGACAACGATTTCAAAACCGGCACCGATTGCCATATCAAGTTCTTCGCCGGTAAAAACACCTTCAAGTATTACGATCGGAGAGTCGATATCGGCTTCGCGCAATGCCCGCGCCTCGCTTGTACGGGCAACAGCAAAGCTGTCAGCATCTGCAAGCGCCTCTGCTACTTCAAGCATGCCGTGGCCATAGGCATTGGCTTTAATGACGGCCATCACCCGGGTACCCGGCGCCATTTCGCGAATTACCTTGAGATTATGCTTGAGTGCGCCGAGCCTGATGACGGCCCGTGCCCCAAAAGTCACGGATACGCCTCATCCGCGTAGGCTTCAGGAACCCAGTTCTCGAACTTCGTGAAGCGGCCGACAAATGTCAGGGGGAAGTCCCCGATAGGGCCGTTGCGCTGTTTGGCAATACTGATGTCTGCGATGCCTTTGCGCGGTGTATCCTGATTATAAACTTCCTCCCGGTAGATAAAGACAATCAGGTCCGCGTCCTGCTCGATCGCACCTGACTCCCGAAGGTCCGACATTATCGGTCTTTTGTCCGTTCTTTGTTCCACACTGCGATTCAACTGGGACAGTGCAATGATCGGTAACTCGAGTTCCTTGGCCAGCGCTTTGAGTGACCGGGAAATTTCGGATATTTCGGTAGCACGATTTTCCTTGCTGCCATGAACCTGCATAAGCTGCAAGTAATCCACCACGATCAGGCCGAGGCCGTGCTCGCGTTTCAGACGTCTGGCCCGCGCACGAATTTCCGTCGGCGACAGAGACGCCGAATCATCGATGAAGATCGGTGCATCCGACATTAACTGCACGGCAGTATTAATGCGCGACCAGTCTTCGTCAGGAAACTTGCCAGTTCGCAGGTGCGTCTGATCGACACGTCCGAGCGATGAAATCATCCGAAATGCCAGTTGCTGGGAAGGCATTTCCATGGAGAAGATCGCGGTCGGCACCTTGGCACCAATTGCCGCATTTTCTGCAATATTGACCGCCAGTGCCGACTTTCCCATCGAGGGCCGCCCGGCAATCACGATCAGCTCACCCGACTGCAAACCTGCCGTCAACTTGTCGAATTCCGTATATCCGGTCGGGATACCGGTGATCTCGCCGCCCGACTGATGCAGAAGATCGATTCTGTCTACGGCATCAGGAAGAATGCTCTTCAGGTGCCTGAAGCCGACCTGCCCCCGCGCGCCTTTCTCGGCGATTTCAAACACCAGCCTTTCTGCCTCGTCGACGAGGTCGGAGGCGCTGCGTCCGTCAGTGGCAAAAGCACTGCCGCTGATCTGGTTACCGGCACTGATCAGGGATCTGAGCGTCGACCGCTCCCTGAGAATCCTGGCATAGGCGCGGACGTTTGCCGCACCCGGGGTCTCGTTGCTCAGCATTGCGAGGTATTCGAGGCCACCAGAGGCTTCGAGCTCGTCGCGATTGTCCAGCAACTCGGACAGGGTAACGACGTCGCAGGGATTGCTGGTTTCGGCGAGTTCCGCGATACCGGCGAAAATCAGCCGGTGGTCTTTGCGATAGAAGTCTGACGCAACGATCAGGTCGGCAACTTTATCCCACGCCGCGTTGTCGAGCATAAGGCCGCCAAGCAATGACTGCTCGGCCTCTATGGAATTCGGCGGCATCTTCAGCTGGTGTTCGGCTGAATCGATTGCTGCCCCGTCGTCCAGCGCTCGAACCATTCAGAAAAGTCCTCAGGCTATCGTCTTTGTGGCTATCGCTAATTGTGGCTATCGCCAGTATCGGGCGCTTTACGTCCGCCCTTCATCATGTTTTTTTAATCATTCGACCCGGGTCGTAGTATCACTACGGTATCACATGACCGGCTCTTCGTCCGCGACGACTTTGACCGTGATTTCGGCATTTACATCCGAGTGAAAATGCAGGCCCACCGTAAAATCGCCCACCTCGTGGATGGGTCCGTCGGGCATGCGTATTTCGCTTCGCGCGATCTCGACGCCAACCTTTTCACAGGCATCAGCGATATCGATGGGACCAACCGAGCCGAATAACTTGCCCTCCGGACCCACATTGGCCTGTATGACAAGCGCCATGCCCTGCACCAGCTCGGCGCGCGCATTGGCTGCAACCAGCTCCCCGGCCGCATGTTTTTCCAGGTCAGCGCGCCGGGCCTCAAATTCCGCAATGTTTTCCGCCGTGGCCAGTGATGCTTTGCCCGAGGGCAACAAGTAATTACGGCCGTAACCCGGCTTAACGGTGACCAGATCGCCGATATCGCCGAGATTTTCAACCTTGTCCAATAAAATAACGTTCATATTTCAAACCCTGTTACCTGTCTCTTGCGATTTGCCTGCCGCAATCTTCAGCGCAAGCACTCATTTCTTGTCAATGCGAGGTCGATAGTTGAACCACGCATCTGTGTAACCTATCACGCCGACCGCAGTTATAAGCACCGGGCCCAGCAGTACCGTCAGCACATATACTGCCGCCAGCACAACCGTCGGCAATCGCCCTGCGCGGCGCAACCAATGCAATAACGCCAGTCCCTGCAGCCAGAAAATGACGAACAGCACAAACGCAACATTCTGCACCCAGATCGAAGCGGTGATCATCGCCGCTATCGATGCCAGCGCCAAGGCCAGGGCCAGTACCCGGCCGAAATTCAAGTCCAAAAACCGGCCAAACCCGTCTGACTGGCCTGGCAGGCTGATGTAGGCTGCGTATCCGGTCAGGAACGCAACAACATGCAACAACCAGCCAATCGAGACAAAAATCCCTGTCATCTGCGGTGCATACGGCAGCAGCTCGACAAATATTTCTGCCTCCTGCTGCAATCCGGCATCCCGCCACACACCGGCGAAATGCTCCAGCATGGCGTACCAATAGGCCGCGGGATCGCCAAGCACAACATACAACCCGGCGATGACGACCATGGCCGCGAGGACCGTGGTCTGCAACAGCAAGGTCAGTGACCTCATGCGTTGCAACAATAGCGCCAGAGCCATTCCCGGCAACCAGATCGTTAATACGACCTGAAACAATTGTGACACCGGCACTTTGCTAACAAGCGCCAGCGCCAGTATTGCGCCGAAACCGAACGCCGCCGAAACTGCCGCTCGTCCGGGGCCCCGACTCAATACCAACAACACCAGGATAGCGCTGCCCAGAATCTGCGTGATCGGCAGCAGGAACGAGGCAATCAAAATAAAGACTGCTCGCTCCGGTCGGGCAACCAGCCATGCGGCTAGCGGTTGCACGCTCTTACCTTTACCCCGTGGACTTTAATGCCGGTCGGTATATGGCAGAAGTGCCAGATAACGAGCGCGTTTTACTGCTGTCGACAGTTGTCTCTGGTAATGGGCTTTCGTGCCCGTAATTCTGCTAGGCACGATTTTTCCGGTCTCCGTGACATACGCCTTGAGCAAATTGAGATCTTTGTAATCGATCTCCGTGATGCCCTCGGCCGTGAAACGGCAATACTTGCGTCTCCGTGAATAACGACTCATATCATTTCTCCGTCAGGCGCTCTTGGCTTCGGCCGCCGTATCCTCGGCTGCGTCTGCGGTGGATTCTTCAGTACTCGCGTCAGCACTGTCGTCTGTCTGCTCTGCTGCCGGTTCATCTGCAGGAGCTGCAGTGGATTTTTCAGTGCTCGCCGCAGCACTGTCATCTGTCTGCTCTGCTGCCGGTTCATCTGCAGGAGCTGCAGTGGATTTTTCAGTGCTCGCCGCAGCACTGTCATCTGTCTGCTCTGCTGCCGGTTCATCCGCGGGAGCTGCGTCGTCTGCCGCTGCCTTTTTGTCGCCCTCGCGCGATGGGGCGCCGGAATCACCGCCCGAATCTGTACGCATCGCGGATTCCGCGGCAGCTTTCGCATCACGCCGGCGTTGTGACTCGCGTTCTTTGACTTTTTCTTCCTCTACAGCGATCGCCATTGGCGACGCTTCGGTGATTGCTTCTTTACGGCCGATTACGAGATTACGAAGCACGGCATCGTTGAAGCGAAATGCACTGGTGATTTCCGTTAGAACATCGTGACTGCACTCGACGTTCAGCAGAACGAAGTGCGCCTTATGGGCTTTGTTGATCGGGTGAGCCAGCTGACGGCGACCCCAGTCTTCGAAGCGGTGAACCTTGCCACCTGAGTTAGTGACCATGCCCTGGTAGCGTTCCACCATGGCAGGTACCTGTTCGCTCTGGTCCGGATGAACCAGAAACACGATTTCGTAGTGTCTCATTGTCTCCCCTTACGGATTACAGCCTCCCGGTCTGACCGGTGAGGCAAGAGGTTATCCCGCCACCATGACGGGGATGCGAATGCTACCCAAGCAGGCAGGCGGACGCAAGCCAAAAAACAATAGGGGTCGAACCGCTAAGCCCGCTTAGCGGTTCGACCCCTATTGTTTTTGTCGTCTTTGCCGAAGTACCTCGTACAGGCAGATGCCGGCAGCGACAGATACGTTCAGGCTGGCCACCTCGCCGCGCATCGGCAAGCTGACGAGATTGCTGCATCGGTTGGCGACGCCTTTGCGAAGACCCGAATTTTCACCGCCCATGACGATCGCCACCGGGCCGGACAAATCGCAGTCAAACAGGCTCTCTTCAGCTTCATCACTGGTCCCGATCGCCCGGACCGAATAGTCCGACAACCAGGACAGCACCCGCCTCAGGTTGACGACAGGCACGAATGGCAGCGACTCCGCTGCGCCCGCGGCGACCTTGCTCACGGTTGGCCCGAGCCCGGCGGCACCATGCCGCGGCACAATGACTGCATCGGCTCCGGCAGCTTCCGCAGTGCGCAGGCAGGCGCCGAGATTGTGCGGATCCTGAACCCCGTCCAGGACGAGTAACAGGAGCGGCGCCTCGGGGGACTCCGTGAGGCGTTGTTCGACCAGCGTTCGCAAACCAGCCTCGTCGAGCGTAGTACTGCGCCTGATCTCTGCAACGACGCCCTGGTGGCGTGATTCGCCGCTTATCTGCTGCAATCGTGCGCGGTTGGCTGCCTGAATCTCGATGCCAAGTTCCCTGGCTTTGGCAATCAGAGACTCAACTCTGGGATTGGCAGTTTGATACTCGGCAAAGAGTTTTCTGACCTCGACCTTGCGGCTCGCGAGGAGCTGCTCGACGGCACGAAGACCGCTGACAAAACGGGATTTACTCAACGCCTGCCCCTTCGACCCGCCCGGCGCCCCTTGGCATTTTCTCCGCTCAAGCGGAAATCAATACGTTTCAAATCGAGATCGACGCGGGCAACCGTTACGCGTAATTCATCGCCGAGCCCGTATCTCGTGCCCGTCCGCTCCCCAACCAGGCACAATTCTCGCTGTTGGAAATGATAGTAATCATTTGGCAGGCTCGTAACATGGACAAGACCGTCAATCTGCAAGTCGGGAAGTTGCACAAAAACACCGAAGTTCGTGACTCCGGTTATGCGGCCATCAAAATCATCGCCGATCTTATCCGACATGAACTGGCATTTCAGCCAAGCCTCGACCTCTCGCGTGGCGTCCTCTGCCCTCCTCTCGTGTGCCGAGCTGATCGCGCCAAGACGTTCCATGCTGCCGCCGTCGTATCCATGGCTGCCGGCCTTGCCGCCACGGACAATGTGACGGATGGCGCGATGCACCAACAGGTCCGGATAGCGGCGAATCGGAGAGGTGAAGTGCGCGTAGGCATCGAGCGACAGGCCGAAATGTCCGATGTTCCTCGGGCTGTATTCAGCATGCGCCAGCGATCTCAGCATGACCATCGATATCGCCTGCGCGTCCGGACGACCCTGTACCTGCATCAGGATCTGGTTGAACTGTCGGGGTTCGACGTGCTCCGAATGCGGCACTTTGAGGCCGAGACTCAAAAGATACTGGCGTAAGTCGTCGAACCGATCCGGGTCGGGCTTTGGCGTGAATTCGATAAAGGGCGGCAATGCGATGCCGGCGCAGGAATTTTGCCGCCTGCACATTCGCGGCAATCATGCACTCTTCGATCAGTCGATGCGCATCATTGCGCGGCACCGACTCAATGCTCGTGACCGCACCTTTGTCATCAAGCTTGATTCGCGTCTGCGGGAATATCCAGCTCGATTGCACCGCGCCGCCTGCGAGCCCTGGCCAGTGCCTTGTACAAATCATGTAAATCCCTCAGCGGCTTGTGCAGACTGCCCGGCACCGTGGTCTTTGCGTCGTTCGAGAGCAATCCGTTGACCTGCTCATAAGTCAGGCGAGCGGCCGAACGCATCAAGCCCTCGTAGAATTTCGACCGTGTCACTTTTCCGTCCGTGCTGATTTTCATGTCACAGACCATGCACAGACGATCGACCTTGGGCTTTAACGAACACAGCCCGTTCGAAAGCACCTCCGGCAACATCGGTACGACCCGGTCAGGAAAATAGACGGATGTCCCCCGTTTGATCGCTTCCCGGTCGAGCGGAGTGCCTTTTTCAACGTAGTGGCCAACGTCGGCAATCGCGACGACAAGGCGCCAGCCAGTCCCGGATGGCGCACAGAAAACAGCATCGTCGAAATCTCGCGCATCAGCACCATCAATCGTGACCAGTGGCGTATCCCGGAGGTCGAGCCGGTCCTTCTTGCCATCCGCCGGAACCGTACGGCCCAGTTTTGTCGCAGATTGCCGGACATCTTTCGGCCAGATCGTGGGAATACCGTGTGAATGTATCGCGATGTCGGTCGCTATCCCCTTCTGCTCCGGCCCGCCTATAACGCGGATGACCTTTCCGGTCGGCTGCTCCAGGTCTGTCGGATAGTCGAGAATTCGCGCGATGACGATCTGACCCGGTTTCGCCGACGAAGCCTCGCCTTTGGGGATCAGAAATCTGTGTGAAATTTTTGGATTGTCGGGAACGACAATACCAATGCCCCGTTCGCGAATAAACTGCCCTGCGACTTCGGTAAGTCCGCGCTCAAGCACCTCCACGACCCGGCCTGCCAACCGCCCTCGCCGGTCTTCGCCGACGAGCTTGATCGCAACCCTGTCGCCGTCGATCAGTGACCGCATTTCGCGGGCGGAGAGATAAACGTCTTCATCACCATCGTCCCGCCGCACGAAACCGAAGCCGTCGCTGTGACCGCTGACGGTCCCGGTCAGCAGTTCCAGCTTCTCTGTCAGGCAAAACTCACCACGCCGGTTCTGGATGATCTGACCGGCCCGGACCATCTTTTGCAGCGTCTCCAGGAGCGCTGCGTGCAGGCGAAGCCCTTTCAGGCCGAATGCGCTCAGAATGGCCTCCGCTTTCAGCGGCTGGCCGACATCCTTCAGATGATCCAGGAGTTCATTTCGGCCCGGAATCGGGTGCTTGTAATTCTTGCCACGAGCCTTCCTGGACGTGGTTTTTTTGCGTTTTGCCAAGCTATTTTCTCCCCTCAGGAAACCCGTGCCGATTGACAGAATTGGTGGCCAGTGAGTACAGTGCGCCACCCGCAAAGAAGGACGTGATTGTACGGACTTTTACCTGCGCAGGTGGCGGAATTGGTGGGCGCGCTAGCTGCAGATGCTAATGGGCCTATGTGGCTCGTGATGATAATCTACCGAAGAATCACGCGGTTACAAGGAGTGGTCAACCAGGGGCCATGCGCCCGGTATCGTTTTTTGTTGTAACTGCGGTTTGGCGGGTATTTTGATAATTTGAATGGTTAGCTAAAAAGCCCAGGTGGCGGAATTGGTAGACGCGCGGCGTTCAGGTCGCCGTGTCCTTACGGGTGTGCGAGTTCGAGTCTCGCCCTGGGCACCAAATCCTCCCACGGACACTGCAAGTACGCAGCTGTCCGGTGAGGATTTATCTTTAGTGGTTAAACCGTAGCAAGGAAATGCCACCCGCAATTATCAAACGAAGGAAGTCGAGATCGTGTCAGATCAGTTTTGGCGGGATTGGCTGCTTCATTTTCAACATCCCCCTCTCTATAGTTAGAGATTAAATGTTGCATCGACCGGTTGAAATCGCCGACTGAAAGCGGCCATGCGCTGCATTTAAGGAATATCCTGTCATCAGGCAATGCAGAAATTCGGCAATTCAAACAAAACAAAAAAAGAGAGGGTAGTGAAATGGGGGTACGAATCGAAGCTGTTGACGAAAGCAAACTCGAAGCACTGCAGGGGAAAGTGATCACTGACGTAGCGGGTTCCATGGGCCTGCTTATGGCCTACATGGGGGACCAGCTTGACCTGTACAGCGCCCTCGCTGAGATCTGCCCGGCGACCAGTCAGGAGCTGGCCGATAACATGGGCATGAAAGAGCGCTATGTGCGTGAGTGGTTGTCAGCGAACGCGGCCGGCGGATACATTGACTATGATCCCGCTTCGCAAAAGTTTTCCATGACACCGGAGCAAACGATTGTTTTTGCGGCGGAGGGAAACCCACATTGTATGCAAGGCTTCTTCCAGGCCGTGGTTTCCGGGTACACCGATGAGCCCAAGGCAACCGCAGCCTTTCGCACCGGGGAGGGAGTACCCTGGGGTGATCACAGTACGTGCCTGTTCTGCGGAACGGAGCGTTTCTTCAGGCCGATGTATGCGGCGAATCTGGTCGGGACCTGGATACCCGCTCTTGACGGCGTGAAGGAGAAACTCGAGTCTGGTGCGAAGGTTGCCGACGTCGGATGTGGACGCGGGTCTTCGACGATCATTATGGCTCAGGCATACCCAAACTCGACCTTCCACGGCTTCGACTTTCATGGGCCATCAATCGAGCATGCGAGAGAGCACGCTCGCGCTGCTGGTGTCGCCAACAACACGATTTTCGAAGTTACGACGGCGAAGGAATACCCGGGCGAAAATTACGATCTGGTAACGATATTCGACGCTCTGCACGACATGGGTGATCCTGTTGGAGCTACTAAACATGTTGCAAGTACGCTTGCAGAGGGCGGTACCCTCATGCTGGTGGAGCCCTTTGCAGAAGATAGTCTGGAGGACAATTCGCACCCGCTGGGACAGATCTACTACTCGTTCTCGACAACGGTCTGTGTACCTAACTCCTTGTCGCAGGAGGTCGGGCTCGCACTTGGTGCCCAGGCGGGCGAGAAGCGATTAACTGAAGTGCTCAATGAAGGCGGCCTCGGGCATGTTCGACGTGCCGCGGAGACACCCACGAACATAGTGCTTGAGGCAAGAGCCTGGTCAGACCAATAAGGGAGCCACTGTTCAGAAGAGAGCATTGGCATCACCGACGTAGCGTCAGGCTCCACTTACTGGCGGAGGGAATAATATGTTGGCTAACAATGGCGGTCGGGTAATTCTCCTTGGCATTATCCTGACGGTTGCCTGTGCAAGCGTTAACGCGCAGCAGACGGTTTTCAGGTGGGTGGATGAAGACGGCGTTGTTCATTTCAGTGACGCGCCGCCCGATGAATCGGAAGCAGTGGAAACCGAGACCCTTACGACCGAGAAGCCCCCGCCCTATGTGGCCCCCGCTCAACCTGTCGTCAAATCGCCTGCGGCTTCTGAAATGGATCGCGAAAAGCAATCAGTGCAGCCGGAAATCGAGACGCCTCCGTTAGTCCGGAAAGTAGATATCGCGACTTTGAGTGTCGCGGACCTGGATCGCCGCTGCGAGGATGCAAGAGAAAAACTGATCGCGCCATTGAGAGAAGCTGAGATCGCGAAATGCAATCAACAAGAGGATACCGATCCGGCAAGGTGTGAGCGCTTTTATGCGGATTACGGCGACGGCGGACGAACGGCATCCGGTGGGACTTTCCCACCAATGTTTCATGACCTCCCGGAATGCGTTGATGCCCTCGAGGAACGGAGGCGCAGGGCAAGTCGAACACCTGCAGAAAACCGCTGACCCGGATTGTCATGCCACTACAGAAACCAAAGCAAAATATCTGTTTTCGACCCGACGCGAACATCACTGCCCATCCAGTGCTGGTCTAGTAATCTTGGAAATCTGAGCTACGCTTGACTAAAGGCAATGATAAATCCGCCGCAAGGTCGGAACGGTGATTATCGGGTTATCACGTAATGATGGCTCGAAATTGTATAGGTCAAGGAGGTAAGTATGGCCAAAGTAATAATCACAGCACAGGTTGAAGACTCAGCCAAATGGGAAGAGGGTTTCCGGACTCACGGTGAACTTCTGAGAAGCATGACATCTGCGGGTCACTATTTCACGATAACGGAAGATAACGAATTGACTTTATACGCTGAGCCTGATGACGTTGATAAATTCTTTGAGGTTATGGAATCGCCGGCTACAGAAGAGGCAATGGCCCATGATGGCGTAAAGCGGGAGACCGTGAAGATTGTTGTTCTGGACAAAGAGTTCACGTACTAGTTGACGAATTCAGTCAAATTCTACCGCGCCGGACTTGACGTTTAAGCAAGTATAAAAGCCGTTGATCGGAGGTTTCTCAAGCGCTGGGGACCGCGCAGGTCACAGCCAGCGATGTCTAATCGTGGCCGACGCATTACGCCTAGAAATCACTTTAGGAAATCGCCATAAGCTTCAGATTCAAAATCTGGCGATGTCTACTAACGACCCAAAGTGGGCGTTGTGGAACATACCTGCAAAATATGGTAGCAGGTCAGGTCCCGATATTGGCGGGAGCGACTGAATAATCGTTACTTATCGGTGCTATATTCCGGCCACCATATCCTTTCATGAAAAATTTGAATCAGGAGAGCACCATGAAAAACAAATTAATCAATGCCTGTGTTTTTGCTGGCCTGCTTGTAGGCAGCCTGGCAGTGGCGGGTGACAAGGATGCGATGATTGCCAGTGCGAAAAGCGCAGGCCCCGCTAGCGTCACATCCAAAGCCACCATCAAGGCGCCTGATGGCAAAGTTCTGCAGACGGGCTCAAACAGCTACACTTGTTATCCTCAACAGGAAGTCATCGGCCCGATGTGCAACGAGGCAGTCTGGGATGCGCTCATCGGTGCGATGATGAACAAGGAGAGCTTCGCGCCCGATACATTCAGCGTGTCCTACATGCTGGCAGGCGAAGGTACTGCCATTGGAGTCAGTAACAGCGATCCCTATGCCAGCGACCCTGCCGCAAGTGACGACTGGGTGAAGGAAGGGCCTCACCTGATGATTGTGGTACCCGATAGTGCAATGCTCGAAGGAATGTCCACAAACCCGGATGATCCGGTGTACATCATGTGGAAAGATACGCCGTATGCGCACATCATGGTCAAAATCGCTGCCGATTAATAAGGCACCAGGGTCAGTTCTTGCGCGGTGCAGGAACTGACCCAGGTTTTTTTGAAAATTCAACGTCCGCTCAGTTGGGCTTTGCCCAAAAGTCTACCTTCGACTGCGGTCTCCACCGATCGATGCAACACTCTATCTTGGAGGTAAGAGATGGAGTGTGCAAATGAAAGAATAAAGCGGCGTGGATTTACGGCGGCGGAGAAAAAAGAGCTGTGGGATCGCTGTCCGCTACGGCTCGCTTAGCCGTTGCCCCCGTGCGGTGTCGCCGCAACGGCGCTATACTGCAGGCCTTGGGCCTGCTATATCATCAATGCTTTCAGAGGCATGCACGGATTATCGAAAACTTCGGTTAAGAATGGTGCGACTCGCTTGCGGGCAGGCTCTCTGCTGCTGGGCGTCCTCTGGATTGTCGTGAGTGCTGCCTGCGCCACGGCCCCACCGGCAAACGTCGAAAACATCTGTGCGATCTTCGAGGAGAAGCGCGGCTGGTACAAAGCTGCGAAGAAATCGGAAAAGCGATGGGGCACCCCGAAACACGTGCAAATGTCGATCATTCGCCAGGAATCGTCCTTCAAGTTCGATGCAAAACCACCACGGACCAAACTATTGGGGTTTATACCCTGGAAGCGCCCGTCGGACGCCTACGGCTACGCACAGGCGCTGGACAGTACCTGGGAATGGTACAAGGATGACAGCGGTCGACGCTTCGCGGATCGGGATGACTTCGACGACGCCATCGACTTCGTTGGCTGGTACACGAACATGTCCAATAAGTCCGTGGGTATCTCGAAATGGGATCCCTATAATCAGTATCTTGCTTACCACGAAGGCCACGCCGGTTGGCGTCGCGGGACCTATTGGCGAAAAAGCGGGCTCAAGAAGACAGCCCGCAAGGTCGATTACCGGGCGAGGGAATGGGGCGCGCAGCTGCAGCGCTGCGAGGATGACCTCGACGACGGCTGGTGGATATTCTGACGCCGATTATTCGGCAAGTCGTAGCGCCCGTGTATCGCCGGTCACAGGGCCAGAGTTGACTGAAAGCGGACACACCAAGAGACCGGATTTAAACAAACTGAAAGGGTCTAACCGCGACTTTCGAAATCGTCGTTCGGCCGTTAACCCCCGGGGTGATACGTCCGCTCTGCCCTTCGCTCGACGTCCTCGCGATAGTAGGCGACATCCTTGAACTGCCCGTCCACGTAGCGCTGCGCCTGGTCGTCGAAATGGGGCGAATCCGGGTGGCCGCTCTGGCCCCCGGCAAGCAACGTTTTCGCCCGGACCCTGTCGCCGAACTCGACGACCGCAACGAAGCTATTGCCGCTGGTGCCATAGATTCGCCTGGTGCCGGCGTAACGCTTGGCGCCGAACGAGGCGAGCGCACCCCATTTGCTGGAAGCCATGCCGACTGGTAGCGATGGCGCACTGTCATTGAACGGCTGCTCGATATCGCCATTGATTCGCTGGTAGCGATTGACCTCACCCCAGGGCGTGTTCCATTGACCAAAGTCAGCCTCGAGCATCGCGACCGTCTCGGCAAAGATGCGCAGGCGCTCCTCATGCGGCGATCCGCTGCCGAAATAATTGATGCGTTCCATAAAGGAAGCATTCTGCATATCGTCCGGAGTCTCACCGTTCTCGTAGTAGTTGATGCCGTAGAAATGCGCGAGCGTCATGGCAGCCGAGTCGGCAGATACGCGAGAGTCCCAGTTGCGCAGCACGCCGACCGCCTCTGCAATGTCTGGGTTCGCCTGGCCTGACTCATCGAAAGCGTCGATCAGGCCGGGGATGAGCTTGCCGAAGCCCGGCAGGTAGGGGTCGTAAGCCAGCTCGATCAGCTTATCCAGTGTCAGACCCCTCACTGACGTCAGCACGCCAACGGCGTGGATGCCGCGGAAGTTCTCCGCATCGGGCGCCATGTAACGCGGGTAGTCTTCCCGTTTCGGACTGTATTCACCTGCCGACGTAAATGGTGTGGAATTGCAATTCTGGATCCAGCCGTTCGGTGGGTTGAATACGGTCACGATCTCATCAACCGTGTGCAAACCCTGCCAGTCAGTGGCCGGGTTGCTGCCATCTACGGGCATGGAATAGTCAAGTTCGGGATCACGACGCGGCACGAAATTGCCATGGTAGTACGCGATGTTCCCCTGCGAATCTGCGTACACGGTGTTGTTGGACGAGTTAGTGCGGATGTTCATCATCTCGCGAAACTGCTCGTGACCGTTTAACTTGGTGCGGATGAACGATTGCTGCAGCGCATGCACCGGATCCCAGTTCAGCTTTGTGGCAACCCATTTGCCGTCCACGCTGTGTGTCACCGGGCCGTGATGGGTGCGATACATAGGGAACGTGCGTTCCGACATCTGCTCCCCATCCTTGTACTTCAGCGTCACCTCTGAAACCTCAACCGGACGCTTCTCATCACCATATCGATAGAAGAGCTGACCGTCTTCCTCGATGACGTCCTCGATAAATTCGTCCATGAAGTCGACCCGCGTTGACGTGTGCATCCAGCCAGTATTCTCATTGAATCCCTGGTAGACGAAAAACTGACCCCAGGTCACAGCGCCGTATGCGTTTAAGCCCTCCTCGCTGACCACGTGGATCTCGCCGCGAAAGAAGAAGGACGTGTGCGGATTAATGAGCAGCATCGCGTTGCCGGACTTGGTCAGCTCGCCGGCGATAGCAAAACCATTCGAGCCGCCCGTTTCCTTGAATTTACGGCGCGTCGGCAGTCCGCTGCGGAGATCTGCGGTCTTTATCTCACCACCGTAAAACGCTTCGATACCCTCCAGCGGGACCGATTCGATATCGCCGCCGATCGATCCTTCGCTGAAATACATCGGCATCCACGGCTCGAAGTGCGTCAGCAGCCTGGGTTTCACGTCGGCATGCGTATAGAGATAAAAGTTAATGCCATCGGCGAACGCATCACAGAGCTCTTTGAGCCAGTCCGGCGCTGCCGCGTAAGCCGCTTTTGCTTCATCGACGGTCATGTAAAGACGTGCCCGGAGGTCACTGTAGAGCGCCTCCTCGCCTGCCACTTCCGCGAGTCGCCCGGTCGCCCAGATATAGTTCTGTTCTACCCGGTTGAAGTCATCCTCGCTTTGCGCATATAGCATGCCGAACACTGCGTCGGCATCCGATCTGGCATAGATGTGCGGCACACCGAAGTCGTCCCGGATAATAGTGACATTTTGTGCACGCGCCTGGAGACGCTCGTACTCTGGATCGGCGACTTGTTGTGAACAGGCCGACAGTAGCAAAAGCAACACGAACACCAGTTGTGCTGTCGGCGAATATCTCAATGACATAAGGCTCTCACGGTGTAGAAGAACTTCAGCAGACGAAGAAACATCAGGGCTGTTCTTGTATCGCAATTGTAGCCGCGGGAAAAGGGATAAGACAAAATCGACGACGAACGGCGCCTTATTGTGGTTGTCGAAAACGTCAACGCAACAGGATTTCTTGTCCTTTAGGCCTGTCTGAGCCTTATTTGAAAATCCCCAATCATGACGATGTCACCGGCCCGCAAATCGCAGCGAGTTATCGTCCTGGAATTGACTCTCGTCCCATTGGAGCTGTTCAGGTCTTCGATGTAAAGCCCCTTCTCGGTGCAAAAGATCAGTGCGTGGTGACCACTGACAAATTTACTGTTGAGACGCAGCTCGTTGTCCTCACCCCTTCCTATCATGATACGGGACTGACCTTCTGCAATCTCCATGACCTGTTCGATTTTTCCATCCCTGACAACCTCGAATGCTGTGATGATGCCGGCGGACCGCTCGGCAGTGGAATCCAGCCTGGATGCCGTTGCGCGTGCCGTCAGCTGATTTTCGGGTTTCGGTGAATTGCGCGCTTCGGTCTTCGGCTGCGCAATCGACTTTGAGTTCTCTGTCAGTTGCGCCTGAGTCCCCGTGAGCATTTGTCTGACCTCCTGCAGTTCCACTTCGATGGTTGGAATATCGTCGGCTTGCGCCAGTTCCATATCACCGAATTCAAGTTCCTCGTTCTTCGCCTCTAATGCCATGCTTTCCTGGCTGTACGAGGCCACCTCAGCTTTCAGATCCGCGATGCGCGCGTCTTTTTCCGATACGGACTCCTCCAGGTTCTTCAGATCAGCAACATGAAGTCGCAGCGATGCGCTTTCATTCTGCGATTCCTGGAGCAGCTTTTCGAGCTCGCCAAAGGCCTCGTCTCGCGAATCCAGCTCGCCCCGGAGCGCAAGCAGCTCGCCAGCTTTCTTCTCGATCTCGTCCTTGAGCTCCGCAGTGTTATTTTCGAGAGTGTCAACTTCAACTACTCGCTCGTCGGCCAGCTTGAGATCGGCCGACAGATCCTTAATTCTTCCCTGCAGTTCTGATTTCAGGCGGCCCAGCTCTTCTACCTTCGCATTAGCTTTAGAAATGTCAGTCTGCCCAGTATTTGCCGCTTTTCTTTCCCTCTCCAGATCTGTAGAGAGTTTGTTTGACGCTTTTTCACTTTTGAGCAACGCTTTCGTGCTGTCAGATAGTGCTTGTTTCAGTTGCGCGACCTCGTCGCTGTGGTCCTCAAGAATACTAGCCAGCTTCTCGGTTTCTGCAGTCTGCGCGGTTTTTGCCGCTTTTCTCTCCTTTTCCAGATCTGTAGCGAGTTTCTTTGACGCTTTTTCACTTTTGAGCAACGCTTTCGTGCTGTCAGATAGTGCTTGTCGCAGTCGCCCGATCTCGTCGCTGTGGTCCGCAAGCGCACTGATCAGCTTCTTGGATTCTGCGGTCTGCGCATCTAGCTTATTGCGCAGCTCGTTAATTTCCTTGTCACGGGTGCCGAGGTCTTCAAGAGCCTGCGTCCGATCCGCCCTGAATTCGCCAATTTGCTCTGAAAGCTGGGAAATTTGTTCCAGCAGATTCTTGTCACCAACATCCGGCCTTTTGGCTTTCGGCGTGGGTTTCTTGGTCGTTGATTCTCTAGGCGTTATGCGTTCCCCGGTCTGTTCATCGGGTTGCACAAGCTTGAAATCAGGATCGGTCCTGCGTCGCCCCTTTCCTTGCAGAGGCACCACATGTGGCAAAAGCCGCCGATTATCTGCAACGGTGCGTACAAGATCCTCAGTGATGGCATGCGATTCCAGGGCATAGGCTTCTGTGAGCAGGTCATTGCACAGCATATTGATCAGTTTGGGAATCCCGCCGGTATACCGGTAAATGAGCGGATGTGCCTCGTTTGAGAATTTGACGACATCACTACCGCCGGCCAACCTTAAACGGTGCCAGACATAGTTCGCTGTTTCTTCCTCGGTATAGACGCGAATATTGAAATGGACGTGGCTATGGAACTCAACCTGGCTCATGGCCGGCGAGTCCATGATTCGCTCGAGACCGGAAGTACCAGCAAGTACGATGCTGAGCACCCGGCGGTCTTTGACTTTGATCGCGGAGATCCGCCGAATCTGCTCTAAGACTGTTGGATTGATCAGGTGTGCGTTATCAATCATTAGCAGGACAGAATCACCGGCCATACCACGATGAACGAGGAATTCCTTGGTGATGCGCCAGAGCTCACGCGAAGTGCCAGTAATATCGCTAAAACCGAGTTGCCTCAGAAACGCACAGTAGAATTTCTTCTCACCATTGCAAGTTTCATCAATCGTCACATAACAGATGTCATCACCAAGGCTGGTAATGTAACGGTTCAGCAACGTGGTTTTTCCCGATCCATCGGCACCGCAAATGACTACCAGGCAATCGGATTGCTCCGTCGCGGTGGCCAGATGAGACATCAGTAAGGAATACTGCTCGGTATGAAAAATTTGGGACGGTCGAGAGAGCCGGGCAAAAGGCGGCCGCTTTAACCCGAAAAATTCGAGATACGTTGGATCAGTACCAGGGTTCTCTAGCGCACGTACCACGCACCGATTCCCATATTATGTTTTTTGTCGTCCGACAGACACCTTGGTTCGAATTGTCTAGCGTGTCGCGTTGTCGACGTTTTTCGCCAGTTGCCTCGCTGGCGCTGGACATATTTTTATACACAAATCCTCGAGTTTGGAAGTCAGTTTCGCAAACTTTTTAGGGTTTGCTCATAACTATATGAAAATAATAACTATTTGCTGATCGAAATTATGGTGAATGCGGCAAATTGCAGCGCCGAGCGCGCAACAGGGGAATCGCTTTTCTGGAGGGGAGCGCCCCCCGTGTATCATCAAGGGGTTGCAAGAGCGTGCTCGATACTCACCAAAGAGACTGGCAACTCGACATGTCTGTCCATTCCAACGCACGGCTTGCCACGCAGGCACGATAGAATTTCCCATCCATCATGAGTGTGGGAAAGTAGATTCGTGCGTCCGCTATTGGCCGAAGGGTTTTGCCTCGATAATGTGCACGGTTGAGTCAAATACCAGGCATAACGACCGGCCCTCTACTACGCTTTGGCAGCAATCATTATTGAGCTGGAGCCGCCGAAATGCCGGGGCGACAATGTCGCTGTGCAGGCGGGAGATCACAGATTCTGGTGACAAATCAGCGGAAACTATTACTCGCGAAGTTGGTCGAGTTAAATATGGTCACGATCAGGGGGAGTGCATGACGGCGCATGGGAAGCTTTTCGCTGTTGTGGTTTGGGCCATGATCATCAATGGCTGCGGAGGTGGCGGGAGCAGCTCGCCTCCGCCACTCAGCACCGGCCCGGCGACCTGTGCCGCTGGCAGTGCTGGCGATTTTTCCTGCGCCGGCATCTCTCTCCGCAAACGAGTGTCGCTTGAAACGATGGACGGCACAAGGGGCAACGACATCTGGGGCTGGTTTGATGCGCAATCGGGTAATGAGTATGCCTTGATGGGCATGACGAACGGCACAGCCTTCGTTGATGTCACGAATCCGGAGGACCCGATCTTCCTCGGACGCTTGCCTACGCAAACTGTGGATGCCAACTGGCGAGACATCAAGGTGTATCAGGATCACGCCTACATCGTCGCAGATGGCGCGGGTGCACATGGCATGCAGGTGTTCGATCTTACGCGCTTGCGGGGACTGGTGGCACCTCAGACATTTTCCGCCGATGTTGTGTACGGCGACTTCGGGAACGCGCATAACGTCGTGATCAACGAGGATACGGGATTTGCCTACGCGGTTGGCACGAATACATGCGCAGGGGGCTTACATATCATCGATATCGGCACACCGATTAATCCGATGTTTGCAGGTTGTTATGCCAGTGATGAGACACACGACAGCCAGTGCGTCATATACCAGGGACCTGATGCAGATCATGTGAATAGCGAGGTCTGCGTAAGCTCTAACAACGATCGTGCCTCTAACCAGCAAAATGTCGAGCTTGTCGATGTCACGGACAAATTTGCTCCCGTGACGATTTCATCAACGATGTATCCACAATCCAGATTCGCCCATCAGGGCTGGCTGACCGAGGATCATCGCTTCTTTTTGTTGGGCGATGAGGGCGACGAGTCCAGTTTCAATGTACCCACACGGACTCACGTATTCGACGTATCAGATCTGGATGCTCCGGTGTATGTGTTCGCCTATGAGGCTGCGACTGCCGCAATAGATCACAATCTGTACGTACTCGGCAACCGTGTATTCCAGGCTAACTACACGTCCGGGTTGCGAGTTCTGGAGTTTGGCGATCTGGCCAACAGAGAGTTGATGGAGAGCGCCTTTTTCGACACGTTTCCGGCCAACGACGCTGCTGCTTTTTCGGGCGCATGGAGCGTCTACCCCTATTTGCCATCCGGCACCATCATTGTCAGTGACGTAACTAACGGGCTGTTCATTCTTTCGCTCCCGTAGCGAGACTGACCAGCCTCCTGGTTACCGCAAGATTCCGCTGGGACATTTCACCGAGACGCGGCTCTAGATTCGTTGGATCCGCCGCTGGCGGCCCCTCCTCCGTCAGCCGGGCAGAACGAGCATCCCGTTCTCTCTGCCCGCAGGACCGGTTTCTGCCGGCGTCCTGCGCACCGGCGCGCGCTACGCGCAAAAAACACCTAAGTACTTGATTTTGTCACTCAGAGCGGTGCCAGAACCCGTCCTCACCTGTTCCTCAGCACACCATCAGGGATTCCTATAGAAATAATTACTTTTCAATCAGTAACTTACAGGCGTTCATCTCTACATTTGATTCCACGGCAAAGGGCTTTGCCCCAACGGCAAAAAGCCAAAACGGAGTCAGATGATGAACAGCTCAAACCACAACAAGACATTCGCTCAGGCAACGATCAAGAGTGCCGCCTGCCTGGTGCTTCTGAACGCAGCGCTGTCAGGATGTGCCAGCAGCCCGGATACGCGGCAGGCAACCATCGTTGATGAATTGGAGATTTACGAGGAAATCGCAGTTCAAAGCCCGATTGCAGATCCGCGGCGAGTTCGCAGCAGAAAAAGAGTGCGACAGGCTGCCGGTGTATCGCAAGCCGCCGTTTTGTATTCCCGCGCCATTTACATCGACCCGATTAACCGGCCGGTATCAAATGCGGCATCACTTGCCTCCTTCGTTTTGAAGTCAACGACCGGCTTTTTCCGTCGCTTGAGCCTCGACACGGTAGAGTTTCCGTCTCTGGAGAATACGGCGATCCCCGACGTCGTCTATGGCGATGGCATGGATCTCGAGCAGTGGGAGAAAGACCTCGACAAGATCGTCGGCCACAAGAGTTCGACCGGCAAGATCGACTTCCTGGTCGATGGCGAACAGTATTTCACGCGTTTGCTGGAGTCATTCCGTGAGGCGGAGGAGTCAATCAACATACGGACTTACATCTTCGACAACGACGACTTCGCCGTTGAGGTCGCGGATATGCTCAAAGAAAAATCAAAGGACGTGAAGGTCCGGATCCAGATTGATGCCCTTGGCAACCTGGTGGCAATGCAGGCGGACGCGGAATCATTGCCGGCCGGCCACAACGGCCCGCTGTCGATTTCTGCTTACCTGCGCAAGGACTCGAAGGTCAAGGTACGTAATCGCGCGAACGCGTTCATGTACATGGGAGATCACACCAAGACCACGATCATCGATAAAAAGATAGCTTTTGTCGGCGGCATGAACATAGGGCGCGAGTATCGCTACGACTGGCATGACCTGATGATGGAGGTTAGCGGCCCGATCGTTGACCAGCTGCAATACGACTCAGACAAGGCATGGGCCCGGGCCAGTGTCTTCGGCGATGTCGCCAATTTCCTGCGCATCCTGGGCGGCAAAAAGAAGCGTGCCAGCGATGCAGGCTACCCGGTACGCACCCTCTATACACGCAATTTCGATTCCCAGATTCACCGGGCACAGCTCGCAGCCATTCGCCGGGCGCAAAGCTACATCGTGATCGAGAACTCATATTTCGCCGACGATTTGATCACCTATGAGCTGGCCAGGGCACGGCGCCGCGGCGTTGACGTCCGCGTCATTCTGACTGCGGATGGGAATCACGGTACGCTGAATGCCAGCAACCAGGTTGCTATCAACACGCTGCTCGACAACGGCATCCGCGTATTCGCCTACCCCCGTATGAGTCACGTCAAAGCAGCCATTTTCGACGGCTGGGCCTGCGTCGGTTCGGCGAACTATGACAAGCTAAGCCTGGAAGTTAACAAAGAACTGAATCTCGCCACATCGCACAAGGAGACCGTTGACAAGCTTCTGGATGAGGTATTCATCCCTGATATGGCGATGTCGCGGGAAATTACCCGGCACGTCGACGTGTCGTTTGCTCAACGCCTGACTGAAAAAGCAGTTGATGAGTTCCTGTAGGGGTCAAAGTTTGCCGGAGCCGTCGCCAAACAGGACAATATCGACGTGCGAAGCAGGCCTGTGGGGTCTACAGTAAGGGTATAAGAAAAATCACGGCGGGTGGAAATTGAGATGGGCTTATCAATAGGCATTGCGGCACTTCTAATCCTTGCGCTTGTCTTTTTGTTTTTTCGGCCTAAACGAGCGGCGCCCGATAAGCGACCGGCCGCCAAGAGGCCTGTAGTGGCAACTGACACCGGCGAATTTCACGCGGTATCGCTCAAATTCACCTCGGGCGCCTGCGCTGCCGCCAGAAACCTGAAAGGCAAACGGTTTCTTTCGAGTGCGGCCCCCCGAATTCCACTTCCTGATTGCGATGCACTGGACTGCAAGTGCCGGTTTTTACACCACAAAGACCGTCGCGACGGCGATGACCGCAGACAACCTTACTCACCCAGATTTGCCGGGAGTATGGGGTCGTTCGAAAAGGACCAGCGAAAGCGCCGGGAGCGGAGAGAAGACTCCGATCCGTTGTGAATCCCGAGCGCGGGCAAGCGGGCTAATAGCCGAAGCTTGCGACTGACGCCTGATAGTTTGCGAGCTGCTCTTCGTGCCGTGCGCGATCGTCGACGAGGACCAGAATCTCCGTTTCAAGCTGGCCGTTACGCTCAGCCAGGTCTTTCAGGTCCGCCAGTAACAGGATTCGATCTTGTACCGTCGTCTCTGTGGCGATCAAGAGAACTTCTTTATCGCGGATCAGCTCTTGATTATGTTCCAGCTCATTCTGTTTGGCGTTGATCTGATAGGTTGCGGAATTGACGTTGGCCTGCAATTCATGAAGGTGATACCCGGCGCGATATGCATCGAGGAAAGCACCTTCCATTTCCGTGGAGCAGACTCCGTTGTAGTGGCCGCCTCTCGCACCGAGATTATAGCCGCGCGATGGCTGACAAAAATCCCGCAGTCCTTCGTCGCGCCCGGCCCGGTATGCCTGCAGGTCGGGCGTGATGCCATGCTTCGCACACGCCTTACGATGTTCCCCAAGACGCTCGGAACCGTAGCCCCTGGAACCGTCTTCAAAACCGATCATTTGCCAATCGCTCGTCACGCACTCGTCACCACTCATCGTGGCGCAGCCGCCAAGGCCCAAAAGTACGGTAACTGCCAGAATTCCTGCCCATTTGCTATACATGTCATGCCCCGTAAATAAAGATCTGGAGTCAAAAAATCACTGCGCCGTGACCGTAGCAGGCATATCACACGAGTGGCTGTGACAGTATTCACAGATCAACCGCAGAGGTCAGATACATAGGCCCCAACCGCTATTCAAAAGACCTTCAATGTGATCTGTGTCACGGAGGCCGAGCTGCCCCCGCCATGCTAACCTCAGCATTCGGAATCTGCCGTCAGGACGCGCCTGTATGAATTTAGTGGCTTTAGGTGACGCAGCGTCGATCGCGCTGGTTAGCACCTTTGTGTTTTTACTGCTTGCAACATCGTGCCAGGCCATCGCCAGATTCGTCGGCAGCACAAGCCGCTTCCCAGCCAGCATCATGCGGGAGCCAGCGCAGCGATTTCGGGACGAGATGGACCGTCTTACACGCCGCCTTCATGTCTACCTGACATCTGCGCTCGTTTTCGTCGTTATTTTTGCCGTTAGCTATTTCTTGGAGCCCGGAGGGATTCTCAGCACCCTGCCGACCTGGCAATTGGCGACATTTCTCGCGGTCTCGTCCCTTGTTTCCCTATATGCGGCTTACCGATTTGTCAGTGTGCTGCTGGAGAGACGTCGAACTGGGTTCCTGCGTGACGCCAATATCGCCGCCGGCCATGGATTGCAGAAACTCACTGCTAACCGGAACCGTATATTTCATGACGTGCCCTGTGGCGCCGGAATTATCGATAACGTCATCGTAGGTTCCCACGGCATCTATGCCGTGAACATCGTTGCCCGCAGAAAGCGCAAAGACAACAAGGTCCGCCTGACCGGCGACACGCTCCAATTTGCTCCCGGAAAATATTCTCTGTCGCTCGCCGACTTTGCACAACGCGCGCAGCAACTGGCGCAAGAACTCGGGAAAGTCCTGAAGCATGACGTGCGCGTTCGTTCCGTCGTTGCAGTGCCCGGGTGGGAAGTCGACTCACAGTCCAGTGACGAGCATCTGGTTGTCAACGAACGCAATCTTGCGATGCTGCGCGGTTGGAAAGATCAGAATGATTACCTGTTGAACGAAGAGGTCGAGAAGCTTCAGAAATTGTTGACTGCTCGGTGCATGCGGTTCGGCAAAAAGTAGCGCCGCTTTCTTACTAACAGAATTAGTCCTTGCAGGCGCTCCTGTGCGTTGCGCCGACTGCTCCCGTGTCGCCTGCTAGTGATAAAAGTACTTGCGCAGTCCGATTATTTCGAATGGTGCCCATGCGCCTTCCGCCTGTCTCAAACGATCGGCGAGTGCGAAAAATACCGTTGGATTGTATCCCATGCCGAAGTGACTGGTATTGATTTCAATATTTTCGACGTTTTCCCCAGGCGGAATTTTTGCGATCTTCCATGAAACGATGGCGTCGCTCTTGCTGTAAATTGCTGTAACAGGCACGTCAGGTATCGGCTCATGAAGGTTATCGATGCGCCTTCGAATACCGTGATCCTGCAGACTCACGCCCGATACGAATTCGTACAAACGCCAAACATTTGTCGCGAGGGGATCGCCTACCGGGCTGCCGAGTGTAATTACGGCGCGTACGAACTGTGGATTCCGGCGCGCCATTTCCCTTGCGAATAGTCCGCCGAGACTCCAGCCAACGAGACTGATCTTGCCGCCGGTCTCTTCGAAAAGCAGTTCGAGGCGCTCATCGAGAAGTTTTTCGAGGTCACGCTGCCATGTCAGTCCGATGTTTCTGCCAAGTTCCCAGCGTTGAGCGTCGTATCCCCAGCGCCTCATATACTGGCGCATTACTCGCATGGACCTGTCTGTGGCCAGAAAACCGGGCAATGTCATTACCGCATGCCCATCGCCGGGTGCCAGGCTGCTCAGCAGTGGGTGCATCGGGATGAGTGCGGTCGCCTCGGACAATGCCCGGGGCGCTTCCATCAAGGCCATCAACAATGATGGCGGGCTGACATCGTCCGCCCTTGTTGCCGTTGCCGACTGTTGGTCGCGAGGCTTGCGCATATCTGACTATACCCGATTTACTGCCAATCAGGACAAATGACTACGTAGCATTCTTACTAAAATTCAATAAGTTATGGTAATAATCTCAACAGGATCTCCAGTTCGCTTCGCGCTCCCCGTGAATTCCCTTACAAACCTGGACTTCAGACAACAGCGGCTGTTCGGCCGGCCGCTTCCAGCCGCGCCGTCGCATCCTTGAATTGCGCCTGCGCCTTGTGAAGATACGTGAGAGCCTCGGCCTCGTAGTCATCTGCGGCTGCCGACCATACGCGGTTCACGTAACGCTCGCCTGCCGCGAAATCGCTCATGATATCGGCATAAGTCTGCAGCCCGTACAAGTGCACCATGCTTTCGCGTGCATCGGCAAAGCGGCGCAGATCATTGCGAAGCTTGTCGTCAATCGCATTGCGCAGCTCAGTTGTCGACATCGATGCCGAGTCGCTTATGATTTGCTCAAGGTCTCGAATGATATTGCTCAGAGACTCGCTGAGTTCTGTTCGATTTGCCGTCAGCACGCTCTCGGAACGGGCGTCACCCCGAGCCCGTTTCTTAATAATGAAAACGCCAACAATCGCGACGATGGCCGCCGGCACGAACAGGTTCCAGTTCGTCATCTGCGTATCGAGCGCCGTAGAATACGCTGCCGCCAGAAAACCACCGATCAGTAACAGATAACTCACTATTTTCACAGCGGTCCCCCGATTCGGTGGCAAAGCGTCCTGGGATTCATTCTCTTCATTGCTTGCTAAGCCGCCGACAGTACGTATTTGATTGCATAACCGACACCGATGAGCGCTTCACCAACAATGAGTCCGGCAGCAATGGGAATACCGACGCCCTCGCTCCATGACTTGCCCTTGAAACGGTCGGCAAGCTCGCGGGACAGCGTACCGAGCGAATAAGTCAGCACAATATTGAACGGCAGGTAAAAACCCAGGCCGACGGTAATACCGAGACCGCCGATCACTGCCGACAACAGTCCGCCCAATACTGCCCCCGCAGCGTACTTCTGCGTCGGCACATCACCCCCCAGGATGCCTTCAACCATGCTTGCCAGAGCCTGTCCCTGCGGTGCCGGCAGTCGTTCACTGCCCAACGTGAATGCTTCGTGAAGAACGAAAATAAGACCGATCACGACGATGGGGCCAAGCCATGCGCCGATAAACTGCCCCAGTTGCTGCATGCGAGGCGACGCCCCGACCAGATAACCTGTTTTGAGATCGAGCATCAGGTCAGTCGCTTGCGACATCGCGACGCTGGTGGCGGCACCGACCATGATTGCTGCGACTATCGAGTCACCGCGTTCCATGCCGTGTGTCATGATGATGAGTAGCGTGATGCCGATCAGCGTCATGCCTGACAAAGGCGACCAGTTCGTGCGGCCAATCGCCTCCGAAAGAATGATGCCGGACATCCAGATCCAGAGCGTCCCGAGCACTGCCATGCCTATGCCGCGAATAAGGCCGACTGACTCAACGGATGTCACGGCGATGATGGCCAGCACGATCGCGGACCCGAAAATCGCGATGTAAAGGAGCTTGATTGGCATCTCATCGGAAGACGCGGCCGAGTCGATCCGCGACGCGTTTTGCATCGATTTCACGGCGCTGATAATCAAAGGCAGGGCGAGCGCAACGCCCATCATCGCGCCACCAATCAGCATGCCGATGCCGAGTGGCCGGTAAAGCATCAGACGCAGCTGCCCTGGATCGCTGATGGCTGCGCCCAACTCATCGAGCGGAAAACCACCGGTCGCCGCCAGCAACGGCGACAGGAACCAGTAGGCGACAAACCCACCGATGATGAACGCGACACCGCCACGTCCGGCAATGAAGCCCGTACCGATCGTCAGAAGCGAGATGTACCAAACGCCGTTCATGTAATCCGGCAAGCCGATTACGGCACCCAGGTTCCAGTTACTGACGTCGGTTTGCTGAGAAATGATATGTACGAGCGCGCTGGCCGCGGCGGCAGCCAGCAGAATAATGGCTTTTCGTACCCCGGCGCCCGGAGACTTCAGGATCGTTGCCACCGCAACGCCGCCCGGGTAGGTCAGGCGCTCGAAGTCGATCATGTGCTTGCGGAGCGGAATGATAAAGGCAATGCCGAGAAATGCGCCGGCTATGCATCCGAAAGTCAGAATGACCGGATCAAACTTGTCTCCGTAACCCAGGATAAATATTGCCGGCACAGAAAACATCATGCCGGACGACGCTCCATTCACGCCACTGGCGATTGTCTGAACGATATTGTTCTCGATGATGCTCTTGCGCCGCAGCATTCCCCTCAGGATTCCGAAGCCGAGGATGGCGGCGAGCTCTGATCCTTCGATCGAAAAACCCAGAATCAACGCCGCATAGCCAATCGAGATCGCGATAATAACGCCGAGAAACCAACCGACGATGACGGCAGTCCATGTAAGTTCGGGGTACGCTCTGTTAGCTACTGCATTCGACGACATTTATTCTTTATTCTTTCTTGTCCGGCGATGTGCGGCGAAGACTATCACAACGGCTGGAGTCGCGCCGCCACCCGGCCATTGTCCATCACATCGGTAAGGTCATCCGCCAGTTCCCTGCAGGCGTTAACGGTCTTGCGCCAGGATTGCATGCGCTGGTCCTGATCCATTTTCAAAAAATCAGTTCTGTCCGGAATCTTGCCAAATGGCAATCGGGACACGAATTCGGGGGAGGGACATATCAGTATGGTCCTGTCAGTGTGTTGCGGCTTCGGTTTTCTCCAGGACAGTTTTTTGTCGAACCAGCCCGGAATCAGCCGCTCGGAAAAGTGAGGAAACAGCGTCAGGCGGTTCGGTTCAGAGAGCGGCAGGTCGAGATGGTAATCAATGACGCCTCCGTCGCGGTAGACACCGACTGGCGCACCCTTGATATTTTCAATGCCCGCCATGACCAGCGGAACGGAAGCGGACGCCGCCGCCGCATCGACAATATTTTCCTCTGAAAGCATGATCTGTTGCAGCGGAAATCCTTTTGCGTCAAAGAATGGCGGCAGATCGCGGGCATCGTAAAAAAGTCCGCGAGAAAAAAAGGCGCCCAACGCGCGCCGATTGATCAGGTTTGCCGTTGCGGCGACCATCAGACCGAAACTCAGCTGTAATCTCGAGTCGCCCGACGTCAGAAAACCGCTGCGCACCGTCATGATGTGGCTGCGTAAAACCGGATGTGAGACGACTTGCGCCGCGCCGTGTGCGCCGAACAAGTGATGCAAAATTTCACGCGCATTATCTGAAATCTCCGCATGTCGGGATTCGGCGAATAGGTCTGGTCGAGATAAGCGGACTCGAAGCGATCGATCGCAGCCAGCGGGTCGGATTGTGCATAACAGGAGTGACGCCACGAGCCGATTGATGAACCTATCAGGTGAACGGGTCCGTCGAGTTTGGGCAGTATGCGGTCGGCGATGATGCGATCAACCTGGCTCAGGACCAGCCATTTCGCACCGCCGGACGCGCCGGCAATCGTGCCGATTCTGTCCACGGAAAAGCCGTGCTTTCGCACATCTTCGAAGGCGGCGGGACCCGCTTTGAAAAGTAGTGAACCGTTTCTATGCACCGGATTTATCCGACCAGTAGTTTTTGGGGACGAACCCCGCGGGGTCCGTCCCCGTTGTCGACCCGATGCTCCGTTGCCCGCCGTGGCCGGTGGCCCTATCGACTCCTAATCAAAGGGGTGTCGTTTGACGATCGTCTGCTCGCGGTCAGGGCCGGTGGAAATAATATCCAGTGGCACATCGGCCAGTTCCTCGATTCGCCCCAGGTAATTTTGTGCATTCTTCGGCAGATCTGCGTGGGTAGTCACGCCTACCGTCGATTCATTCCAGCCCGGCATGTCTTCGTAAACCGGCTGGCATTCGGCGAAACGATCAACTACGACAGGCAGTCCGGTGATCGGCTCGCCATCGATCTCATAGCCAACACAGATCCGGATTGTCTCGAGACCGTCGAGCACGTCGAGCTTTGTGACACAGAGTCCCGAAACACTGCTGTTGATAATCGACCGGCGAAGCGCAACTGCATCAAACCATCCACAGCGCCGCCGGCGCCCGGTCGTTGCCCCAAACTCCGCACCGACCGCGGCAAGGTGCTCACCCAGATCGTCAAACAATTCTGTCGGAAAAGGCCCCGCGCCCACGCGCGTCGTATAGGCTTTGACGATGCCCAGAATGTAATCGAGGTCGCGCGGACCGATGCCACTGCCCGTACTTGCGGCGGCCGCTACCGTGTTCGACGATGTGACGAACGGATAGGTGCCGTGATCGATGTCGAGAAATGTGCCCTGGGCACCCTCGAACAATATGCCTTTGTCGGCTTTGGCGAGATCGTGGAGTATTTGGGTCACGTCTGCTGTGATTGGCGCAATAGTCTCAGCCGCACTCATGGCCGAATCCAGCGTTTCCGCAAAATCGATCCGATCGGCGTGATAATAATTTTCCAAAAGAAAATTATGGTAATCGAGTATTTCGCCCAGCTTCGCTGCAAACTTCTCGCGCACATACAGATCTGAAACCTTCAATGCGCGGCGCGAAACTTTGTCTTCGTATGCCGGCCCAATACCTCGGCCCGTGGTGCCGATCGCGGCCGAACCGCGGGCTGTCTCCCTGGCGACATCCAGTGCAACGTGTGACGGCAATACGAGAGGACAGCCCGCACTGATCTTGAGGCGCTCGAATACCGGCACGCCGTTGGCAATCAGATTATCGGCCTCACTAATCAACGCATCCAGAGAAAGCACGACACCGTTGCCAATGAGACAGTCGACGTCCTCTCTGAGGATGCCCGACGGTATCAGGTGCAGCACGGTTTTCTTGCCGCCAACGACAAGTGTATGGCCGGCATTGTGACCGCCTTGAAAGCGAACGACCGCTGCGGCCTTGTCCGTCAGCAAATCGACGATCTTGCCCTTGCCTTCATCGCCCCACTGCGTGCCGATAACAACGACGTTTTTGCCCATGTCGCTTACCCGTTTCCTATGAGCGCACAATAAATAACAACACCAGGCCCACGAGCATTACAGTCAGCCCTGTCGCACGCAGATGATTGTCATTGAGCTTTGCGATCTGGGCCACAGCCTGGCGAAACCGGTTCGGACCGATAAACGGGATCATGCCCTCAATCACGAGATAAAGTGCAAATGCGGTGAAGACATCCTGCCACATGAAACTTACTCACAAAACTTTGAGCCATCGTGAGTACATTACGATGGCTGATGCTTTTTTCAGAATTTGTCGCCTGCAAGCTACCAGCCGCTAACGTTTACCACTCGACTGATTCAGGTAACGGAAGAACTCGTTGTTCGGATCCAGCACGAGTATGTCGCCGGACTTGCCCATGGAATTTCGATAGGCCTCGATGCTGCGATAAAAAGCATAGAATTCCGGATTCTTCTGATACGCATTCGCGTAGGTCTCCGCGGCGCGCGCATCACCCGCACCTCTGAGAATTTGCCCATCTCTGAAGGCGTCGGCAAGGATGATGGTCCGCTCCTTGTCGGCAGTCGCTTTGCGTTGTTCGGCAATTTCACGGCCCTGCGCCCGGCGCTCTGCCGCTACCCTCTTCCGCTCCTCGCGCATCTGCGCGTAAACAGAATTTCTGACCTCGTCCGGGAACTCCACCTGTTTGACGCGAATGTCGATGAGCTCGGCACCGAGCCCCTGTGCGGCAGTTGATGCCATATCAAGCATGTCCTGCCTTAACTCCGCGCGTCCGATCGAGATTGCCTCCTGCACCGAACGTTTGCCGAACTCGGTTACGATCGCATTCTTGATAATCTCCGACAGGCGATCGTTCGCAACGCGCAGAATTCCACCTGTCGCGGTGTAGAACTGAACTGCATCGACGATTCTCCATTTGACAAAGAAGTCGACCTGCAATGCCAGTCGTTCGGCGGTGAATATACGCTCCGGCCTGTCGCTGATCGTCAGAATGCGCTTGGGAAACCTGCGCACAGTCTGATAAATGGGGATCTTGAAGTGCAGCCCCGGTGCGTAGTCGGACTCGACCACTTCACCGACCTGCAATTTGATCGCCAGTTCGCGTTCATTGACCGTGAACGCCGACAGACCAATCGTGACCAGGACCAGCCCGGTGATGACTACTGCTCCGAATCTGCTGCCATTCATTGCCGGGTCCTCCTGTCGCGGGTAACAGTTGGTTCAGAACTCGATTCCCCGAATTTTATGGCCGCTTGTGCGTCAGCCGATCGACCCGCGGCAGTTTCACTCCTGGCCTTTTCTTGTGCACCAATCAGTTTGTCGATCGGCAGGTAAAGCAGGTTGCCGCTGCCCTGCGAATCTATAAACACCTTGTTGGAGTTGGCGTACACCTCCTCGATCGCCTCGATATAGAGCCGGTCCCTCGTTACGCGCGGCGCTTTATGATATTCCACGAGCAGCGCCGTGAATCTCGCCGCATTACCGTCGGCGTCGGCTATGACGCGGTCGCGGTACGCTTCGGCATCCTGCAGGACGCGAGCAGCTCGGCCACGCGCCCTCGGAATAATATCTTTTGCATAGGTATCGGCTTCGAGAATGAAGCGGTCGCGATCATTGCGGGCTTTTTGCGTGTCGTCGACGGCTGCCTGAACCGCCTGCGGATAGTCCAGTTTCTCCAGGCTGATCGAAGTGACCGTAAATCCGGTTGCGTAGCTATCCAGGGTCGTCTGAAGAATTTCACGGGTACTCGGCGCGATCTGGTCGCGTCCCTCGGTAACCAGCTCCAGGAGGGTACTCGTTCCGATGACTTCGCGAAGAGCGCTTTCAGTAACATCGTGGAGTGTCGATTCGGGATCGACGACTTCAAAGCTATACTTCACCGGATCGGAACGCCGATACTGAACAACCATCTGAATGAACACGTATTGTTCGTCGGCCGTCAGGATCTCGGTGCGGAACGGATAGTTCTCGACAACATTCGTGTTGACGATATCAACCGTTTCGATTGGAAAAGGAAAGTGCCAGTGCAGGCCCGGTAATGTCGTGACGGTATAAGCACCAAATCGCTGCAGTACTCCGCGCTCCGCCTCATCGACGCGATAGAGCCCCGTCAGGGCCCAGGCCACGAGAAGCAGCACGGCAAGAACGTAGCCACCGGACGATCCCGCGGACGGACCACCGCCAGGACCGAAGATGCCACTCAGGCGTTTCTGCCAATCCCGAACAATCTTGTCCAGGTCGTTCGGCTTCTCATCCTTTTTCTTCCAAGGATCCTTGCCGTTTCCAGGTTCGTTCCAGGCCATGTCTTCCTACATTATCTCTGTTCGGCAACCTCGGAGGATTCCATAGTCGCCACTTGTTCCAAAATATCAGCGGGCAGATGCTCCCGTTTCAACAACCTTGAGAATGCACGCTCATCCAGGTTCAACTCCAGCAGCCATCCACCATCCTCGAGAGCAGTTTCCTGCTGCACCGCGCCCAAGTCGAAAAGCACCGCACGAAGCCGGCCCTGACTGGGTTTGAGGCGAATGGTACCGTTGACCTTCTTGCGGCGCAGGCGATCCCCGATTACCTCGAGCAACAGCGGGATCCCTTCACCGGTCATCGCAGATACCCAGACCGCCCGTCCTTCACCCCTGCGATTATTCGTCAGGCGCGGTCTGCGATGCAACTTATCGATTTTATTGTACACCCTTATCTGTGGAACCTGATCGGCATCCAGCTCTTTTAGTACTGCATTAACCTGCCTGACCCGTTGCCAGCGATCGCCATCACTCGCGTCGATCAGGTGCAGAATCAAATCGGCCTCCTTCGTCTCCTGAAGCGTCGAACGGAATGAGGCAATCAACTCGTGCGGCAAGTCGCGAATGAAGCCGACGGTATCAACGAGAATCGTGTGGCTATTGTCGGGCAATGCCAGTTTCCTCATGGTCGGATCCAGCGTCGCGAACAGCTTGTCCTCTACATAGACACCGGCATCGGTCAGCGCATTGAACAGAGTAGACTTGCCGGCATTGGTGTAGCCGACTATTGCGACGGTCGGGATCTCCGCACGAACGCGATTCTGCCGGTTCATTGCACGGCGGCTGCCGACCTGGTCGAGACGTGCTCTCAGCAGACGGATCCGCTTGCCGATGAGGCGACGGTCGGTCTCCAGCTGAGTTTCGCCAGGCCCACGAAGGCCGATGCCGCCCTTTTGCCGTTCGAGGTGAGTCCAGCCACGGACCAGCCGCGTCGATGTGTGTCTGAGTTGCGCCAGCTCGACCTGCAGTTTGCCTTCGAACGTGCGCGCGCGCTGGGCAAAAATATCGAGAATCAGGCCGCTGCGATCAACGACCCGGCAGCTCAGACTTTTTTCAAGATTGCGTTCCTGACTCGGACTGAGTGCCGCACTCAGGATAATCAACTCGGCATCGTTCTTTCTGACGCTCTCGGAGAGTTCCTCGAGTTTCCCTTTGCCGATGAAAAAGCGTGCGTCGGGTTTCTTGCGTGCACTGACAAGCTGATCGACGACGATCGCCCCAGCCGATGTCGCCAATTCAACAAACTCCTCACGTTCGATGTTATCCGGAGCGCCGTCGGCCGCCGCATGAACCAAGATTGCACGTTCGCCGCTTCGCGGTCGCTCAAACAAACACGACCTCCGGGAGCAATACGACCTCCGGGAGCAATACGACCTCCGAAAGACGCGTGTCGATTTGCTTAGTCGTCAGATTCTCCAGATTCTCCAGATTCTCCAGATTCGTCGTCCGGGAGGGGTAAACGAACATTTCGTGCTGGCACGACAGTCGAAATCGCGTGTTTGTAGACCATTTGGTTAACACTATTCTTCAAAAGCACCACAAACTGATCAAATGAATCGACCTGGCCCTGGAGCTTGATTCCATTCACCAGATAGATTGAAACAGGCACCTTTTCCTTTCGTAACATATTGAGGAAGGGATCCTGCAACGATTGGCCCTTAGCCATTTTGGGTCTCCTTATTCTTGTATTTGCCCATTCTTGAACACAGCATTCCGGTGGCCCCGGTTGCCCATATACCACGCTCAGCCCAATGCGGGGAAAATTCTATCATAGGCTACTCGCAACAAGTCGAATTTCAGTTCAAATGTTCGTCGAGAAGCGACAATATGGCCTCGAAAGCCTTGTCTTCAAGTGGGTCGAATGGATTCAGTTGCTGGTCGGAGCGGAGCCACGTCAGCTGTCGCTTGGCCAATTGCCGGGTAGCCGCCAGTGCCTTGGCTGCGGCCGTTGGTAGATCGTATGCGCCATCCAGATGAGACCAAATCTGTCTGTAACCAACGGCACGCATCGATGGGCTCTGACCGCTCAGGCCGGACCGCTTGCGCAGCTCCTCGACTTCCTCGACGAAGCCATTTTCAAACATCCCTTGCAGCCTGGTGCCAATGCGCTCATGAAGCAGCTCGCGCGACCCGGGCACAAGAGCAATCTTCAGGAATGCGGCAGCGGACCGCCGGTTCCCGGTCTGCCATTCAGTCATCGTTCTGCCGCTGATCTCGAAAACCTCAAGCGCTCGCTGAATCCTCTGACTATCGTTCGGGTTGATTCTGGCGGCTGAGTCCGGATCAACGTCTGCAAGTTTTTTATGCAATGCGGCCCAGCCGATAGAAGCTGCATCGGCGTTCAGGTCGGCCCTCACCTGCGGGTCTGCCTCCGGCAATTCAGCAATTCCCTCGGTCAACGAGCGGAAGTACATCATCGTGCCACCAACGAATAACGGTATGCGCCCGGAGTCGCGAATCTTGCACATCTCCACTTCGGCGTCTCGCACGAAGTCACCAGCCGAATAACTTTCCTCCGGATCGCGTATGTCGATCAGTCTGTGCGGGGCACGTTTCAGTGTTTCCGCATCGGGTTTCGCAGTGCCTATGTCCATGCCACGATAGACGAGCGCCGAGTCGACACTGATAATTTCCAGCGGAAGTTTTTCCCGAAGACGAACGGCAAACTCGGTTTTTCCTGATGCGGTTGGCCCCGCCAGGCAAATCGCAGCTTGTTTCGGCATTTGGATTCGCTGCCTGCCTAACGTCCGCGAAGGAAGAGCCGGTCCAGTTCAGCCATGCTGATGTTAGTCCAGGTTGGCCTGCCATGATTACACTGGTCCGCCCTGTCTGTCGCTTTCCATTTCGCGAAGCAGCGCATTCATTTCGTCGAGGGTGAGCGACCGGTTGGCTCGTATTGAATGGTGGCAGGCCATCGTTGCCAGCAGCTCGTGACACGCGTCTTCAACCTGGTTGCTCCGACCCGCTGCCTGCAAATCGGACAGCACATCGCGAACCAGGCCTTCGACATCAGCCTGATTCAGGAGCGCCGGAACCTCGCGAACGACGATACTGCTTGGCCCTCCCGGAGAGACCACGAGCCCCAGTCGGCTGAACTGGTCGGCTTGTTCGTCGGCAAGCGCAGCTTCACTTTCGGAAACTGCAATCGTCACCGGCACCAATAATGGCTGACGAACGAGTTTCTTTGGTGTCGAATGATTTTTTCAGCTTTTCGTAGACGATTCGTTCGTGTGCTGCATGCATGTCGACGATGACAAGTCCGTCTGCGTTTTCGGCCAGCACATAGACGCCGGCAAGCTGCGCGATTGCAAAACCGAGTGGCGGAACGTCGACCTTGTCGGCAACCGCTACGGCCTCCCCTGCCGGGTGCGCACCAGCCAGGGTTCGGTACGCGCCGATTGCTTCCGCGACGGCCGCAGCCGAGGGCGCAGCACCGCCGGCCAGCGGCATCCATCTCTGCCCGGGTGCGCTGGACCTTGCGGGCGACCGATACCAAAGGTACGACGTCGTGACCACCAGGCCGTGTTTCACTCAATGCATATTCGATGGCCTGTGACACCATGCCGTGCACGCGCCGGCCATCCCGGAACCGGACTTCGTGCTTGGCAGGGTGTGCATTCGCATCCACCAGTGCGGGGTCCATGCTAAGGCTCAGCACATAGGCCGGAAACCGGCCCTGGAAGAGAACGTCGCGGTAGGCATGTCGGGCGGCGTGGCTCAGTGTCTTGTCGGTAATACTGCGGCCATTGACGAACCAGAACTGAAGATCCGGCTGGCTGCGATTGAAAGTGGGCAATCCAAGCCATCCTGACAGCGCAATATCCTCGGCTTCCCGGTGCACAAAGACCACCTGCGCCGCAAACGCCTCACCGCAAATCCTGCTCACTCGTTGCAGGCGTTCGTCATCGTCTCTTGCTGAAGCGAGCTTGAGAACCGTACGCCGGTTATGTGTCAATGTGAATGCAACATCCGGCCGTGCCAGTGCGAACCGCCGAACCCACTTGTCGATGTGATTGAATTCGGTCCGTTCGGTGCGCAGGAATTTTCGTCGTGCCGGCGTATTGTAAAAGAGGTCGTGCACCTCGACTGTACTGCCGGCAGGGTGAGCGGCCGGGCGAGGCGAACTGACAACACCGTTGTCTGCCTCGACCTGCCACGCCGAATCACCGGTCGAAAATCGCGAGCAGAGCGTAAGACGAGCCACCGAGGAAATGCTCGGCAATGCCTCGCCGCGAAATCCCAGGGACGCGACCGCCTGCAGGTCCTCAATGCTGGTAATTTTGCTGGTCGCGTGCCGTGCCAGCGCCAGTTCCATTTCATCTTTGGGAATGCCGGATCCGTTGTCCCGGACGCGGATTAGTTTTTGTCCGCCTGACTGTATGTCGACGACGATCGCACTGGCACCCGCATCCAGGCTGTTTTCCACAAGTTCTTTTACAACCGAGGCCGGCCGCTCGACGACTTCGCCGGCAGCGATTTGATTGACCAGGTGACCTGGCAACAGGCGAATGGGCATAACAGGATATTAACGCAATTAAGCTGGGGACGGACCCCGGGACAGACCCCTCTTATTTACGTGCCGGCGAAAACCGGAATTCTCAGGGTCTGGCCGATGCGTAGCCGATTGCTTGATAGCTTGTTGACAGACCTGATCGCCGACATGCTGACGTTATATCGCTCCGCGATTTCGCTCAGCGTATCGCCACGGGAAATCACATGACTGACCTGCTTCGCCGGAGTGCGCTTGAGGTCCATCGCGAGCTGCGTATCGGACGGCGGATTCTGGTAAAAATAGCCCCGGATACCTGCCAGGATCGCAGACGCGAGCTTTTTCTGGTGTGCACGATCCCCGAGCTTCTTCTCTTCGTGCGGATTCGATATGAAATTGGTTTCGACGAGAATCGACGGGACATCCGGCGACTTGAGCACCAACAGACCCGCCTGCTGCACTTTCCCTCGGTGTATCGTGCCTACCTTGCCGAGCTCTCTGATGACTTTTGAGCCGACGTCGAGGCTCGCGCTGAGCGCCGCATTCTGGGACAAATCCAGCAGCACCGAAGCCAGTACGGGATCTTTATCCGCCAGCGATACGCCACCGACCAGACCGGCGGCATTTTCCCTTTGAGCCAGTCGCTTGGCCGCTTCATCGCTTGCGCCTCTTAGCGACAGCGCATAGACGGATGCGCCTTTAGCGCGGCGATCGTTGATAGCATCGGCATGTATCGATACGAACAGATCGGCCTTGTTACGACGGGCGATCTCCATGCGCACCCGGTGATCAACGTAGTAATCGCCCTTACGCACAAGAATCGCTTTCATGCCGGGTTCGTCATCAATTCGGCTGGCAAGCATTCGTCCGATTGCCAGCGCCACGTCCTTTTCCTTCACTCTGGCACGGCCGACCGCGCCCGGGTCATAACCACCATGCCCGGGATCGATCGCAATGACGATATCCCTGCCGTGGACGTAACCCTCCGACGCACGCCTGACTGCCTGCAGGCTGCCCTGCCGCTGCAAATCGATCACGAGCCGGTCGCCATACTTCTGGTTCGGCCCCGCGGTAAAACTCCTTGATCGAACCCCTTCAGTGAGATCCAGCACGACCCGAAGCTGGCCGTTGGCTCGCACACCGGTTCGAAACGCTTTTATCACACCAATGCCCGCCGGTAATCGGATCAGGGAGTCGGAAAGTCTGCCGTTTTTCAGATCGACAACGATGCGGTCGGGCCCACGCAGCGTGAATATGTTGTGCTCAGTCGGCTTGCTCAGATCCAGCACGACGCGTGTTTTGCCGTTTTCCGCCCAAACCCTGATGTTTTCGACCGTGGTGCCCGCCTGCCCGACGACCGGGGTCAGCAGCAGGAGGCTAATCACTATGAGGCGCAGCCGGGGCATGTCTTTGAATTGGCTCTCGAACAAGCAGGATTATGTCCGATCAGTATACGAATCTGAGCAAAAAAGCCAATGTTTTCTGTTCAAAATTATGAAGATACCGGATGTTTTTAAAGAGAAAGCTGCGATCGTGTGGGAACGGGGGACCGCTGAAACGAGGGCCGAACTGCTGAATAAACGTGGCACTCCGTCTTTTTCAGCAGTTCGGCCCTCGTTTTCTATAGCTCGCTCGCACAGCCTCTCTACCCCGCTCGCTGAGGCCTGTGATTTCGGCGCTTCTGCCGGTGCCTGAATAACTCAACTCGACTAGCAGATCACCCTGCCCGGCGAGCCCATCGACCCGGTCGGGCCATTCGATGAGCAGCAGGCCGTCGCGCAGATCCGACCAGCCAAGGAATTCGAGTTCGCTCGCGTCTGCGATGCGATACAGATCTACGTGATAAACCGTCCTGTCATCTATGCGGTAAGGCTCGACCAGCGTATAGGTCGGGCTCGGTACAACCCCCTCATGTCCCAATGCCCGAAGCATCGACCGTGCCAGCGTCGTCTTGCCGGTACCCAGTTCTCCCTGCAACAGGATCATCCAGCCGCCCGGGATCCTCTGGAAGTAATGCGACCAGGTCCCTGCCGAGTTTTTCTGTCGCGGCCGCGTCCCGAAGTTCCATTTCTAGTGGTCCAACAAGGCTATTTTGATGGACCACCGGGCTGCGGGTTCACCAGGGGCCTGAGTTCCCGCAAGACATCCGATGCAATCAAGCCGCGCTGACCCGTTTTTGCGGCTACGTCGCCGGCGCGCGCGTGAATCTCGACGCCAAACGCGCTCGCCCGTTCGAACGACATTCCCTGCGCAAGGAACGCTGCAATGACACCGGTCAGTACATCGCCCATGCCGGGCGAAGCCATGCCCGGATTGCCCGCGGTGCTGATCCAGGGCGCGCCGCCCTGTGACGAAACAAGCGATCCAGCTCCTTTTAATACAATCGTGCCGCCATACTTGTTACTGAGTTCGTCGATCGCACTCAAGCGATTTTCCTGAATTGCCGCGGATTGCCCGCGGTGCTGATCCAGGGCGGGCCGCCCTGTGACGATACAAGCGATCCGGCTCCTTTTAGTACAACCGTGCCGCCATACTTATTGCTGAGATCATCGATCGCACTCAAGCGATCTTCCTGAATTGCCCCGGCTGTCGTGCCAAGCAGTCGGGCAGCCTCCCCCGGGTGCGGCGTCAATATCCAGTTGTCGCGGCGCAGCGGCGAGGCGGCGAGCAGATTCAGTGCGTCCGCATCGACAACCGTCGGCAAATCAGACCTGGCGATTTCGTCAAAGAGACCGCGGCCCCACTTATCAGTCCCGAGACCCGGTCCGATCGCGAGCGTGTCGACTTTGTCGAGCAACGGCTTCAAATCGGAGAGTTTGTCGACCGCATGACACATCAGCTCCGGGCGGCCGGTTGATATCGCCGCGGCATGCGACGGATGCGTTGCAACGCTGACCAGCCCGGTACCGCTGCGAAGCGCAGCCTCTCCCGCCAATCGAACGGCGCCGGGCATGCCGGGCCCACCGCCGACCAGCAACAGATGTCCGAAATCTCCTTTGTGAGCACTTCTTTTTCTTGCCGGTAACTCGCGCAAGAAGGCGTCGTAGTCGATTCTGCGCAAAAGTACTTCCGCATCGTCGTAGCATTTGCCGGGAATCTGCAGGTCCGAAAACCGCAATGCACCGACACAATCCGGGCCGTCATGCAGAAACAGCCCTGTTTTCAGGCCGACGAACGTCACGGTCAAATCGGCGCGCACGACTGTGCCGCGGATCGCGCCGGAATCACCGTCGAGGCCACTCGGGATATCGATCGCCAGCACTGGCGAGGCATGGGCGTTGATCGCATCCACAACGTCCGCGAGCTGTCCCTCGACGTCGCGCATCAGTCCGCTGCCGAGCAAGGCGTCGACAATCAGGTCGACATGTGGGATCGGGAGCGCCGTCCCAAGCCGCGACGACGCCGCCGTCGGCAACGAAATCGCCGTAAGCAGTTGCCGCGTCGCCTTTCAGTTTGTCCGGCGGAGTCAGCGCAATGACAGAAACGACAACTCCCTGTTGCGCCGCAAGTCGTGCAAGTACGTAGCCGTCGCCGCCATTGTTGCCCGCACCGCAGAAAACCTGCCATCGTTTCGCTTCGGGAAAGAAACTGAAGGCCTCGTTCAGCACCTCCATCGCTGCCGAAGTCATGAGCGTGTAGCCGGAGATGCCGAGACCGTCGATCGCCGCGCGATCAACGTGGCGGACTCCTTCTACCGAATAAATGTTGTGGGGCAAGTTACACATCGGGAAGCTCTGATTATACTGGTTGATGTCGAGGATCATCCGATTGAATCAAATAAGTAAAATCCGCAAGCCCGATCTGCAGGACCTGGCGACCCATATAAAGGAGTGGGCTAAAGAGCTTGGTTTTCAGCAGGCAGGCATCAGCGATATCGATCTGCATCAGGCCGAGAAGCGCCTGGCCCAGTGGCTGGCCCGACAGTTCCACGGCGAAATGCACTATATGCACCAGCATGGCTCGAAGCGAAGCCGGCCCGCGGAACTGGTCCCGGGCACCGTCCGCGTCATTTCCGTGCGCATGGATTACCTGCCGGGGGAGCAGGCAGCAACCGCAGAGCTGCTCGACCACCCGTCCAAAGCCTATATCTCCCGCTACGCGCTGGGACGCGACTATCACAAAGTGTTGCGTGCAGGCTCAAGGCGCTGGCTCGAAAGATTACAGACGACACGGGTGCACACGGTTATCGCGTTCTCGTCGACAGCGCTCCCTGTCCTCGAAAAGCCGCTGGCGGAAAAAGCCGGTCTCGGCTGGATCGGCAAACACACGAATTTGCTCAACAAAGACGCCGGTTCGTGGTTTTTCCTCGGCGAGTTATACACCGACCTTCCACTGCCGGTGGACAGACCGGAAAAATCGCATTGCGGCAGTTGCCGGGCCTGTCTTGATGTCTGCCCGACCGCAGCGATAGTCGGACCATACGAACTCGACGCACGGCGTTGCATATCCTATCTGACCATCGAACTGAAAGGCCCGATCCCGGAGGAATTTCGCAAACTGATCGGCAACCGAATATACGGTTGCGATGACTGCCAGATTTTTTGTCCCTGGAACAAGTTTGCGAAGCCAACAGGCGAGTCGGACTTCGCCCCGCGCCACGGCCTGAGTACCATTGACCTGACGGACCTTTTTCGCTGGTCCAAAGAAACCTGGCTTGCCAGGACCGAAGGCAGTGCGATAAGGAGAATCGGCTATCAGCGATGGCTGCGCAATATCGCCGTCGCGCTCGGCAATGCGGAGTCAACTCCCACGGTCATCGATGCCCTGAACGCCAGGAGCGATACCGGTGACGAACTCGTCGACGAGCACGTGCACTGGGCCATACAACAACATAAGCTTGTTGAATCCGAGGAAAGAAATAATTAAATAAGGACGCAGAACGTGTTTGAAACGACGCACACAGATTATCTTGTCCCGTTCGATGGCAGCTTCAGCGTTGCAAATTCACCGACCCATCCATCGATCCCTGAAAAGTGGCGAATGAAAAAGCGACTCGAGACGGCAATCGAACGGCTTGACGATTTACAGAGGGTCCTGTGGGCGAGCAACCGGCACGCCTTGCTCATCATATTCCAGGGCATGGACTCGTGCGGCAAAGACAGCACGATTCGGGCCGTAATGCGTGGCATAAATCCTGCGGGTTGCCAGGTCTTCAATTTCAAACAACCTTCCAAAATAGATCTGGATCACGATTTTCTGTGGCGCACTTCGCGCTGTTTGCCCGAGCGCGGACGCATCGGCATATTCAATCGCAGTCAGTACGAAGAGGTACTCGTTGTCCGTGTACACCCGGAGCTATTGAAATCACAAAAATTGCCGCGAGAGATCGACCTGGACACAATCTGGGAGGAGCGGCTGGAATCGATTCACGATCAGGAAAAGCACCTGGCCAGAAACGGTACGGTCATTCTCAAGTTCTGGCTGAACGTATCTCGCTCGGAGCAGAAAAAGAGATTACTGGCGCGCCTTAATGACCCGGGCAAGCACTGGAAATTCGATTCGGGCGATATCGCGGAAAGAACGCACTGGGATGCCTACATGCAGGCGTACGAGGCCACATTGAACGCGACGTCACGCTCCTGGGCGCCCTGGTATGCGATTCCGGCGGACAGCAAGCCCTATATGCGAGCCCGGGTCGCCGAGGTCATCGTGGATGCGCTCTCCGGACTCGGCCTGGCCTATCCGCAACCATCCGCCGAGGAGATGGAAAGATTCGAAGAGGCTCGCATACACCTTGCCGGACCGGATGGAGAATAAGACCGCGGTCTGTTCAAACCAGCCCTGATGAAACATCCGGGCTATATCGTCACAATGATATTGTCGATCAGCCGCGCTGTACCAAGGCGCGCGCCAGTCAGGATTACGATCTCATCGTTATCCCGGTCGGGAGGTTCCAGGTTTTCGGCGCGGCGGATGCCGACGTATTCGGGATCAAAACCGGCATCACGCAACGCATCCATCGCCTGCTGTTCGAGTTCCTCATAATTTCGTTTGCCCGCCTGCAAGTCGTTACCTATGCCTTGCAGGACAGTGTAGAGCGTTGGCGCTATCGCCCGTTGCTCGTCGCTCAGGTATCGATTACGGGAGCTGAGCGCCAGCCCGTCAGCCTCGCGTTGTGTCGCCCCTGACACAATCTGTATCGGCAGTTGAAGGTCATCCACCAGGCGTCGTATGACCAATTGCTGCTGGAAATCCTTTTGCCCGAATATCGCGACATCCGGTTGAACGAGACTGAACAGGCGGCTGACGACGGACGTAACCCCGTCAAAGTGTCCGGGTCGAAATACACCGCAAAATTCCTCAGTGATCACCGGCACGGTGACCGACGTTGCGTTATCGATTCCGAATGGATACATCGTCTCTACATCGGGTACGAACAACAGGTCGGCTTTGACCGTTTTGAGGCGCCTCCTGTCACGCTCGAGCGTACGCGGGTACTGGTCAAAATCATCACCCTCGCTAAATTGCGTTGGATTAACAAAAATCGACACGACAACACGCTCAGCATGTTCACGCGCCAGCGACACCAAACTGAGATGACCGTCATGCAGATTGCCCATGGTAGGCACAAGCGCAATATGCTCGCCACTGTGTCGCCAGTCGACAAGCTGCTCTCGCAGGGCTTCACTGGTACTGACTTCTAACACGTATTTGTCTCAGGAAAAGCAGTGTTCGGGCGCAGGATATTTTCGATCTTTTACGGCCTGTACGTAAGCCCCGATCGCGTCCAGAGGCGATTCCTGACCGACCGTGAAATTCTGCACAAAGCGCGGCGTGCGCCCCTGTGTAATGTCCAGGATGTCATACAGAACCAGTATCTGGCCATCAACAGACGGACCGGCTCCGATGCCGATGACCGGTACCTTGACTGTTTCCGTGATTGCTTTGCCAAGCTCGTTCGGAACACATTCCAGCAACAAGAGGTCCGCGCCGGCCCCCTCCAGATTCCTGGCGCTTTTGATCATCTGTCTGGCTTTGTCGGGCTCCCTGCCCTGCACTTTGAACCCGCCGATCTTGTGCACCGACTGCGGTTTGAGCCCGAGGTGAGCACAGACCGGAATATCGTGCTTGGCCAGATGCTCGACGATTTCAACCTGACCGTCTCCGCCTTCGAGCTTGATCATCATCGCACCGCCGTCCTGCATCATGTGCACAGCGTTATCCAGCGCCTGCGCCGGCTCGACATAGCTCATGAAGGGCATGTCCGATACGAGGAATGCGCGGCGCAGGCCCCGGGCCACAGTGCGCGTGTGATAAATGATATCGGAGACCGTCACGGGGACTGTCGTGTCGTGCCCCTGAATCACCATCCCAGCGAATCGCCGACAAGCACCAGATCGACTCCGGCCCTGTCCACGAGCACCGCGTAACTGGCATCGTAGGCGGTCAGGCAAACGATGGGCTGACCATCCGATTTCATTTTGCGAGCGTCGCCACGTTTACCGGCGGCTCAGCCATTCCACGCTGTTCAAGCTGCGTATACATTCATCACTCTCCTGATTCAGGCGAGCGCGATGGCAGCAGGATTGAAAAAATGCCGTCCGCCGGTTGTCTGCTTAATTTGCTGAAACAACTCCTCATAATCTGATTCATTATGAACCGGATCTATGGCTGACGCGTTGACAATCAGAAGCGGCGATTCATCATAACTGTGGAAGTGACGTGCATAAGCTTCCGTTAATCTTTCCAGATAGCGACGATCGATCATGCGTTCATAGGGTATGCCGCGTCTCGCGATTCTTTGCAGCAGGGCGTCGACCGACGCCTGTAGATAAACGACGAGATCCGGAACCGGCGCTTCGATTTCCAGTTTCTCGTAAATCTGTTCGTACAGGGCGAGTTCCTCACGATCGAGATTCAATTCGGCGAATAACCGGTCCTTGTCAATCAGGAAGTCAGCCACCCGGACTGGCGAGAACATATCGGACTGGCGAAGTTCCTCCAGCTGTCGTGCTCGCTGAAAAAGAAAGAATAACTGCGCAGGTAATGCAGCAGTTCGACCGCTCCGATAAAAGCGCTCAAGAAACGGGTTTTCCGTGAGATGCTCAAGCACCACTTCGCCACAAAAACTATCGGCCAACCGCATTGCCAGGCTGGATTTTCCAACGCCGATCGGACCTTCGACAACGATGAAGCGTGGCGCAGTGTCACTCTTTTTGATTTCTCTGACTGTCACGGTGGCATCACTTTATCAGGTCAGTTTCTCGATACGGGGTTTTGTCGTATCTATGGCTGCTGCAAGCTTGCACACGCTGCCCAGCCCCGGAATTTGCAAATGCGGCGCGATATCACGCAAAGGCAACAATACAAAATTTCGCTCGCTAATGCCCGGGTGCGGTACCTTTAGATCCTTCTCGTCAATCGAGGCACCGGCATAGACCAGCAAGTCGAGATCGATAATTCGTGGCCCCCACTTGATATCGTCGCGCGACCGCCCCTGTGCCCGCTCGATCTCCTGCAGATGCCCAAGCAGACTGGCAGCATCCAGCTGAGTCAGCAATGCGCTCACCGCGTTGATGTAATCGGGCTGGTCCGAGCCGTCCAGGGCCGCGGAGCGGTACAGTGGCGATGTCTTTACAAGTACCGTGGCGTCGATAGCGCCGAGCGCCGCGACTGCCCGCTCCACCTGTTGCCGCGGAGCGCCGAGATTACTGCCAACACCAATATAGGCTGGCCGCCAGCGCGGGCCCGGGGCGTTCACGATCGCGTCGCCTGTGCCGCTCGCCGCCGGCGTGGCCTCCTCCTGCGTTGTGTCGTGCCGGGTTTGGGGCCGATCTCAAAACTCCTGGCTCGTTGCTCTGCATCTTGTTTTTGTACCTCGGTCCAAAACCGGCCGACCTCAGCTTTGAGCTCACCGATGCTGACGCGCAACATCATGAAATCGTAAGCTGCACGAAAACGGCGATGTTCCAGAAGCTTCAGCGCTCTTTTTCCCTTCATAACCAGGAACCGTGGTTGTAGTGCGAGCATCTCGCGCATGGGCGCAGTAAAGCGCTTGGGAAGTGAGATACGCGGCTGCTGCAGACCAGTAACCTGGTAGGCAGCAATTGTCAGGGACTGTGTCTCCGACATCTTCTCCTGGGAACGCAATTTTTCGGCCAGGCGACGCACCGGCGCCCAGAGAAATACGCCAATCAGGAACATGGGCGTCACGGACTGGTCAGCCGCCACGCGTTTGTCGGAATTTTTGAGCGCCGCGTTTACAAACTTCAGGAAATTATCGTCCCTCTCAAGTTCATCATCCGTCTCGCGAAAGAGTTGTGCAAAAAGTTTGTGCTTTCTGAGCAACGCAAACGTTTTTTCCGCATATCCCGTCTGAAAAAGTTTAAGAAACTCATCAAAAAGCCGAGCCGCTGGAACGTTCGAAAGAAGATCCCCCAGCTCTCCGATGGCCTCAACGATCTTGGCGTCAATCCTGAAATCCAGTTTCGCGGCGAATCTCACCGCACGAAGCATTCGTACCGGATCTTCGCGAAGTCGTTTGCGTGCATCGCCGATCACTACGATCCTTCGATTTTCGATGTCTTTTACACCACCGGCATAATCCCAGATGCTGAAATCAGCGATGTTGTAATAGAGCGCGTTGCACGTGAAGTCCCGCCGCCAGACGTCGTCGTCGATGCTGCCATAGACATTGTCACGCAGGATTCGGCCCTCGTGATCGTGCGCCACATCGACATGCTTGTCATTGCCATCTGCCGGGGCCCTGAACGTCGCAACTTCGATAACCTCACGGCCAAAGCGGATATGTGCCAGCCTGAACCGCCGCCCGATGAGGCGGCAGTTGCCGAACAGGGCCCTGACCTCTTCGGGGTGCGCGTTAGTCGCAATATCGAAGTCCTTCGGATGCAACTCGAGCAACGCATCACGCACCCCGCCGCCTACCAGAAACGCCTGAAATCCCGCCTTGTGGAGCCGGTATAGGACTTTGAGCGCGCTCTTGGAAATTTCTGCCCGCGATACATTGTGGGCCGGGCGGGGAATGATTTTGGGCTTTCTGCGTTTTTGGGACCCGCTGCTTTTCAATAGAGTTTCCGCTTGAGGATTGGCAATGCCGCCGTATAATAGCAGCCCCCGCGAAGCCGGGTCAGGTCAATAAAAGCCGCGCTCCCTTCGTCTAGCGGTTCAGGACGCCGCCCTCTCACGGCGGTAACAGGGGTTCGAATCCCCTAGGGAGTGCCATATTTTTCAGTTCTTTACCCATCACCCCGAATGAGGGAA